>Ga0181355_1000742_pt1 | contig 14183 bp, 30 predicted proteins | sample Fa13VDMM15DN_FD_130099 | JGI IMG/M metagenome (GOLD analysis project Ga0181355, IMG submission 130099) | Freshwater viral communities from Lake Michigan, USA - Fa13.VD.MM15.D.N | ecosystem: Environmental > Aquatic > Freshwater > Lake | place: USA: Michigan | collected 2013-09-23 | reverse complement strand
GGACAGGCATACCCATAGGGTCTATGACAGGTTGCCCCATTGGGTCAAATATTGGAAACTCTGTTGTATCTTGCTCAACAATCTCCATGCTCTCATCGCTCATCAGCATTGCTAACTCGTCATCAGACAAGTCGTAGTAACGCTCTTTTGTAATGTCTTCTTTGTTTTCCCAATATGCTTTAACGATGCCGTTCTTCTGCATCAAAGCATCTTTGAACCAGTCATGCAGAATAGCTACGCCTTCGTTGTCACGCAAGAACACCCAATTGCAGTAATCAGTAGCTTGCTTGGCAGACGCTTCGTCTTGAGGCCCCTGTGGCTCAAAGATAACGATATTATCTGAGCCTGTGAAAATACGAACTAAGCTAGGTAGCGCACCATCAATTGCTTCTGCTACTTCTCCAGTAACAATCTGAGATTTACCTTCAACCTCATTACCATATGGCTGTCGGAGATACGCCTGTAGAGCCTGTTTGCGCTGGTCAACAGTTTCTGTTTCAATGTACCCAATAGCATCATCAATCTCTGCCTGTAGGATTGACTTCAGTTCGTTCTGTTGCATTTTTGTCCTTTGGAGGGCGTCCCATTCGGGGTTTGTCCGATTTTAACTCCTTAATGACATTTTCCAACATTTCGATTCTTAATTCAAGTTCTTTTACTTTAGGGGCTAAATTAACGCCTTGACGCTCTAAATACATCAGACAATCCATTTCGGTGTTTGGTTGATAGGCTTAGACCAAGTTGAATGACCTTCATCAAGTCCAAGGGCTAAGTAGCGGAATGAGTCCGAGCCATGCGATGACCAGTCATGCAATGGACGCTCATAGAAAATCTTACGCTTCTCATCGTAATCTCTGCGGTAGTTTCTCAGGCAGTTCAGCCCTGTTTGTACTTTAGGAACATTGAACCAACACCTTGGAAGCAAACGCCTTACTGCTTGGATACCATCATCTAAGCCCATTCTAGGCGCAATCTTTATCTCTAGTCCTGCTTCCTCAAGCATCTCTAGTCGGCTTTTACCAGAACCCAACTCTCTGACCCTAACGTCATGGGGCAGAATATGCTCTGCTTTGGCATAGTCGTTATCTCGAATCCACTTCACATAGTGGTCTAGTCCAACACCATGATTCTCGTAGTAGTCAATCAGACGCACCTCAGTACCAACTAACTGAGCAACCCAGATAGAAGTTGAGTCACCCATACCCAAGTCCCAAGCTGTAAATGTACGGCTTAGTTCCTCTCTGGGAATGTCTTGCATATGGTGCTTGTCTTCCAACTCATTGAGGATTTGCCCATAGTAAGAGCCTTCTACAGCAGCGTCAAAGCTACATTCAAACTCTTGGCGGTACTTATCCTCACCCATCTCATTACGAGCAGCCTTGAGTTCTGTATCGTCCACCACCCCTGTCTCAGAGGCTTTGAACTCTAGCAAACCCCATCCATCCTCAGTTTCTGCCCTGTCTCGCAGTTCTTTGAAGTGGTTGTGACCTTTGGGTGTCCCAATGAACATACACCAGCCTTTTCTGTCAGCTAGTGCAGGTCTGATAATGTCTGTCCAAATCTTAGGATTCTGGTCACCAATCTCGTCTAGGATTACCCCATCGAAATACTGACCACGCAATGCTTCTGGATTGTCTGAGCCATAAAGTTGAATACGCCTACCCCAGAAGTCAACTCGCAACTCAGAGATATTGCTAGAGCCTCCTAGTGGGTCAGCATATTTAACGAGATAGTCCCAAGCCACTCGTTTAGCTTGTCCATAGGTAGGTGCAATGTATGCGTATCTAGGTGCTTCCTTCTGGTTGAGGATAGCGTCCTTGATTAGATGGTTAATCGCAGAGACAGTCTTGCCCATGCGCCTATGAGCAACAACAACACCAAAACGCTTACTGTCCATCAGTTCATGGATAGCAAGCTGTTGTTTTCTTGGTGCGTAAGGAATCTCGATTACTTGGCCCATTGGACGCTTATCTGAATGTCTTTACCTTCTTCTCCAGTTACCTGAAGTGGCAAGACTTTGCCGATTAGTCCCATGAACGCCTGTGGATGGCTCTCTGCCTTATCCATTAGATAAGAAACGCCACCTGCGCCTTCTAAAGCCTCCAGAATCATCTCTCTAAGGATTGCATTGCCCTTATCTAGACTTCCTTTAGGTCTTCCTGCGCCTTCTCTCGCTCCACCACGAGATGAAATGTTTGATTGTTTTTCAATCATGTTTGACTCCTCTAGGGTTGGTCAAGGTTAAGTTAATACTTTATTCTAACAGACTTGTTATCTCTTTACGCTTTTCTTCATCTAATAGACTTGTTGCGCCTAAAGGCAAAGCTGGAAAAGCAAACATCTTGTCGCCAAACTTCTTGAACAAATCTACTCGTTCTTTAGGTGTTTCATAGAAGTAAATCTTTTCAATGCCTTGGCTTTTCAAGTAATCAATGGATTGCTGTGGAACATCTTTAGGAACAATAGCACCTTCAAATTCGCTTACTTGGACTGCCCTTTGAGGCTTAATCTCAAAGTATTCAGTAGGCATTGCTTTGACTTTGTTCATAAAAATCTGAACATCAGCCTTCAATTCTTCTGGAACATCTTTATAAATCTTGTCCAAATGATTTACATTTTTGACTTGACCAATCTCATACAAAGCATTTTGAGGGTCATATCTGTAACCATCTTGACCTTCTAGCTTGCCAAGCCTATCTGATAAGTCATCAAAGGCATCATTGACTTTTTTCTTGATTGGCTCAAAGTCTTTAGAAGAAACAATGTTTTCTCGTGCAGCTTTTACTTGGTCAAAGTTCTTAAACTTAGGTGTAGCCACAGCACGAATGTTTCCAACTCCATAATAGAAACCTTCTTCGCCAGCACCACCTTTCATCTCTCTTACAAGATTTTCTAGTGTTGCAGGTGCATAGCGTCTATTGCCAGAATCTGTATAGCCTCTGAAAATTCTTTCTTCTGGAACTACACCAACTTCAGCTAGTGTGTTATCCATATTGGCAGACCAGTTTTCAAACTGTGGCTTTAAGTCTCTTACTCGTTGATTTACTTCTTGAGTAAATTTCCAAGTATCTTTTTTATAGTCTTCTAGGTTAGGCAATAGCCCTTGCTCATCAAGAAACTTTGCTTTGTAAATATCTGATTCGCCTCTCCACTTCCAGTCATTCTTTAGCCTATCTACTAAATAATCACCAGATGGGACTTTTTGAGCAACATCAGCAAAATAATTGTCTATATTTTTATTGCTCTTGGAATCAAATTTAAAGTCAATCTCAGGTGTTCTAGCTGTGTAAGCATCAAATCCATAGACAGGATTTTTAGCAGATGGAATAGCCATTGACTTGTCGCCAATCAATGAGATGTTTCCAAAGCTGCTTAATGGATTTTCTACATTAGAAACAGCAATAGATGGCACAGGCATACCACCTACTTTTTCAACTCGTGCTAGTTTTTCTGGTGAAAGATTGTGGTGAACAATCATTTCTTTACCTGCTTCAACATTAGGAACAAACTGAGATGGAACTCGCTTACTTAAAAGACCACTAACATCTTGAATACTTGCACCAACTGGCAAACCTTTAGTCAATGGTGCTAATACTGGCGCAGCTTGACCTAGCAAACCCAAAGCAAATGCTGGCTCTGCTACTTTTCTAATTTTTTCATAATCAGGGTGAAGAACACTAAACCCCATCTGGTCAGGGGCAGTTCCTAGCAATCCTTGCACAGCAGCATAAGTACGAGGGTCTGCTAATGTGTTTACATCACGCTTTTCTGCCAAGGCTCTAGCCCTAGCACCTTGACGCTGTAAATTTGGATTGCCAAAAAATGCGCCTAAGTCAGCCATTATTTCATCCTGCCCATCTTACGAGCAGCTTCGCTAATAGCAATCGCAACTGCTTGGCGAGGATTCTTAACCACTTTACCACCTTTGCCAGAGTGAAGTTCACCCTTGCCAAATTCGTGCATGACAGTAGCTACTTTAGCCTTGCCAACTTTGTTCATCTTAGGAGTTTTCATTAAAGCACCTGTGAAATTGAAATATCAACAGCAGTACCACCACGAATAACAGCAACCTTATCGCCACCAGTTACCTTGAAATATTCAATAGAATTAGGAGGCATCATAGGACTTGTAGTCAATGAAGCAGTTGGGTTTGAGCCAATCTGAAAGTGACAATGTGCACCGCTACCTGTTGACAAACGGATAATTGTGCAACCAGCAGCAACAGCGTTAGATTGAACGCTAGAAGCTGTAACAGTCATAACTTGTGTTGTGCCAAGTTCATAAATCTGGGTCAGTTGACCATTGTCATCACGAGCTAATTTACTCATTTAAATTCTCCAGTTGTTTACCATTTAACCTTGTTTGCCCAATAAGCAGCACTCATCTTACCCTTGGCAATATTCTCTGCGTGACGAGCCTTAAATGCTTCGTTACGCTTAGAGCCATCAGGTGAGCCTTTTACGCCTTGTTGACCAAAGCGAATAAGTTTCACATCCTCACCACTCTTTGCCAAAACAGCATGAGATTTAGTGGGGTGATTAGGAGTCTTCTTAGGCTTGTTATAGCCAGAAAACTGCTCTGTGCCTCGTTTAATCACTTTTTAGGCTTCTTTGCTTTGTTTTTTGCAGTACGCTCACCACGCACAGGCATAGGTTTAGGCTTCTTCATCAGCTTCTGCATCATCTCCAGAGCCTGTTGATTCGTTGTTCCCATTGTCTTTCTCCTGAGTAATTGGCCCACCACTAATCCATGCTTCGCAGGTACGCTTAGAAGCACACTTAAAGTCAAACATCTCGCAATAACCTAAGTCACCAGCATCAATGACTTCCCATGCGTCCATCTCGTTATCACCCATCTCTAAGCCACTCTCAATGCAAGACAGCATCTTAGGTGTTTGGATGAAAGCAGCGCAGTTACCGCAACGAGACTTTTTGGCTTGTGCAGGGGCAATGCGCCAAGCACGAGAGATTTCACGCCAGTAATCCATGTTGGATTCGTTGGGATTCATAGGGCCATAGTTAGCCTTTTCAATCGCCTTCTCACGATTCTCAAGATTGACAGCTACATCACCTGTCGCAACTGGACAGGCTTCACCCTTCTTCTCTTGGTTTTGTATCTCAATCTCGATTTTTACAGATGGCTCAAGTAGTCCAGACATGGTTGTCCTCATGGAGTTTGTGCCATTTTCTCACAAAAAAAGAGGGAACTCAATCCCTCTAAGAAACCAAATGGCAACTTGGTTAAGACATTGTGCCTTATCCGATAAGTTTTGCAAGCGTTTCGTTTAATACCGACATTTCGTCATGTTTCATCACAGACCAAATCCTAGATTGTCCATGAATTCCGTTGTGTGGCCCTTGATGGCAGTCTCTACAAAGCGGAATACACAGGTACTGGTGATGCTGCTTAATGTGGTGAGCATCACTTGGCCCTGCCTGACCACATACCCCACAAGGCATTTCTTTAATCCTTGCTAAGTGCAGTCTTTCACGCTTTGTAAAACTATTATTCAATTTCAACCACCTTATCACCTCGTGACTTTATGTAGTCTTTTGTTTTCTGAATATATCTCTCAAACTCACTTCTTGAGATACTGGACTGTTGCAAGTCTGCGAATTCAATCAAATCACGACAGGCTTGGATTCCCTCCGCATCTAAAATGACACGCATAGTTGTTTGATAGTATCCAGATGCTTTGTGGAGGCTTGCTTGCGCCTTCTCGCAGATTGGCAGCACTTCTGGGCCTACCCCTGCTCTACCCATCGTTTCTGACAGATTTAGTACATCCACAAGAGTACGCCAGTCATGGATAGTTCCTCTGCCCTTGGTAATCGCCTCAAGTGCGGAATACTCCATCATTCTGAGTTTGTCCAACTTCTCCCTGTGAGTTATTGACGCACCCACTATTGCGTGCTGTATCGGGTCTATCAGATTCCAATGTTTGCGTTTTGTTCTTTTTCTCATTGTCTCTACCAAAAATAGCATCCCACCGATTAGAGTATTCTTCATTGCTTACCTTAAAAGGTCTTGGACTTGAGCCTTTACCCATGATGTTCCTTTGTAAGTTCAATGATTACAGGGTCAAGTAAATTTCTGGCGTATTCCAATGCTCGTTTTTCTGCATTGTCACCAAGCATACATTTCTGATATTGCCAGTTAATCTCATACCATTTCTTACTCTCGACACTCCATGCGCCATCAGCGTCTTTTTTAATTCGCACTCTCATGTGTTCTTCTCCTTGAGTTTGGCTTCAATGGCTCGGGCAAAATCAATTGCCCAAGGGTGACAATCGGCTTCCCAAAATACAGACCATTGCGACTTAATCTCCTCATCCGTCAGCGGCTTGCGCTGTGGTGGGTTGGTGTAGAGAGGAGTACCATTGTTTGATTCGTTTTCCTCCCAATTCCCGTAGTCGTTTACGCTGAAATACCCCACAGGCTCATCTTTCGCTTCTAGTGCGGCTTTAATGGCGGTTATGGCTTGGTCATAACCACAATTGCACTTGGGATAGTTCTCTGGCTCTGCATACGTAGGCCACTGCGGACAAACACGGTCATGGTTGCCAAGGTCTTCCAACGCCTCCAATGCAAGGCGTAATGCTTCGTCTTTGGTCATAGCGGTGCATCCTCGTGGTTATCAGGGTTGAACTTGGGTTGCTTAGTACCCTTGTCCTTGGGGTTTGGGAATGGTGGGAAAGGCCATGTCATGCTTGTCACCTTGCAAATTTTAAATCTTCTAATTTAGCGTCACGCCATATATAGTCATCAAAGTCAAGTGTCCAATTGCCATGGGAGTCCGTGACTTCACTGCCTTTTCTATGTATTTCAACTTGAACAACAAGCAATGGTTTTTTAAACCACCGAGTTTCAACTCTGTATCTAGTTTTGCCTGTAAGTTGATATGAAATCATGCTTGTCCCCTTGGGTAAAAAGTCACAACATCACTTTTCCAATGAATGGTGGCTTTGCAATCAAATTTTTTAGCTGTAGTATCAATCCATCCTTTGATTGCAGGCTCATACATTTTTGACTCTAAAAGTGACAAACTGATAGTCGCCTCTTTGCCATTAAGAACCTTATTGGCAATCCATGATTCAATGTTCATGCTTGTCCCCTTGCTCGAATGGCATCAGCACACCATTGGCTTGCAACTCGTTCGGCTACATCATCTGGCCATTTGTACTTTGCGTTGATGTCATCACAAACTATTGCACACGCCTCACGCTCATGCTGTGCTACTAACTTGGCAAAATCAATCATTCCATCCATAAGACCTTGTTCTTTAATAAAGCCCCACCTAAAGCCAGCTTTTTTTGCCAACTCTCTAATTTCATCGTTAGTCATCACACATCCCTCATGTCGTATTCAACAGATACAGAGTGGTCTGCTTCATCCAAGATGTGTTTAGAAAGACGCATACAGCCTTCTATCTCAAGTTCTTTGTATTGTTCAGCAGAGAACAGACCAAGCACACTTACCTTCTCGTAAATAATGTCTTCAATGTTCTCGCCATAGATGCCTTCTGAATCTGTGTCGTATTCCATGACAACAGTAACTACTACAGAGCCTTCACCAACAGTTGTGTCAAATTCGTATTTCATTGCTTAGTCCTTAAAAGTACCCTTGCGAATTGCTTGGGCTGAGTGCATTGTATCAACATTTTGTTGATTTTTACAAATATTTTTATTCTGTTGTTTTTACGCCAAGACGCTCACTTGCTTGCTCACTTCTCCAAATATCAGCTTTCATCTGAGCAGCAACAAGCATCCACTTTAAGGTTTCTTCTTTCTCAATGGCAACCATCAAACCTTTGAGTAGGTCAGCATATTCGTAGTGAGCATAGGCTTCACGCTCTTGAGCAACAGCAGAATCTATCCCTCTAGCCATTGCATCCTTCATCAGCAAAGCCTTCTTAGTCTTACGGAACTCCTCAAGGTAGATTCTTTGTGCTTTAGCTTCCGCATATTTGCATGAATTTTCAATGATGTACTCAATGGCTTTATAGGGTGCTTTCACTTGTAATCTTCCTCTGCCATGTGGCAAAAAATAGAACACTCTATGTTTTGCTCTTTTGGGTAATCTCCTGCATCTGGCGGTAGTTCATCAAGATAAACTCGTTCGCCTTTTGACTTGGTAATACTTGCACCAATAACTCTCTCTAGTTTTGCCATGCGGTCAAAGTGCTGTGGAAAGTCAACACGAATCTTGTTCCAATACCCTGCACCACCTTTTACACAACCAATGCAGTTGTTATTGTGGTAACCAAGACGATACATCTCAGGAAGTTCAATATTGGCATTTCTAAGCATTGCCAGACAATCTTCTTTGCTCAAACCTTTGTCTATCAAAGGCGTCCAAATATCAACATCATTATTGGCATCAATAAATCTATCCAATCGATGTTGTTCTTCAGCCGTATATCCAAATACTTGTCTGTCAGTTAATTGCTCAAATTTCTGGCGAACTTCTTTCTTTAGAAACTTTGTGCAAGGTGCGCCAGCAATACCAACGATGTAACGGTTTTTCTCAAAAACATTAAAAATGCTTCCTTGATACTTCTCGTTTCTCAGGATTTGAATTTCTTGACCAAACCATTTCTCACAATCTTTTAAAAATCGCTTGTTGTCTGGGTGTTCTTCAGCAACTTCTGTGTAAGCAATGATTAAAGGCAACTTACCTGCATTTTCGGCAATAGCCAGTTTGGTAGCGACAGCAGAAGCAGCACCACATGAAAACCAACAAACTATTCTCATTTAACTACCCCAATCATTCGTAAAGCCGCTTCTGGGCTATCAATTCTTGCCAAGGTACTTCCAGACCAATTCTCAAAAAAGTCGGCTTGTAGCTTCGTTAAACGCTTTTTAGAGTCCGTTTTAATCTCCACCAGAAATGTGTGACCCTTGTAGCCAACCAAAAGGTCAACTGGCAGACCAATAATCCAGACATAAGCACCTGCTGCTCGCAATGCAGAAACTATCTGCTCTTGGTTTGCATCCACTCTAGCTGCGTATCTCATTCAAGTGTTCCTTCTCGCATTTGTGCCATGTACGCACGAATTCTGTCTCGTGAGCCAGAGCCATAGATTCGTTCTGCTCTCTCAAGCCTTGCACGAATCAGGTCACGATTCTTTGTTTGTTCCCAGTTATGGAATAACTCTCGGGCTTCTGCTTGCTCAAGAATTACCCTATCACTTGGGTTTTCTACGTTACGTCTGCTCCAGGTCACCAGTAAGCTCCAATGCTTTGTTTATTAGGTAAAGCGGAACATTCTTTCCATCTTTTACCTTGTCTAACAGGGCTAAGGCTTGAAAGTAATTCATACAATCTCATTTTCTTTAACATTAGACCAATTTTTCCCACATTTAATTGCTCCTATTGTTGACTTAGAAACATTAAATAAATTTGCAATTTTTGAAAAACTTACTTTATTGTTTAGCATTTCTTTAATTTCAATAACCTGTTTAATATTTAATTTTGCTTGTGAATGTTTTTCGCCATTTCTACCTATAAATGCTGATGGTGCATTACGACTCTTACTAATCATGTCTTGAACATTATCTTTTGCTGTTCCTAAAAACAAATGGTCTGGATTTATACAATTAGGCACATCACATTTATGACAAACAAATAATTTATCTGGTATATCACCATAATGAACAATCCAAGATGCTCTATGTGCGCCCATATTTGTTTTATTAAACCAAACCCATCCGTACTTATGTCCTGCTTTGCTTTTCATTCGGTATCCTTGATAAAGCCAGCATCCTTTGTCATCAACAATAATTCGTTTGAGAAAATTCATGCTTTCCTCACTACTTCTGCAATGTATTTACGAACATGGTCTGGAATAGGTGCAGCCCTTTTTTCATCTTCTTTAATCTTTTCCAATGCAGGGTCAGGCTCATTCTTTGACGGAACTGTGAGCCTCACAATGTCAGCAGGATTTTGTTTAGGTGCGTTTGTGTTGCGTACCCAATTACGCCATGTTGCAAACCAGTCTAGCTTCACACCTTTCTGACCTGCTTGGGCTATCCAGTAGTCCTTGAACTGGTCAAATGTTCTTGTAGGGTGAAGTTCTGGTCTTGTCTCTTTGCAAAACTGTTCCCATTCCAATGGAAAAAGAAAATCATTAGCGAGGCGTTTGCCGAGTGTCTTCTTTTGTGTCTTGTGTTCTGTGTCTTGTGTAATGGGTAATGTGTTATGTGTAGCATTGCTTTCGGATAGCGTTGGCAATGCGTTCGCATCTTTCTTACTCCATCTAGCTTTAGCAGAAGCACTAGCCTTCTCAGACTTCTCGTCAGCTTTGGCTATTTCCTTGTTAGCCCTGTGATGAATCCATCCATCATCTGTGCGTTCGAAATACTCTCGCAATACGATTGCAATGCTTTCGGTATGCGAACGCATCCGTATCTGTCTGGATACTTCAGATTCATCGAGTGGTATTGGACATTCGTGGAGATAGTACCAATCAAGCAATCGCCTATAGACTAAATCCTCAATCTCAGAAAGATGAGATGTGTGACTTTGATAGTCACCAATATTGAACTGGTAATAGTGCATTTTCAGACCCAAACATCGACCCTAGAAAGAAACTGCGGCAGGAGGGGTCTGTTCTCTTTTCAGTACGCTCATGACTTCGTACCTAGCCGTGTTTCAAATTATTGTATCAAATACTTTGATGGTTTGTGATGCCTTTAGTTACATCTTTTCCAAACAATCGAGTTGCCTGTTGTTTCATCACAGCATACTCAGCTTTTGTAAAGATGCCATAGGTCTTGATGCCGCAGATGATTTTTACATTGCTGTCTTGCTTTTCTATTTCATTGTCAGCCAAGGTGTATTGAGCAACCCAATGTCTTCCTACCTTGACCTGCTCTGTTGTCAGTTTGCCTAGGCTACGCAGTTGCTTGGCTGTTGACAGGACTGTGGCTTGTGGCATACCAGTCAGGTTAGCAACTTCGTGTGAAGTCAATGGGCCGTTCTGGAGGGCTTTGATTACTTGTGCTTGAGTCATATTGTTTCTTTTGTTAAAGGAATAGCTGGCCCTCTGCGGATATTACAACCCTTGCAGGTAGGCTCAACTTCTAATGGTTTGTTGTAGTCTCTATGTTCATAACATTGTGCAGGTTTGCCACAATCTACACAAATTAACGTAGCTACAGGCGGGAGAATACCTTTTTTTACAGCCTGATTAACCTTTGAAGCAGCCTGTACTTGACCATTTTTTCTTGGTCTAAGGTCACAACAAGTCCAACAAAACTTGGCACTATTTTCTCTGCCAGTAATTTCTTGATTGCAATCAGCACACAATTTTGTCACTTCTTAGTCCTTTTGTTTAAGAAAAGTTTTGGGTAAGCCAATTTGATTGAAGCAGGAATTCCTCTAGTTATCCAGTTATGTACCCTCTGACTAGATGGGAAACCCAATCGTTTAGACAGGACTGTTGGCCCACCAAGCAAGGCAATTAGTTCTTTGTCGGTTAGTTTGTTCATAGTTGCATCATAACAACATTTTGTAAAATTTCAACACTTTGTGAAAATATTTTCAACATTTCGTTGATTTGAGTTATACTAACGTCAGCCCAAACAAATCGTGAGGGTACTTTTAAGGAAAAGCAAATGAAAGAAAAGTTAATTGAATGGACACTCGCTGTCATCATCTTTGGCGGTATCGGTGTGATGTTGGCATGGAGAGGCTAATGAACACACGATTCCTAACTCATGTACGCAAGATATTTGCAACCTATGATGCACCTCCAGAAGTCATCAGAAGCTATCAAAAACAATGGGTCAAGTCTGTGCGCCAGCTTGGTGACAAGTGGCTTGTAGCTAAGTCCATTGAAAGAATCCAATGACCAGAGAAGATGCAATCAAGGACTTATCACACGGCTTGTATTGTGTTTACTGTACTGAACCAAAGACCTATGGCTCTTGCTGTTCAGAGAACCACTTTGTAGAGTTTGAAGACCTCTACGATGAAGACAAAGAAGAAATGATTAAAGAATACTTAAAGGAAGAATGAAATGGTACATAAGAAGTTAATGAACGCTCGTATGATTTTGCAATCTATGGAGTTAAAGAAGTCTGGTCACAACAAGTTCGCAGGCTACCAATATTTTGAATTGGGCGATTTTCTGCCACAAATTAACGAGATTTTTCATGGTCATGGATTGTGTGGAGTTATCTCATACGATACAGACTATGCAAGTCTTACAATCACAGATGTTGATGATGGGACTAATATTGTCATTACATCACCAATGGTAGAAGCCAATTTAAAAGGCGCACACGCTATCCAAAACCTCGGTGCAGTAGAGACATACCAGCGCAGGTATCTCTGGATGACAGCAATGGAAATCGTTGAGCATGATGCTCTGGATTCATCTGCGCCTATCAAGGAAGCTGTAATCATCACGCCAGCACAAGGCATCAAAGATGAATTACCTATTGAAATATTAAGGTATCTTGACGAATTAGCAGTTGAACTAATTGCTATTTGTGAGAAAGACCCCAAGGCAGCTTGGGTAAGGTTGGAGAAAGAGAACTTAGAAGCTGACCAAAAGGTTGCTCTTTGGACTCTGATGCCAAGTAATGTAAGAAGCGCAATTAAGAAAGCGAAAGGTTAATATGGAATACGACAACACTAATCGAGGCTCACTCTTTAAGAATGACCGCAAGGACGATGCAAAGTTTCCTGATTACAAAGGAAGCATTAATGTAGATGGCACAGACTACTGGCTATCTGCATGGATTAAGGTCAGCAAAGATGGTGCTAAATTCATGTCTTTGTCTGTCAAGAATAAGAACGCAGATGTGCAGCCTAAGAAAAAGGTCAAGCACGAAGAATTTGAGGACGATGCGCCTTTCTGAGTTTCGGGGGAAAGTGGCTAGAAATAGCGGACGAACATGAGTACCCCACCTAATCAAATGAGGAATTCTCTGGCTAGTCATACTGACTTCCGTGATTTCCGAGGGTTGATTCCCGAAAACTCGCATTTCTTGCCTAGCAACATAGACATGATTTGCGAGAGGAAAGGACACTTCTTAATTGGCGAATGGAAAAAGCCAAACGAGAAAATGGCAAAGGGGCAAGAGTTGCTATTACAGGCTTTTGCTCAAGTGCCTAAATTTACTGTACTGGTCATTATTGGTAACACAGACAAAGAACAAACAGAAGTCGGTAGTGTGTTCCAGATAGTGCTAGGCAGGTGCGTAAAGATTGGTGAGGGTCTTGATTTCTTGAAAGACTTTTATGTGATGTGGTACGAATTTGCAAACTCAAAAGGATAGATATGTCATACGCAAATGTAGAAATAAAAATAATCCAATGGGCAGAGGCTCGTAAGATTATTCCTAACAGTACACCAGAAGTTCAACTTCTAAAAGCAATGTCAGAAATTGGAGAACTAGCAGATGCAACCATTAAGAAGGACAAGGAAGCTATTGTGGACGCTGTTGGTGATGTCATGGTCTGCCTTGTTAATTACTGCGCTTTGCAAGACCTCAATCTGGTAGACTGCATGGAAGTTGCATACGACCAGATAAAGAATCGTAGGGGTACGCTTTTGCCTAATGGATTGTTCGTTAAAGAAACTATTTAGCCAACAAATAAAGACCCACATTTGAAAATGCGTATCCTGCGTACACAATAGCCATGTGTGGGTTATCTTTCCAAAGCTGCTCACCAGCTATGTAAGCGTAGATTGCCCCTGTGAGAATAATTAGCCAAGCACTCAAAATAAACTCACATCAATCACTTCACCACGGAACTCCACCATGTTTTCATCAAACTTGTGGACTAGCTCAGGCCATAACAATTGACCATTAAAAAAGGTCAGCACCGCAAAGCCTGACCTGTGATTAGATGGATTTAACTCGCCATAAGTGAACTGTGGGCCATCAGTCTCAGCTAATGTTCCTGTATCTACGCCATACCTGTTTCCATTGTAGTCAGAGAAAGGCGTAACCTTTAATGAGTGCAAGTGTCCAGTAACGATAGACACACCAGCAGTCACAGTATTGTTGTGAGTGGCATGAATACCACCCTTATATCTGTGCTTCACAATGACCTCATCTGTAGGCCAACAAGCCCAACAGAACTCCCAATCAGGAATGTGGTCTGGTAATTTAAAGCCTTGGACATCTTTAAACTGAGGTGCATTGTTTGCCAGTCGAGTAGCAAATC
>Ga0181355_1000738_pt1 | contig 14245 bp, 15 predicted proteins | sample Fa13VDMM15DN_FD_130099 | JGI IMG/M metagenome (GOLD analysis project Ga0181355, IMG submission 130099) | Freshwater viral communities from Lake Michigan, USA - Fa13.VD.MM15.D.N | ecosystem: Environmental > Aquatic > Freshwater > Lake | place: USA: Michigan | collected 2013-09-23 | reverse complement strand
TCAGACCCAAAGACTCCTTACGAGAAAATAATCATTGTTAGACCAGCGGTTGAAGCTGAAGAAAAATTAGGTTCTCTACCTGGCAATGTTGAAGAAAAGTTAGACCCGTACATCTTCCCCTCTTATTATTTATTAAATAAAATTATTGGAAAAGACTGTCGTGAAAAACTTAAAGAGATTGAAGTTATTGAAGTATTCGCTTTAGCGTTTATGAGAGGTATGAATATCGATAACTCTATTTTAATATTTGAAGAAGGTCAGAATGCCTCACCAAGTCAAATGAAACTTCTTTTAACGAGAATTGGATATAATAGTAAATTCTTTATTTCAGGTGACGTAGAACAATCAGATAAATACAAAAATAAAACTCAGAGTGGATTGTGGGATGCAATTGAAAAGTTTAGAGATGATGACTATGTTTCAACATTTGAATTTAAAGATAAAAACGATATTGTTAGAAATCCATTAATTAGTAAAATATTACGTAAATACGATAATGAACCAGATGAGAATAGCAATTGAGATTAATGGTGTTTTAAGAAACACATTAGAAAAAATAGAACAAACCTATCAAAAATATATGATAGATAAAACAGATGGTATTGAAGATGAAGAATTTATAACTCGTAAAATAAAACATCCAATTGATTCTTTAGAACTGATGAATCATTTTTCTTTTATTGATGATAATGAATTATATTCATTTTTATATGAAGATTTTCCGATGGAAATTTTTGGTCATTCACAATCATCTGAATACAACACTTTTATTGATTTAAATGAAATTTATGTTAATTTAAGAGATAGTCACGAATTGTTAATAGTTTCTGACGAAATTGGTAGGTCTAAACCTGCGTCGTTATTCTTCTTGTCAAAATTTGGATGTCAGTTAGAAAAAGTGAAATTCTATAGTAATATTACAATAAATTCAATGTGGGACGAGATTGATGTTTTACTTACGTCAAACCCTATACTATTATTAGAACATCCGACAGATAAAAAAGTAATAAAATATCAAACGGGATACAATAAACATATTGACACGGACTATTCTATTACAAGTCTAAAAGAATTGGAAAGTGTGTTAACAAAACTATTATAATGTTAAAAGTATTAGGAGAACATTACTATTTAGATTTAGACAAAATTGATGATTATGTCCAAATTAAAGAGGTGACACCAGCCACAGGCATAACTGACACAACCCATATTAGTATTATAAAATATGAAACAGTTAAATTAATGATGGAAATCATTATGGACGAACCGGAAGAAATTGATGAACAATTAGGTGCCAAAGGAACAAATAACTTATCGATACCATTTAAAATAGCGTTTAATACGTTATTGTATAAAAATTTATTAAACAAATTATAATATGAATCAAGAACAACTATCAAAATTAGAACAGTCTATTGAGAATATGAAAAATAAGAAATCTAAAATTTATCTTATTGCTCAAGACACTAAAGGAAACGCCAAAGCATCTATAGCTTATATCTATAGATTAGGTCTGGCATTATTAAACGGAGGTTATAACCCAATAATCTTACACGAATCTGCGGACTATACAGGTGTATCGGAATGGTTAGGTGAAGAATATATGGTATTACCTCATCAATCTATTGAAGGTCAAAATTTAGAAGTATCACCGGAAGATTTATTAGTAATCCCTGAACTTTTTGGGTACATTATGAGTCAAGTCTCTAAATTACCTTGTGGTAAAATTGTGTTATGTCAATCATACGACCATATGTTAGAAACATTACAACCAGGTGAAACTTGGACACAATTAGGGTTTTACAAATGTATTACAACATCAGACTATCAAAAAGAATTTATTGAGAGTATAATGAGAGGTGTTTCTCTTGATGTTATAAAACCATATTTTTCAGACAAATTTAAACCAAGTAATTTACCGGCAAAACCTATTATTGCTGTTCACACAAGAGAACATAGAGATACCATTAATTTAATTAAAAGTTTTTACATTAAATTCCCACAATATCGTTGGATAACATTTAGAGACTTAAGAACTCTATCTGAAAATGAATTTGCAAACGGTATTCAAGAATGTTGTTTATCTGTTTGGATTGACGAAACAAGTGCGTACGGTACATTCCCATTAGAATCTATCAAATCAAATGTGCCTGTGTTAGGTCTTGTACCTAATATGGTCCCTGATTGGATGAATGAAGATAATGGTCTTTGGGTAAACAATAAAATTCAAATGGTTGATTTTGTTGCCGATTACTTACAAAATTGGTTAGAAGATAATGTTAGTACTAATTTAATTGAAGGTATGAAAAAAACCGCAGATTCTTTATTAACTAAAGAATCGTTTGATGAATTAGTTGTAACTACTTTTGGTAGATTTATCAACACAAGATTAGAATCGTTCTCAGAACAATTAAATAAACTAGAAACAATTGAAGAATAATATGGAAAACTATTTTGACGTATCAGTAATATTACCAATTAAATCAGGGAGAGCATTTGACTTCTCTGAGTATTTTACAAAATGTATTGAGTCATTGAAAACTCAGAAATTAAAAATTAATGAATTGATTATTGTTCACACAGATGAAGATGTCGTTATTGAGTTTTTAAATGATTTTGATTTTGGGGACTTAAATGTTGTTAAACTTGAATGGAAAGAAGAAGCTAACTATGTTTCACAAATTAATTTTGGTATTACCAATTCAACATCACAATGGATATCTTTATTTGAATTTGATGATGAGTATTCAACGATATGGTTTAACAACGTTGAGAAATACAGTAAAGCGTATCCGGATGTTGACGCATTTTTACCAATAGTTGTTGATACAGACCAAATGGGTAAATTTGTTGGGTTTACTAATGAAGCAACATTTGCCGCTAATTTCTCAACTGAAATGGGTATCTTATCAAATGAAACTTTACAAGATTATCAAAACTTTCAAACATCAGGGATGGTAATTAAAAAATCATCATTGGTTAACAGTGGATTACTTAAATCTTCAATTAAATTAACTTACGGTTATGAATTATTTTTAAGATTAACACACAACGCAGTTAAAATAATGTCAATTCCTAAAATTGGTTACAAACATACTAACTTAAGAGATGGTTCAATTTTTTGGAACTATAAAAATGGTGAGAATGCTTTAACACCCGATGAGGTTAAATTTTGGATTGATTCGGCTAAAAAAGAGTATTTCTTCACTAATGATAGAGCCATAAAATACGAACCACAAGAAGTTTAATGTCTGATGTAATTAATTTAACAGGAGATACCAGTGTTGAGTTAAAGAAGAAAGGTAGAAAACCAACCCAATTAAATTATTTTGATGTTCGGGAAGAACTAGCTGTGGTAAGATTTTTAGAGTCCACCTGTTACGAAGAAAAAAACAAAATATATAATGAGTTCTTAAAAAAACCTTTAGATAAGATGATATCTTCAATTATACGAAGATACAAATTATATAGAAAAGATATGGATTTTACAGATATTCATACAGATACTCACTCGTTTTTAATGACAAAAATAGATAAGTTTAAGCCTTCTAAAGAAAAGAAGGCTTACTCATATTTTGGAACCATATGTAAAAATTATCTTATGGGTCAAATTATTAAAGACCAAAAAGAAATGAATAGGAAAATATCCTATGAAGATATTTCAACTAGTTTAGAAAATGATGAAGGGTTTGCTTATTATATTGAAAACGATGGGTTAGAAGCTGAAAGAGTAATTTTTCATTTTTTAATTCAATTAGAAGAATTTATTAAAAATGAAAATCTATCGGAGAACGAAATTAAATTAGGTCAAGCATTGTATGACTTATTTGAGAATTACGAGAATATTTTTGTTGGAAACGACAACAATAAATTCAATAAAAATATCATACTACTTTCATTAAGAGAAATGACTAATTTAACAACAAAAGAAATTAGAGGGTCAATGAAAAAATATAAAAATATGTATTTTAACTTGATTCAAAATATGGTCAAATAAAAAACACCATCTAAATATTTATCAATATGGGAAGACCAACAAAAAAAGAAATTAATTTATCTAAAGAATCAATGTTATCATTGATGCAAGAAATCTACAATGAACTTGTGGAACAAAGAAATACTGCTATTCGGATTCAAAACAAAATGTTAACAATGATGAAGGAACCGGAAGATATGACAATCATAGGTCCTGTTATTGAAAAACAACAAAAAATTATAAATGATTGTGTTGAGAAAAAATTAACTTTATCAAAATTACAATCAGGTATGTGGGAAAAATCTAACACTAATAAAGATAGTGGAGGAAGTTTCTCAATTACTGATTTAGGTAGTGACGACGATTTACTAAAAAGTTTAATCGAAAAAGACATTGCAAAAGATGGTGATTCATATAAAATGAAAAAATAATAAATTATGCCATCAGTAGATTTAAATTTTGACTATAATAAAATTCAAGGTAAATTAAACGCGACTAAAACATACGCAAATGTTAAGTCGCAATATAATAACGCTGGTAAAAAAGTTGGGGATTCGTTTGACAAAACTAAAAAAGATGTTTCCCAATCATTAGATAAATTTAAAGACCAAACTAAAAGATATCAAAAACAAATAAAAAACCAATTTGAACAACTTTTAGATTTAGCCAATACCACTGGAGGAAGTGGTAGTGGTTCTCCAAAATATATTAAAAGACTATTAATACGAACTGTTCATAACATTCAACCTAGATTAAGAACAATCGTTATGAATGATTGTTTAACCGCTTTAGGTTGTGACCAAGAACAAACTTATGGTGCCAATCAAGAAGTTTGGATTAAAGTAAATTCAATCGATTTATTTAGTAGATTAAAAATTGACCCAAACGATGAAGTTGGTAAAATTGTTTATGAAAAAGAACCTGTGTCACCAGGAATTCCATTTTCAATGAATCATAAAATGTATGATTTAATTCAAGATGGTAATTTAACATATACTCACGTAGGAAAATCAAACCAACAATTATTTACCATTCAATATAAAGAACAAGGTCAATTTGGTGAAACGGGGCCTTGGTATAAAATTAACCTTGCAAATAGATTAAACGGTGTTAATAGAGTCGGTGAATTTATGATTGACTACTATGATACAATTAAAATGGCCGAAGACACCGATATTATGGGTTCTATTATGGAATCACTATGTGGTGCCGTATCAATGAAAGTTGATGCCGGAACATCTCAAGTTAAGAACGCTAGTCAAGCGGAGATAATATTGGCAAGAATTTTAGGTCTTTGTTTTGATAGTGGTGCCAGCGATGGAGAGATTGATGTTAGTGGTGTTGCAAAAGTACCGGAATTAGATGGTATTGATGATTCGTTTTTTGAATTTACCGATATTGATTTACGAAATATTGATATTAGAGTTGGGAACATCAAAAATGGTGTAGTACAATTTGAAGATTGTGGGGATGTATTATTACCTGTAAACTATGAAGATATAATAACTGCGTTAGGTCAATTAAATTTTGTTGAGGGTTCTGATTTTGAAGATGCCGCAAATGGAATTTCAGATGTGTTAGCCAACAACCCTGATTGGGGAGGTATAGGTATTAACATTAACCCACAAGTTGTGATTGATACTAATTTTATTAAACTAATAACAAATGGTGTGATAAGTGCGTTAATTACCCCAAAAATGATATTACCAATTATCACAATGTTTAAAGCCTTAGGTAATAGTATTGCCGATAATATTAAATCATTTACTGACTTTGTTAAAATATTTAAATCATTCTTCATTAATTTAGTATCTAAAGTAGGTGCAATATTTGTTGAAGAACTATATAGATTAATAAAAAGTGATATTTTAAAATTATTACAATCTGTAATAACTGATATTGTTAAAGAAAAACAAATTAAGAAATATGCGATGATTTTAAAATTAATTTCTTTATTATTAATATTAGCCGGATTATTAAATGATTTTAGGAAATGTAAAAGTTTAGTCGACGATATATTTAGAATATTGAATTTAATTAATCTTCCAGGTTTTGGTGGAAGTCCTATCCCGTTACCAATAATGATAGCAGCACAATTTTGTGACGGTTATTCCGAGTCAAGGGCTTTTATTGGTGCGATGGAAGAGATGCAAAAAATAGGAATACCTACCGGTGATATGCCAAGTGGAGCCCCTAATATGGATATTTTGGGTAAATTTTCACAAATGAAAGCGATGGCTTTTGAAGATTCGGAAAATAATAAAGTTCAAATTGCTGTAGGTCCACTAGTATTAACTCCAGCGGGTTTTACGGTACCAGCTAACGCTTTTGGTAAAAAGTTTTAATTATGAATAAAAAAGAAAAAAGTGAAAAAGTTTTAAAAATTATTGGTGATATGAAAAATTCATCTAATAAAGATTTAATGTTGGTTATGGATACTATTCAAGAAGATTTTGAATTTACTAAAAAAATTGTGATTGATTCAACACTTCATTTGGATAAATTAGAATTAACATATAACACCGTCCTAAAAGAATATCAAAAAAGAACTAAGATAAATGACAATAGATAACGAAAATAAGTATCAAATATTATTTCCTGGATTTGTCTATGACAACCAAGACCCTATGATGTTAGGTAGACTTCGTATTATACCTGAAACAAAAAATTACCAAGACGTTATTGCCTCAGTTTCAAGTTGGAACGAAGAGACTGATAAATGGTCATCAAAAGACCCTTTAGTGTTTATTCCTTTATTACCTTTCTTTTTTAACCAAATACCTAAAATTGATGAGTATGTTCATTTAATTTATCAAAATAAAAAATACGAATACCAAAATCAATTTTATATACAAGGTCCTTATTCATCTCCGATGTCAACACCTTTTGAATATTATCAAGGTGCCAAAAAATTCTTAGCTGCCGGTGATAGAATTAAACAAGGGTTAAGTATTAAGAATTTAGATGGGTCATACGCCAATACCGAGAGTCAAGGTGTTTTTCCTGAACCGGGAGATAACGCTTTATTAGGTAGAGGAACTGCAGATGTTATTGTAAAAGAAAATGAAGTATTAATTCGTGCCGGAAAAACAAAAGAATTATCAACGGATAAATTCCCAATTGCCGATAGTAATAGAGCCTTTTTACAATTAACGAGATTTACTCAAACAAAAAGAACTTTACCTCAAGAAAGTAAATCAAGAATTGTTGAGAATGTAAAAGTAGTTAAAAAAATGATTGTGTGGGATATTTCAACACTAAATAGTACTTCCAATTTTAGTGGTTATGTTAAATTATTTAACTTAAAACCTAGTACAAAAGTTAACACTAAAAATTTTAAATACCCCACAATATCAGAATTAAAAGTTGGTGATGATTATGGTGTACCACTTGAAACGGTGGAATTTATGGGGAAACCGTTTGAAGAATGTATTATTATTATTAATCAATTTATTTCACAAATTTTTACACCAAATATTTTATTTACAGCGTCAACAATTAACCCTGTTAACATCTTACCAGGTGATGTGTTTCCTGTAGTTATTACACCATCACAACAGACTTATGAAATTGGTAAAAAGTTTTTACCGGATAGTTTAGTTAATGATGTTCTTGAATATGTTAATTATAGAAGATTTTATTACGCAATTAATTTAAACAACTCAAAAGAGAATGGGTGGTTTTTGGTTTGGGATAATAAAGGTGGTAAACCTATTTTTGGGCCTCAAGGAGATTTAAAACAAGAGATAATTACCCCAACAGAATTTCAAAACGAAGACATTACTTACGGAGCGTTAGGTGCACAACAATTATATCTACTATCTCAAAATTCTAAAAGTCCAAAAGGGAAAATTGATTTGTCAAATACATTATATGGAATCCCACAAGATAATTTTATAGGTGCCGGAAACACATTATATGATAGAACTTATTCCTCTGTTAGAGGTGAAGAGTTAGTTAAACTACTCGAAAAAATGGCCGATTTTTTACTTAGTCACGTCCACGCTCACGCTAATATGACCCCCGACGAAAACACTCAAGGGTCTAAAACTAGTAAGACCGATATTACACAATCTTTGGCCAATGTAAATAATACTGTTCTAAATCAAAATATTCGAATAAACTAAATATTTATTGTTAAAAGATTTTATGTCAATTAACAATTCCTATTTTAGTAAAAACAACACAATCATATCGAATAGCTTAACAAACACGGGTAGAAACCCTGTTACTGAGTTATTTTATGGTTCAGGTGCGTCAGTACAATACCCAAATGGGTTTAGTAGATTCATCTTTGATTTGGACTTAACTTTATTAAAAGAAAAGATATCTGACGGTACAATATCGACAGAATGTAGTAATACTATTACCCACAAACTAAGAATGGTTAATACGTCAACATTTAATATTGAGTCTTTAAATACTACCACATCTCAAGGTAGAATGAGAGCAACATCATTTGATTTAATCTTATTTAGAATCCCACCTGTAGTTGAAACTACTGACCCACAATATTGGGATGAAGGTGTTGGTTATGACTTTGCGGATTTAATTTATGATTATAGTAATATAGATAGAAACTTTTCAACAAGACCTTCCAATTGGAGTGGAACAACCACAATAACAAAATGGTCTCAACCAGGAATTTATAACAACAAAAATACCGGAACATTTAATTTTAATGAATTAACTATTGTTGATACTCAACATTTTCAATTTGGAAATGAAAACATATCATTTGATATGACACAAGAGATTACCAATTTATTAAACAATAATATTGATGGATTCTCAGGTTGGGGAATTGCTTACGTACCTCAAGTTGAAAACTTAACCGGATTAACCGATAACTACGAAGTTCAATTCTTTACAAGACATACCCAAACTTTTTATGAACCGTTTTTAGAAACTAACTATGATGACATCATTGAAGATGATAGAAATACATTCTCATTAGGTAAGATTAATAAATTATACCTATATCTATATGAAGATGGTGGCCCAATTAATTTAGATTCTAATCCATTGGTTACTATTTCAGATGCAAACGGAACCAATATATTAGGTTTAACTCTTTTACCAAGTTGTAGAAAAACAAGAGGGGTGTATGAAATTACACTTCCACCACTTATTGGATACAAAACCCCTTGTACATTTTATGATACTTGGAGTAGTGTTAGTGTAAACGGATTTAGTTTACCAAATGTTGTGAACGAATTTGTAATGTATCCGTTAAAAAAATCAATTCAAATTGGTACAACAACTCAAGACCCAAAAATTTATGGATTTGATTATTACGGTATAAAACAAGATGAAAAAATATATAACACCGACATTAGAAAAGTGGGTGTTGTAATTAAACAAGCTTACACAACAAATAAATTACTTCCAAACGTAGATGCTTATTATAGAATTTATGTTAGAGAAGGTCAAACAGAAGTTCAAGTTCAAGATTGGACAAAAATAAACAGAACACCAAATGAATACTATTTTATGTTCGACACTAGAGATAAAATACCTAACGAATATTATGTTGATATGAAGGTTATTAGTAGTGGGGAGATTAATACCTACAAAAAACAAATCAAATTTCAGATTGTTAATGTAAAGTATTCAGAATAAATAGATATTTATAAATAAAAACTAAAAAAAAATAATACAAAAGATATGGCAAATTATATTATAAATGAATGTTTAACTAATGATGAATACATTGTTTCTGGAACACCTACGTTTTCACCGGGACAAACAATAAGATTTGTTTTTGACGAGTTTTCATATTGTGGTACTGTTGGGGAAGAAACGGATAGCCCTATATCGGCAGATTTTGGTCAACTATATGACGATTGTTGTGCGTGTTTAAGTGGTATTACAGAGTCTGTAAATTTTAAATTTATACGATGTGATACATCAGAAGAGATTAATATAGAATCATTTGACTTTTGTGGTGAATATGGTGTTCCTACAACAGGTATTACTTATGAAATACAAAATGGTTCTGAAACACCATTTTGTGCTACTTTTTCAGGGTTAAGTTCAACGGGTGTAACAAATTATTTATTTGTTTCAGGACCCTTTCCACTTTGTGAAGATTGTGTATCACCACCACCTATATCCGCAGGGACAGAAACAATTATGTGTGTAATTGATTGTAGTGGTAACACTATAACAGTTGTCCCACCTCATCCAACGTATTTAAATGAATACGGAAAGGCTGTAGTTCAACTGAATATGGTAGAATTAGGTGGTATGAACGGATTAAATTCGTAAATAAAAAAAGAGAAATTAATTTTTCTCTTTTTTTTTATTATATTATTTTTTATTGTTAAAAATATCCTTATATTTGTACCATATAATAAATCAAGTACATAATGAGACAAATATTTAAATTTTTTAAAAGATTAATAATAAGACGTATTGTTAAATCAAGAAGTCAATTTGATTATCAAGACCCTGGACTATTAGGTGATGTACATATCTGCAAAGCAATATGCCGTAAACTTATCACAAGTGAAGGTTCAAAATTTTTAATTGCACCCCTTTCATCTCAGAGATATATTAAACACTCCGAGTTAGGAATCTTTGTTATACTTGACGATAAAAAAATTAGCGTAATCAATCACGAATACTACTACAGTAATATCTTATTGTCTAATAGAGATTGGGATAAATTAACTAAGATGTACGATACAAAAGTAGAACGTATCAGACAAGAACTAAAAAATGAAATGAAGTCTCAAATCAAATATTCTTTAAAAGGTATTTTAGATAGAGTGGATAACGCCAAAAAAATAAAAACCCCTACTGAGTAAGGGTTTTTTTATTTAAAACATATCTTCAAGACTATTTAAATGTCTTTTAACAACATCTAAGTCACTAATGTCCGTATAGGTCATTCCTCGACTTTTTAACGTCTGAACCTCTCTATGTAGGTGTAACATCATCTGTCTAACCATAGTTGACATTGTAGGGTAATGTTCTATCATCTTATCCAAATAATAAACATCGTTAGGTAATTTTAATACATCACCAATTTTCTTAACCCAATCCTTACCATAATTGTCAGCATCCATTTCCATTTCCCAATAGATTTTAAAAAACTCTTCAAAATCCTCAATATCCCCCATATAGGAATCCTTCATATCAAAATCACTCATTTGTTGTTCGTGTTTTAATTCGTGGAATAATATATAAACAAATGACGCAAAATTAGGTAACATCTCAGGAGAACATAATATAATCATATTTTTTGTTCTCACACCTTTAAATCCTGTGTTACAAGAATTTAACACTTTTATTGTATATCCTCTATCTTGAATAAAATCTTTTATCTTCTCAGATATTAAATTATATCCCTTCATTTTATCTTCAGGAATATCTTTCCTGAATTTATCAATTATCTTATCGTAGTTAGAACTTGTTTTTAGACCATTTGGGACAATATCTCCTAAAACGGTACCTTCTGTTATCTCAACCCATTCATTGACCGTATTAACGTCGTTTGTGTTTATATCATAGGTACCATCAGTACCTTTTTCCCACACACCAACAATTCGATTTATATTATTTTTTAAACTCTTTTTTTTACCATCTTTATTTGAAATATGAGTTGATTCATCAGTAAAAGGACCTAACTCCGATTTTTTCCATTTTTTTAAACCTATTTCCATAGGACCATTGTATTCTCCTGCGGTAATTACAGTTGAAGCTTCTTTTATTGGTACAACCTTTAACTTCTTCTTACCTGGTGTTTGATTAATGTTATTACCCTCATCATCACTATTAGTTGAATTTGGATGTTTTTTTATATAGTTAGTGACCTTCTTAGCTTTACCCTCAATCTTTTTAATTTCTTTTTTTGTTTCATCCATTGAACCATCATAACTATCATACTCTAATTCCGGACTATCGTATTTAGATACCGCAACCGTAAAAGGCTCCATTTCTGATTTTTTAAAAACTCGAACACCTAATTGCATTGGTGCAATATATGAACCTCTCGCTCCACTATCACCTGTCACCTCTTTAATCTGTATTTTGTTATTTTTGTTCATATACTTATAAATATACAAAATTTTAATTATGGAACAACAACCTGAACTATTTGGAAAGTTATTTAATTCTATCCCACTCTATAATGAAGAACACTTGGATACGTTATTAGATACGATGAATAAAGATACCTCAATCTATTATCTAATACAAGCAATTAAGTTTGCATATGAGTCCGGAGTCTATTCTATGGGAGAATGTGAAGTAATATCCAAAGCAATTAGATTATCATCTAAAAAAGAAAAAGAGACCGAATAAGGTCTCTTTTTTTATTATTATAATTTTGGGTTTGTTTTAATAATTTTATTTCATTCCTCTGGCAGCCTTTAAATCAGCTTTAGCCTTGGCAATTGATTCGTCCCTTGTTGGTAGTTTAGGTGGTGTTGCGGATTGAACACCCTGAACCAGTTGTTCTGGTGTCATCCGATTAAACCCAATCCCACCTTTACCTAAATTGGGGTCAACATTGAAATTGTATGCCGGTGCCGTAGTCGTAGTTCCTGCCGGTGCCGTAGTCGTAGTTCCTGCCGGTACCGTAGTCGTAGTTCCTGCCGGTGCCGTAGTCGTAGTTCCTGCCGGAGTTGTTGCCGCCTTAGTACTAAGAGTTTTAAGTGCATTCTCAAAAGCTGCTTGACTATTCTTACCCCATACACCATCAATACCATCTTTGTTTGGACCACTTGTCCCTAACGTAGCACTAAATTTAGTTATTAAAATTGTTTGAATCTTTTTAATTAATTCCGGCATACTAAGATTTGTTGCCGGAGGTGCCGAAGCCGCAGTCACAGGTGCCGGAGCCGCAGTCACAGGTGCCGGAGCAGCAGTCGCAGGAGCCGGTGTTGCCGGAGCAGGAGTCACAGGAGCCGCAGTCGCAGGTGCGGGTGATTGAGTTTTTGGGGCAAATGAGTTATTTGCCACTATTTGATTGGTTGCAGCCAAAGAATCTTTAAACATATTTGCCGTAGATTGATTAGACGGTTGAATACTTCCTAATTGGGGTGCTTGTTGTTCTGATATAACAACACCTCTTTTATACCCCAAGAGATATTTCATAGCATTTAGTTCTTCTGATAAAATTTCTTTTTTCATTATATTGGTCTGTTTGCGTTAGCTTGGAATTGTTTTATTGTATTATTAAGTTGGTCTGATGTCATACCAAGTTGTGATTGAGTATTACTTACCTGTGTATTACCTACCGGAGTTAACGATGATACCTGTTGTACCTGTGTTCCAGCCGCAGGTGATGGTGGTGTAAGAACACCATCTAATTTTGTTAACATCGCTTGTAATGTCGCAGCATCTAAAGTACCTGTACCGTTTTGTATACCTAATTGTTTTTGAACCGCTTGAATTTTTGGAGTAATTTCAGCTGCTGAAACTTTTGATTTAACATCGACGTTAGCCGGAGAATTAATTTTTCCCACATCTGCCGCAGGTTTAATACCTAACTTACCACATAATGTTTTTGCCTTCGCAACTTCAGCACCTGATAACTTATATGTTGTAACATAATCGGTAAACATCTTACCATTAAGTTTAGAATTTGCGTTAACAATTTTACCCGTAGCATCAACCGAACACACAATTTTTGCAATATTATATAATCTTGCATCACCACCGGTTGAACATAATTTTTTTGCTTGTGCCACTTCAGTAGATGTAAGTTTAAATCGAGCATTAAAATCGACAAAAGATTTTCCATTAAATTGAGAACCTTTAGTTGTTATAGTGTCACCTTTAAGTGAACATACAATTTTTGAAATGTTTTTAATTCTTTCCGCTTTTTTAGCCGGGTCAGCAATTGCCGCCTCAACAGTGTTAGTACCAAATACCTTATCTCGGTATGCTTTGCTCGCTAATAGTGACGGACTCATCGCAGCCGCTGTTGTCACTATAGCTCTATCGGCTGTGTTTAGTGCAGTATCTACTGTCAAATCTTTTTCTATTAAATATTGACTCTTTGTTGCACTCTCGTGAAGATTTAAAATTCTATTTTTTTCCTCTTCGTCTAAGAAATATAATTTTTTCATATAATATTTTATTAATAAATATTAGGCAAATCAAAATAATCTAATTATATTTGTAAAATAAAATACAAACACTATGAAAAAGTTATTCTTATTATCGTTATTACTTGTTGGAACATTATCCTCTGTGGCTCAAGATAAATCAAAACCAAAAATAAAAGACATCGATAGAGATATCAATGTCTTGTTA
>Ga0181355_1000736_pt1 | contig 14250 bp, 16 predicted proteins | sample Fa13VDMM15DN_FD_130099 | JGI IMG/M metagenome (GOLD analysis project Ga0181355, IMG submission 130099) | Freshwater viral communities from Lake Michigan, USA - Fa13.VD.MM15.D.N | ecosystem: Environmental > Aquatic > Freshwater > Lake | place: USA: Michigan | collected 2013-09-23 | reverse complement strand
TTTATCAACATCATCACGAATTGCGCCAACTTTATTAGGGTCAGATAGTTGAGTAGCTACAGCGGGAAAGTTCTTAGCAATTGCATCATAGTCAATCGAGTTAAGCTCTGTCATTTGCTTAATCTCATTTTCTTTGGCGCGAACGATATTTACAGGAAGATTAACTTGTTTTGAAATTTGATATTGTTGGGCGGCTTGGTCTGGGTTGACTGGAGTAGATGAAAACACGCTGGCTTTCATTGTAGTTGCTTGATTATCTCCATACTCCTCTTGTATTAAGTCAGAATATTTGCTAGTAGGAGCTTCAGCGATATTGTCTTTATAAGTTTCTTGTATTAAGTCAGAATATTTTGACATTATCTTAAGCTTTTTAAATAAATTTGTTTTATTTGGTCTTGAGATGGCTCTTTTCCTGTCGCATTTTTTATTCCTGTTCTAATTTCTTTAAAGTCAGCATCAGGCACAACTATATCTTTTAGCTCGCTTTTGTCAACTTGATACATTCTTTTTGTGGTAGTGCCGGGCAAAAATGATTTATCAAAAGTTGCTTGTACGACTAAGCCTTGGGCGATACCTTGCAAATCACTATTGGAAGGGTCTTTGCCTTTCTCGTCTTTGAAGGCTTGCACTTCTTCGCTAAACTTTTTGTTAAAAGTAATATAGTGTTGACTTCCTTTTTCTATTCCGACTGATGTTGTGGTTGCATTAACTATGCTATTTTGCTGAACTAATGTAGCGGGAGCAGTAATGTTATTTCTTGCTTTTTCTTGCCAACCCATAACCGTGCTAATTTTATTAGATGGCACGGAGTTAGTAAGCTCTAAACTGCTCATATTGGCAAGTTTCTCTGGGTTGTTGGTAAAGCTATCTTGAATTTCAAAAAACTTTTTTTCCTTTTCATTTGCATTGGCAGTACCACCAGCAATCATTTGCGTTCTGTAATTCTGGTATTCTTCTGCTTTTTGAGCAGTAGCTTTTAGTCTTACATTCATTGGTAAATCGTCCCAACTTTTGCCTTCTACCAAACTTTGCGCTAGAAAATTATCAACATTTTGAGTTGCTTGTTTTTCAGCTCTTTCGGCTTCAATTCTTCTTTGGTTTTCTTCTTGTTTTAGATTAATTTTAGCTTTTTCTAAAAATTGCAGTTTTTCATAAGCGCTTAATAATTTGGTTATATTGCTACCCTCTTTTGCAATTTCTTGTTGCAACATTGAAATTTGCTCGCTATAAGGGCGTTGCATTAAATCTAATTCTGCTGCTTTCTTTTCAACCTTGGTTGTAAAGGCTTGAACCTTATACTCTTTATTAGGGTCATTATCTGGTAAAGCGTTTCTAAAAGACTGGACCGTGTTTGCTAACAATAAATATTTGTCTTCGGGGCTTTTAGTGCGAGAAATTGCCTCTAAATTACTTTCTGTAATTTTATCAGTTTCTGCAAGGGCGAAATCTTGTTGTTTTTTTACAGTTGTTTCTAAAATTCCACCATATTTTTGCTCTTCCCAAACGCCCATTCTTTCTTTTAAATTCGGCGCATATTGATTACTGCCAAGGCTTCCGAGTGTTTCTTCCTTGATTTTTGCCATTCCTTCTTTATACTTTTTTGGCAGGTTTTGAAAATCAGGGTCTTGTTTTAAATCATTTTCAAAGGCAATTCCTCTTTGCAGGAATTTAGAATAAGCAAGTGAATAATCAAACTTATCTTTTCTGTCTTGCATTTCATAAAGAGCGCCACCGACTTTAGTAACAGACTCACCAAGATTGCTTAATGCTTTTGGCACAGCGTTCATGTCTGGCACAACAACTTGTTGCGGATTATAAGGTGCTGCGGGCGCTACTTGTCTTTCTGTAATTATAGGAATTTTACTCATTTATTAAAGATATAATTAGTAATCATTAGAATCTCTTAAAGATGTTGAGTAATTTTGATTGCTCTGCAAATCATTTGGGGCAGTTTTTCCATACTTTCCATAAAAAGATGAGGCTTGTGCGCCCGAAGATAACAAGCTAGAAATCGCGCCAATATTTCCAGCTTTCCTTGCTTGTTTGCCTTCATATCTGGTAACGGTGGCTTTATTTCTTAATCCAATAGCTTCATTTAAAAGCGCATCAGAACGCAAATCGCCTTCATATAAAGCGATTGAGGAAGCTAAGCGACCTTCTACAGCAGTATTTGCGATAATATCAGCAATATTCTTTTCACTAGTTGAAGCGCCTCCAGCGGCGGCAATTGCTATTTGTTTTGATTGAAGTAAGCGATTTTGCCTTGATTCTTCTGCAGCTTTTCTTTGAGAAGCGGCCTTAGCCTGCCCAGCAGCATATTCTGCCCTTGTAGCATTTTCTTCAAGTTGCCCCGCAGCTATAGTTGCAGAACGCGAAGCGTTTTGTCCTGCTTGCAATTGTTGAGATGCAGCTAATGCACCTCCCCCAACTAATAATGGTATTGCTAAGGCGCCCATAATTTATAAATTTCTTGGTTATTTAAGGTATGATAATAAATATATCCTAATCTTTCTAGATATTTTTTAGAATTTGTTTGAGATTCGTCCCTAAAACAGATAATTGGATAACCTGTATCTATTAATTTTTTAGTAACTTCAATAGAAGCTTTCCAAAAAGATTTTTTAGAAGCATTTTTTTTTACTCTTACAAAAGAAGTGAATTGTTTTGGCATTAGCCAAACCCCGCCAATTGCAACTCTGTTTTTACCTTCAAATAAAACCCAAGCTTTAGCCGAATATAAAACCTCTTCATCTTTAAAAAAATAAAGAAAATCTTTTTTCCTTGCTGCCTTTAGTTTTTTCAGTGCCATATCTGACAATCTTTTAAAAAGACTTTAATAAAAAAACCAAAGCAATAATCATAATACTAAGAAGAGTAAAAGAAATATGGGAAACTGATTCCGCTAACTTTCTTGCAGATATTTTTAAATCAAATAAACAATCTGTTTTCTCCTTAAGAAGTAAAATTTCTTTCTCAAGCTTTTCCTTTTGTAAATTATTTATTTCATTATCAAATTTTTCAATCCTTTCTTTCTTAATTAAAGAATCAATGCTTTCTTTATCTTGAGGTAATATGTTCATAATTTACTGTTTTTCATTAGTAGTTATAGCAATTTCACAAGCTAGTAATGTGCAAGGTCTAGGTGCTTGAGCTTTTAAATATAAGCGACTGTCAGTATTCCACGCTTGACCAAAGCTTACCATTGGCGTATCTTCTGTCAAGATTTCATTATAGGGAATTGGCGCACCAGTTACGGAGCTTCTAATTGGCAAATCATCATAAGTAACACCATCGCCACTATATTTTAAGCCGTGGCTATGTGTATTGTCAATTATTACGCCAATTGCATTAATCTTTTTCTTTTGTCCTAGTGGAGAACCAGCGGCATAAGCAAGTTTAGAGCTTTTATATTCAGCAGAATATGGAAGCCCAACAATTGCTGCGCTAACCTGCTCATCGAGAGTAATTGAGCCGCTTAAAACAGTGTAAGTCTTTTGTATTCCATTTTCGTCTGGGCTTAAATCTTTGCCGTCAGCCCAAACAATAACTTCTTCGCCTTCTAAATGACTTAATCCCGTAATGGTATTTGTTGCGCTTCCACTATATTCTATAAAGCTATCAGCTTGTTTATTAAGAGTTCCGCCTTGGCAATCAGCTTGAAAAGCAATCTTTTCAAAATACCTTACTGTTTGGCCATTAATAGTACGCTTTACTGAATATTTAACATAGTCCTCTAAATCTCCCGGGAAAACAATTACATCTTCAACTTCTCCGTCCGTTTCGTGTAAAAACCAACCTTTTAAATTCTCAAGGACATCATAAATTAATAAAGCGACCTTACCGTCAGAACGCACACAATGAATAATTGTGTCAGGTTGTCTTTGTATGCCAATTCTTACTATAGAAGGTTGGCCAATTTCAAAACAGGCTTTTGTTAATTCCTCAGCAGCATAATCAATTGTGCTTTGGTCATAAGTTAATTCAAAAACTCTTGTTCCCGCGCCTTGTACGAATATTGCTTTTTTATCTAACTTGGCGGGAGGAATATTATAACAAGCTTGAGTTGAAGGCTCTACAACTCTAAAATTTGAGGGAGTCATTGGCTCCTCAAACGAAGTAGTTTTAATTGCTTTTACAGCGGTATCACAGCCTGCAAAAAGTCTGTAAAGAGAAATTAGCCAATTCACATTACTAACTGCGCCAGCTCCTAAATCTCTTGAAATTGTGCCGCTATCGCCCTCGATTTCATCGCTAAAGCTTTTGTAAGCATCAGAAACCGAACCCCAAATTTTACCTTTACCAGCAAAAAATAACCTTCCTTCTGCTAAAGCAACGGCTGAAGGCCAGCCCTTTAAATTAGACCAGCTACCTTCGTTCCATTGCATTGTTGGATTAGTAGAACCCAAATCTTTTAAAACTTCCGCAGAAACACTTGTCGCAGAAGAATAAGCAGTAATTCTAGCATAACCAGTAATACTGCCCAATGAATAAGATAAAGAAACATTGGCAGTGCCGCTTGTATAATCACCTGTTTTAATGCCAATTCTATAGCGCACAGTTTGATTATCTAAACTATCATTAACAGTTGTCGTTGTGTTTCCTGTGTAAGTAGTAACATCATTCCAAGAAACGCTTTCATCAAAAGAACGCTGCAGGGTAATAGTTCCAACCCAAGTATCTGTAATATTTATTGTAAAAGTTCTCGTTGCTCCAACTCCTTCTATAACAATATAATCAGAAAATACATTTTGAGCACTAATGGCTTGAGAGACATTTTGGCCTACAGAAATAAGCTTAAAAATTGCTCCTATTTGTGAAACTCTAAATAGATTTTGATTAGAAGTAAGAGTGATATTTCCAAATAATGCGCTAGCGGTTATTGTAATTTCGCTTGTATTAACCAAACCAACCGGCCCATCTTCTGGCTGAAATAATACTATTGACCAAGAATTATTATCTCTTCTTTGAATTTCTCTTTGTTGCAGACCATCACAAGCAAGATAAATTATATCCAATGACTGGTCAAATCTAATCAATGGCAAATCTGTTTCTTCATAAGGAGATGGAAGCTCCATAACTCCAGCAGCTTCAATTTCAATACTTTTTACTAAAGTTATTCTTTCTAATGCTGAATAAAAATTAATATAAAAATTACCTTGTGGTATAAAACCTAAAGAATGAACCCCTGTTTCTAAGGTTGTTTCAGAAAAATAATTATCATTATCAGAAGTTGAACCAATCCTAAATTTTACTGGCCCCCTCTCAATTACAATTCTAACTGCGTGAGTAATTCCCGCATTAGCTCCAACAGAAACTAGTTGCGTTCTTCTTGCATAATTAATGCCATTTCCTACAAGCTGCATATAACTACCAGAAGCCCACGAGGAGGTTGTGCCAACCTCATCATTATCAGTCCAGCCAGATAAATTTATAGCAAAATTTCCATTTGTTATTGTCGCAGATACTGCTTCTCTAGTTATTAATTCATCATTTGCATCCCAAACCCTTATATAACCATCAGTAAACTCAATACTAGCTGTTTGGGTTTTACTAAAAATAAAAGGAATAAAAGCCGCCTTGTTATTATTCTTAGTAGAACCCAAATGTTCATAACCAGCTCTTAACATCATTGAGCCAAGAAGTCTAGGCGTCCAGTTTGTTTGAATTTCTGCGCTTAAGGCTACCTTTGCTACATCAATTCGCGCAAGGCCTAACTTGGATATTATACCTCTATTGAATGCTAATAGAGCTTGATTTACTTTACCCATTTTTATTAAAATTCGTTTCCATAGCCACGATTAAAGCCATTTACTCTTGCACTTACCCAAGCCCCAGGTGGCACTTTTTGCTTTGCTTTATCTCTTTTATCTAAATTTAAGGCGTGTAATTTTGCAACTTGCTGCGCTCTATCAAGGTTAGCGTCAGTATTTAGATTGTTTGTTATTAGTGGCTGTGCTTCAAAAGCCATTCTTAAGCCAACCCAATCACCAAATGCTTCTGGCCACTTAGCTATATTGCCACCATAATTAGAGGCATTTGACACATATTTAAAATAAATAGTGTCAAAATCACAGTAAATAACTCCTGCCTCAATGTCGTATATTTCTAATGAACAATTAAATCTATCATCAGTCCAAATTCCATTTATAGCACAATAATCATTAGGAAGTTCAAAAGCATACTTGAAACCAAAAGCTGGGATAATGGTTGTTGAGTGAGTTATTTTGCTGCTTCTAGTAGCAAAACCCCAAAATCCCCCCTCTAAGCAATAATTAACAACTCCATTATCCCAAACTTGGTCAAGAACGCGGCGAGCCAATCTATTTTCACTAAGTGAAGCAAGAGGCACGGCATCGCCCAAAGCAATTAAAGCCTTGTTATAAGTTCCTAATTTTGTAGCCATTTTAATAAGTATTTTTTAAGAAATAATCAGCTTCTTCTCTTGAAGAAAACTGGTCCTTAAGTTCTTTATTGTCGGAAATTCTAAATAATGTCCATTTTTTAATTGGTCCTTTCCAAACAACTTTGTAATCTTTTGATAAATCTTCTTCTTCAATATCTTTCTCTAGTTGAACAAATTGAATAAGTTTTAAAAATAATTCATCTTTTTGTTTTCCAACAATTAAAACTTCTGCAAAAAATGCAAAATCTTCTCTTGTAATTTCTATTTTATCACCTGCTCTTAATGAGGGAACAGATAAGGCGATATTGCGCCAATTTTTATTGTCAGTTAAATCTTGTTTAGTAGTTTCTTTTGAAACTGCTAAAGTAAAAATTTGGTTGCTTTGTCCAAAGACCGCCAATTTATGCGTTAAAAAATCATTTACCATACCAATAAATTTTAATTAAAATGAAACTGGAAGAGTTTTTAGGCTCTTCCAGTTGTAAAAAACCTTCTTATGTAGCAGAAGAAATAGTTGCACCCGCAGCAGATAGAGCTGAAACATATTGTCTAGGAGTTTTTAAAACACCAGAAACAGATACATCAACAATATCACCTAAGCGCATACCAATTGATACTCCATTGTCGATGTAAGCTGAACCTTGAACAGTCGCAAGAGAATCTGCAGAATCGTATTGCCACACTTGTTTACCAGATGTGCCATTAGATTGCGCGATATTTTGCATTGGTGAAAAAGTGCAAATCGGTGAATTTAAAGGATTATAAGCCATAAAAATTTAATGAATTAAGTTAATATTAAGACAATAATGCGGTTGCATCAGAGTAAAATTTGTAAATACCAGTATTTTGAATAATTTTGCTACCCAAAATAAAGTCAGCATTTACCCAATAGTTTTTCTGTTGACCATCATAGCCAGCATCTACAGTTGGACCTTCGCCACCCATTAAGTGAGCTAAGCCAACAGATTTTTTATGGTAAACATAGTTTGTTTCTAAAGCAGTTCCCATACCTGGCAAATCTGGCATAACAATGAATTTCAAACCTGCAAATTCATACATTTTGATTTTATCAGCCCAGTCAAAAGTTTCTGGATTTTGCAAGTTCTTTTTATCAGAGTAAAAAATGTTAGTAACATTTGGCAAAGTTAGTAATGAAGCCTCGATAGAAGGATTGATTACACAATATAATTCGCCATCGTTAGGAACACGAGCTTGCATTAACTTAGCTTTGATATTAACAAAAGTATTGATTGAGACACTTGTTAAAGCAGTTGTGTTATATTCTTGTGTTGCAGTATCAAGAGTAGAAATGATATGACTATCAATAGTTCTATTAATTTTTCCTGCAGCAGCTTCTGTCATTACACGCTCAAGGTCGCCTTGAGAATATAAAATATTTTCTTTGCTCAATTTATATGGGGCAAATTGTGCTTCCATAGTTGCGGTGTATTGCGCTTGAGTAAAGCTGTCAAAAGAAATAGAGCCGTTTGCGCCACGAGTTTTAGCAAGTGTTGCATCTGCATCGGCTACTTCAAAAACTGCTTGATAACCTTTTGCTTGGAAATTTGTTAGAACGGTGTTAAACAAAAGTTTATTTCTTCTGTTGAAAGCCATCTCAATATCATTACGATATATCACTAAAGGAGCGGCTGGTGCGAATGCTACTGTCATAAAATAATTATTTAAGTTTTAAAGTAAAAAGCTCTTTTTTAAGGAGTATGCTCTTAACAAAATTCTTAGATTATCTTTTATAAAAAGGGCTAACTTTTGCTTAACTGCGTCCTTGTAAATAGCGTAAATGGTGGATTCACCCACCAAGTGCAACTATACGCTGCACTTATTCTTTATAGAATTCTAGTTTTTATAGTTGCCTGTTTTTAGGCTCTCTTTTAGCTGTGCTAATTCACCTCTGGCTTCTCTATTACTCCAAAAAGCCTTAGTATCAGCCTTTTGCATTTTTTCAAGCTCTGCAACTCTTGCATGAATGCTTGTAAATGTTTGCCCTTCTTGAGGGGTTAAAGTATTTGAACCATTATTTTTCTCTGCTAATTTTAGAAAATAATTAACAATTTTTGGGTTTAATAATGCTAAAGTGCCATCAGGCATAACTGCATTGTCTAAATCTTTTAAACCTTCCGCTTCTAAGAATGTTAGGGTTTTTGAAACATTTGAATTAAAACTATTACCCCATTCTTTTTGCAAATCTTGTTTTTGCTGCTCAATAGTCGCCATAACTTTAGCGTCCATATTGGTTTTCATCTCGTAATAACTTTGTAAAGCCTTAGAAACTTCTGTTTGAGTCAAGTTATTCTTATGAGAAGTTTTTAAAAACTCACTAACTATCTCCTTATCAGCATCATTAATTACAAAACCATCACCAAGTTCAGTTTTATAATCTTCTGCTTTTTCAGGAACGCCAGCCTTTTCTCTCCAATCCTTAAGCTGCTCTGGTGTTGCATCTTTTGGCAGTTCTGGGATTTTTCTTGTTTTGTTTAAAAGAATTTCTAACTCTCTTTTTGATTTAGCGTATTCTGCTGGGTCTTTAAATTTCTGTAAGTCTTTTAATATTTTTTCATCACCAGCAGCCATAATATCCCGCCAATTCTCAGGTAAGCCTTTTACTGCCTCTTCTTGTGATTTATTGTTTTGTTCTGCAATTTCAGATAAACCAGATTTTGATTTAACCGATTCTTTAACGGGTTCTTTGGTAGATTCTGCGGGTTTATTTTGTTCTACTGGCGCAACTTCTTTTTCTTGTGGTGCCGAATTATTTACTGGCGCATCGTTAATGGGTGCAGCAGCTTCATTTGATACAACATTAGAGTTTTCTGTAATTACAGGCTCTTTAATTACTGGCATACCGCCATTATTTTCAGTAGTCATTATATTTATTTTGTGTTGATATTATTAAAGTTGGTTTTTTTGAAGTTATCTGTTTCGCATTCCCTTGCTCTTGCTAATAATAAACCAGCAAAACGCATTCCTTCATTGAAGGCTTGCATCATTGCATCATTATTAAAAGCTGGCGCCGTCATGCGGCAAATCTTATGAACGATGGTTTGGAAAGCAAATTTCTGCTCTGCTTCGTTTGCTAGTCCTTTAGCGAATTTTTGAACGGCCCAAATCTCCTCGTGAGTTAAAAGTTGTTCTAGCTCTTTATCTCCAAAGAAATGAAAGTAGGGTGATTTAATATCTTTTTTGCTCATAGATTATACCAATCCCGCTTGTTGAATAGACTGTGCGCCCTTACCAATCTCTTGAGCCGCAACTCCACCAGCAGCTAAATTGCTAAGTAATTGTTGTGCTTGCGCCGCTTGTTGTTTTTGTTGTTTCATCACCTCAACTTTACCTTCATCATTTAACCATTTTGCAGGAATATTTGAGCCATCAAATACATCTCTCAAGGCTAAATCTAAGTTTGGCAAGAAAGTTAAATCAGGGTCAATAGCTGCGTTGTTAGCAATCAAGCCTGTCATTTCAATAAATTTCTGCATTTTTTCCTCTTCTTTTGCTTCAAGAAGTGGATTTTTAAACTTAAAGGCAACATTTCCCCTCGCTAAGTCTTGCCGCAATTCTTCTGGCATATAATCAACTGGTCCAAACGCGCCAACATATTTAAGAGTTTCAAACTGCATTTTGCACAAAACTTGGTTATATTCAATTTGCAATCTATCCACGAATGGTGCAGCGTTTCTAATCCAATCTTGATAGCGTCTTCTTACTTCTGTTGCTGTCATTTCTCTATCAAATACAGGAAGTTGCAATTTATTTAGCATAAACGCGTCTTTTTGCCCTGCTCTAATTGATTCTTGCATGGTTAAACCATACTGTAAGCCCGATTTATCAAGGTTCATTACCTTAACAACATCATCAATTCTTTGACCTTCGTTATAAGCAAGATAATTTAAAGTATTTGCAGCAAGTGAAATATCATCACGGACTGAATTTTCAAAAGTAATGATTGGCGGATTTACTGTCTTTTCTCCAGCCTCAAGCAAAGATAAAGTAATTGATTGAAGCAAACGAGCATCAGGTAAAGCTGCCACTACCGCTCTTGAGTAAGCATATTGCGAGCCGCTAACTACTTGGTCGCGTGGGATAAAGTAAATTATAGTTGGACTTCCAACTTGTTCAATAGTATGTTTTTCGCCAACTTCAAGATATAACGAGACAAAAGGTTGTTTAATGTCTCTTTTTGTTGTTTCTGCAGTCGAAAATAACTCGTAAAAGTCCTCGGTTCTTAAAACAATGTGATGAATAATAAGTTCAGAGTCGCCCTCTTTACCTTTTCTGCGAAGCGTATTGGCACATAATTTATCGCCAAAGAATTGATAAGCGTTATTTACGGTTGTTCTCCACTCTCTTACTACAAAATCAATTATACCATTTGCGCCTTGAGTCCATGCTAAATCTCTTAAATTCCAACATCTATGTAATATATTCTTTTTCTTCCAGTCAATCTCAATAGAAATAGCAGATTGTCCAAAGACCGCAAAATCAGCATCTCCCTGGTCAACAGCCATACTAAAGCCGCTTTCTCTGTCTTGAATAAAGTTATATTGCACTTGCGTTGCCCACTCTAACCATTTCTTACTTTCATTGTCTAAATCTGTGTCTTTATTGCGATAAGCAACATCAATTTCAAACCATTGTTGACCCGATGGGCGTAAATAAGAAGAAATTGCGTTAGCATATTCACTAGCAACAAGAATAGGGAAAGAAGTTGTTAAATTTGAGGCAAAATCTCTACCATACGGAAACGGGTCTAAGCGTGTAAAATAAGCTCTCTGAGGATAGAAATTGTAAGCAATTTGCTGCCAGAAAGTGTTTAATTGAGTTTTTCTACTCAACAATCCTAACGCCTTCTCAATTAATGCTTCTGCTCTCGCGTCAAAGTTATTATTCATGTTTAACCGAATGTATTATTTTGTCCACTTTGTGAAGTGAGTAATGTTGAAGCTCTGCCAGTTCTTTGTTGCAATGATTGTAAGACAGATAATCTTGATTTTTGTACTTTATCCTCATTAATTGTAGGAATTATTGTTGGTTTAATTTGTTTTGGAGTTAGAGAATTCTGCAAATTTCTTGCCTGTCTATTTTCTGATTGCACTTGTCGCGTGCCATGTCTTACGGTCGCTAAAGCCCCTGGTAATCCTGCTAAAGTTACACCTCCACTAAACGGCGCCGCTGCTATACTTGTAATTCCAACTAGAGCACCATATGCTTGTTGAAGTTGCCCTGTTCCACTCATAATTTACTAAAATTAATTCTATAAAACTCTTCGTTCCGCATATTTATCAACCATTTTTCTTGGCAAACTTGACGCTTGCCCTTTCATTTGATAAGAAAAGTTTTTTAGAGCGTTGTGCATAACATAATCAATTCTTCTGCCAAACCAGCACATAACCACTGCATCAGCCTCATCTGGCGAATAATTAAGTTTGTCCTTAACATCTTCTTTTGTTTCTGCATGTATTTTTACGCCTCTTATTTCAAAGGTTGGCGCAGTTAAACCAGCCAATAATCTCGCGTCTCTTGGCAATTCAACTTGTGAACCGCCATCCTGGTCAGGGTTCAAAGCTTCTCTAAATTGCCAATATGCTTGCGTTCTTGCATTACTAAACTGTAATTTGCCGTCTTGCGTTCTTGCCGTAGGCCCCGAGCCTCCGCGATAACTTACAATATTCTCAAGTCCTATATTATCTTTAAGAATAATGAAAGTTCCGCTACCAAAGCCTCCACCCATATCCAAAGTAACTACTGCGTTGTGTCTTCTTATTTTTATAATTTCTGCCGCTGTTTGCGAGCCGTATTCGTCCTTTATAGTCTTGAATTTAATCAATTCAGAAAAACGAAATTGGTGTAAAGGAGCAATGACCGCATTATCAGTGCCTCCACCCGCACAATCAGCACCTATGCAAGTCATAGGGCTTAATGATTTCGCTTGGTTTTCCTCCCACCTCTCAAATGCTGCGATAACCCAAGAAGTTGGAATAACTTGATAATCTTGGTCTTTTCTTGCAGCTAAGAAGTTTCCACTTAATAATTGTGTTCTAAATGGTTCAGGTAGTGTTTGAAGATTTTTTTTATATTCCTCTGAGTCGATATATGGATTATTCTCAACCGCGCTAAAAACATATGTACGAGATTGCGGATAATATTTTTTACCATTCAATTCAAAAGGTTCTTTGTGTTCTGTCTCAACGCTTTTTCCGTCGTCATCAAAATAAAACCATCGTAATTCGCCAAATTTTGCTGGCTTCTCGTGCTTCGGGTCAAACCACGGAGCAAAGAAAGTGCCAAGCCAATCACCAACTGGGCTAGTGGGTGGGTTTGATGCAATAATAATTCTGCATCTTTGGTTTTCGTCAGTTGTTCTGTTCCAACCGATGAGCAATCTTACATCATTTTCGGCAAGTTGCGCCCCTTCATCAATTCCAATAAAGTCAAAAGCGTTGCCTTGCTTTCCCGTGTCTATGTCGCCACTTGTTCCCATACCTTGGAAATAAATGACTTGGCCGTTATCACCTTTATATTTTGGGCGATTGCCCCTTACAATTCCTTTGTCGCTCTTTAGCATTCCTGCCAAGTTATCAACGACACCTTCTAAATCTGTAAATTGTTTACGAACGATTAAACCTCTTTTGTGAGCGGTTAATGCTGTTCCTAAAAGTAATCCAGTTTTTCCACCCCCTGGCGAACCGCCAAATAATGTGATGTCAGCTTTAGAATAATAAGCTTGACACTGCGGTTTATTTTCAGGGTGAGGATACCAGACTTGATTCGGCATAACTTGATTAGCCGCCTTTTCCAGCTTCGTAAGCTGTTCAGGCGACATTTTATCAAGTTTTGCTAGAATCTCGTCTAACATGGTTATTTTGTTAATTAACCAGCAAAATCAGTTGCAACGATATCATATTCTACAAACACTTCTAAATCAAAAGTGCCAGTTGTGATATTGCCAGAAAGAAGATGAAGAACCACAGCAGCATTTGCAACTGGAGTAAGTGAAGCATTTAAAGCTCCAGCCATACGAATTTGAGCAGTAGTTTGGTCTAAGAAACCAGTTGTTTCAATAGTTTGAGTGATTTCTGCGCCAGAAGCGTCAGTGTATTTCAACACTAAATCTTCACCTGCAGCAATCTCAGCGTAAGCCGTGCCTGTGCCGTGTCTTATAACAAGTTTGTGAGGTAGGATTGCATAGCCAGCACCAGGAGCAGGGATAACCTCAACTGGAGTAGTAAACAAAGCTAAAAGTTCCGCAGAAGTGATTGTTTTAGTTGAAGTGAGTGATTTCTCAAATTTGTTTTTCAGAGCAATCCCATTTGAGTTTGGAGCTACAAATTGAGTTTCATACTTTCCAGCTTGATTTATGCGAGCATTTGATAGAACGCCAAATTCAGCAGTAGTAGAAGGAGTAATGTTTGGTCTTTTTTGTTTTGACATAAAAAAATTATTAAAGTTAAGAAATTTTTGAAAAAATTGAAAGTGTAATCACACAATCAGCAGTGGCAATCATTGAGAAGCTAGTAATACTAGAATCTAGTAATCGTTGTGCTGGATTGAGTTCTTGTCCTGTTCCATTCGTGATAGAAGAGGCTGCGGCTGCTGTTCCGTTCCACTTTACATAAAAGCTTCCAGTTGCAGCAAATGAAAGATAAAGAGGCTTTACGCCGTTTGCATCACTCAAATTAGCAATTGAAACTGTTTGCTGCGTACCAGCAACCATTATGTAATTATTGATAGATGTTGGAATTTGAGTAAAAAACTCTGCTCTTTGAGAGTATGCATTTGTTTCTGTTGATAGTGCCATTTTTTCGATTGTTTTTTGTTAAGAAATATTTTGT
>Ga0181355_1000734_pt1 | contig 14261 bp, 20 predicted proteins | sample Fa13VDMM15DN_FD_130099 | JGI IMG/M metagenome (GOLD analysis project Ga0181355, IMG submission 130099) | Freshwater viral communities from Lake Michigan, USA - Fa13.VD.MM15.D.N | ecosystem: Environmental > Aquatic > Freshwater > Lake | place: USA: Michigan | collected 2013-09-23 | reverse complement strand
GTCGGCAAGCTTGGAATCAGGGTCGTTTTACCCGCGCCAGCTTGGCCGTATACAAGTAGCTTGACGCCGGATGATGCTAGGGATTTAGTTGTCTTTAGATTGATAGCCATTGTTTTATTTCCTTAAAAAGGCGCCGGTGGCGCAGGTGGTAGGGGTTCCTGGCGGAACGGTGAGGGAGGTGGTTTGGGGAGAACCACACCCTTGTAAGTTGGGAATGGCCAGTCCTTCATTTTGATGTCGTCTTGACCGAGTAAACAGCCGTCACCGATGTGTAAGCTGCAATGACATCTGCACCGATGCCTTGAGCCTTGCACAAAGCTTTCCAGTCAGTAGTTGTCCGATTCGACTCCACAACCGTGGAACGGAACAACACGCCATCATGCACTCCGCCAGCTTCACGCATCAAAGCTTTGATATCGTCGGCTTGCTTGGTAAGCACATCAATCTCAGCCAACAGTTGGCCCAGTTGATCGGCTTGGGTCAGCATCAGATCATTGTTTTTCATCTCGTTCTCTTTGTTCGTCGAACCGTCGGCCTATTCCGTTCGTTCGATGTGTTCAATTTAACAGGGCACTGTTGCCCCGTCAATAGTCAAAACTCAATCTCGTTGTTTTTACAGTGGATATAGAGCTTAGCCATTTCCACGGCTTCGTCCATGTCGTCGCACGTACAAATGAAATTTGCTTTTGTTGGATAGTCTGACGACCACAGAACAATGTAATCATTCACGTTAGAAGCCCAAACTTCGTAATAGTTGTCTTCTGTCAGGAGTTGCATGGTTTCCCTTTCGTTGTCTGCACTTTTGGCCAGTCCGTTCGTGCAGTGTTGACAATGTAGCCCGACTCACTACACAATGTCAATACCACAACAACGAAAGGGGAAAAAGATGTTGAATCTTGATCAGGTCCGGGCTGCCTTGGCAGACCGGCGCATCTCAACGGTGGCCGCTGCCACTGGTCTGCATGCAAATACGCTGCACAGGATCAAAAAAGGTGAGATCCTTAATCCGTCGTCACGCACTCTGACGATTTTGTCCGACTACATCACAAAACAGACAATGATCAATCCAATATAAATGGCCGACCTCACTCACGTGCTGGGTGGGCCTTGGAGCCCCCCGGTAGATGTGGGTCCTGCACCGTTGCCAATCGAGGTGCAGTTCAAAAATGCAGTCCTGGAGTCAGGCCTCGACGCGCCTGACCAAATCATCATAGACGGGAGGATTCATCGATTTCGTTCGGGCAGCAGCCGCAAGACACTTGATAGATCTGGCTGGTACGTAGCTTACGGAGAAGGCATTCCGAGCATCACGTTCGGCTGCTGGCGAGCTAACTTCACCCAGACAGTCAAAGCCGACATCGGGAAGAAAAGGTGGACACCGGCCCAAGAAATGGCCCATGTGGCCCGGGTGAATGCTGCTAAGAAGCTTCGGGACGCCGAGATAGAGCGCGATCGTTCTGTGGCCGCTAGCACAGTCGAGACCATCTGGAGCGAAGGCGTCCAGGCCAGCCCCGATCATCCGTATCTCAAGAGAAAAGGGGTCCAGCCTCACGGCGCCAAAATCACCGGCGACGGTCGTTTGATGGTGCCTCTTTTCAGCGAGGACGGGGAGCTATCCAGCCTTCAGTACATTGACAGCGACGGCGGGAAACTCTATCACTCCGGCGGTCAGACTGGCGGGCAGTTCTGGCTCATCGGTCTAGTCGATAGCCCCGGAACGCTTTACTTGGCCGAGGGTTTTGCCACAGCCGCCACGATCCATGAGGTAAGCGGTCGCCCTTGCGTAGTCGCTTACAGTGCCTCGAATCTGATCCCCGTCACCGGCTCACTTCTGGAACTTTACCCAGACCAGAAGATTGTGATTGTGGCCGACCACGATAAAAGTGGAGTCGGTCAGCGCCATGCTGAACAAGCCTGCGCTAAGTATGGTGTGTCGTATGTCATGCCCCCGGTCGAGGGGGATGCCAACGATTACGCCCAAGCGGGTCATAACCTGGCGTTGCTTTTGAATCCAGCCCAGGCCGATGTCCTGACGAGGCTGAAGGTCGTATGGGGCGACCAGCTCGGCACAGAGTACGAAGCACCCGACGAGTTGATTGAAGGGCTGATTGTCCAGGGTTCCCTCACCGTCACCTACGGCGACAGTAACTCAGGAAAGACTTTTTTCGCTCTAGCAATGGCTGCCCACATCGCCATGGGCCGTGACTTTTGGGGTCGTCAAGTCGATCCGGGTTTGGTGATCTATCTAGCCAGCGAAGCGCCCGGCTCAATCCGCTCCCGAATGCAGGCCCTCAAAAAGCATTACGAGCACGACCTGGCCGACATGGTCATGGTGCCCGTCCCGATGAACTTTTACGAGTCTGACAAAGACTCAGAAGAAGTCGCAGAGCTTGTGCAAGAGATCACAAAGATCAAATCCAAGCCAGTCCGACTCATCATCGGCGACACCCTTGCCCGGATGTCAGCCGGAGCCAACGAAAACAGCGGCGAAGACATGGGCCCAGTCATGGCCCGTTTCGACCGACTAGCCCAAAGCACCAAAGCAGCTATCCACATCATTCACCACAATGGAAAAGACCAAGCCAAAGGCGCTCGAGGCTGGTCCGGCATCCGCGCCCACATCGACACAGAAATAGAAGTGACCGAGAAGGACGGCATCCGATCCGCCAGCATCACCAAACAACGAGAACTCTCCACCAAAGGCGAATCTATCTATTTCAAATTGGAAGTTATTGAGATGGGTATTACTAAGTTTGGTAAATCAGCAACTACTTGCGTGGCTGTATTTGATCCAGATTCAGCCGAGGCAAAACCCCACAAGAAACCATCCAGACACGATGAAAACGTACGCACCTTCCAACGCGCCTGGAAAGAATCCGGCAAAGAAACCAGAGATGGAAACCCATATTTATCCAGAGCAGCACTCAGAGAAATACTCATCAAGGACGGCGCATCAGAACGAACAGCCAAGAACAAAACCGAGTCCAGTCGCAATGATGGACTCATCGCACCCCTGCTCAATGCAGGACTAATAGAGCCATATGAGCATGGGTGGGTGGTGGTTGATGGACCCCAAGCCAGTGCTATGATGCTCCCCATAAGCGCCCCTAAACGCCCCTAGGGGCAATTTGGGGCAAATTGGGGAAGTGTGAGAAGATTCACAAAAAACGCCCCGCCCCGCCCCTAAAACCTATAGGTTAGGGGCAGGTAGGGGCAGTGAATCTCGCCAGGGGCAGGGGTAGGGGTAGACTAAGATTGTTTGCTAAGTTAGGAGGCACTAACATGGGATCTGAAACTTCAGGACAAAAAAGTTCAAGACGAGGCGGAGCTCGGCCTGGAGCCGGTCAGCCACCGCTCGCACCAACCGACGAAGAGCGGGTAATGGTGGAGAAACTATCTGGCCTTGGCTTGCAGCAAGAAAGCATTGCTGCAATGATCCGCGACGGGATCGATACTAATACTTTGCGATTGCACTTTAAAAGGGAATTGGAATTAGGTAAGGCAAAGGCCAACGGGAAAATTGCCAAGACCTTGTTCGACAAAGCAATAGCTGGCGATACCGGCTCCCTCATCTGGTGGACCAAGACCCAAATGCGTTGGGCAGAAACCCAAAAGCACGAGATAGTACATACTGGGATTAGTATTACTGGCGCATTAGAATCTGCTAAAAATAGATTATTATCGGCAGATATTATTGATGTGGAGGGTCGTCGGGTGGAAGAGGACGCGCTGCGGCTGGAAAGCGAAAAGCCCGCACAAGGCGGGCAAGAGTCGGGTGGGGGTGAGAGTAGGGGTGAAGCGGTTTAAGGGCTCTGGCGGGCTCTAAAGCGATCTATAAGCCTCCACGCTTTGACTACGGCAACCTGGTCAATCGTGGGGCAATTCCCGGCGGTCTGAGCCAGGGCCTCGAGGGCCTGTAGTGCCTCGGTGTATGTCGGCAGGCCGTCGGAGTCCAGCTTGATGTCGATCTCTTTAATCATCACTCCCCCCAGGGTGGTGAATCTGAAGCCGCAGGACGGACAGCCTAGGCGTCTGCGGGTGCACTGCTCACGATGGCTCCAGCGGGTCTCTAGGACACGCGCTGGGGCCTCGCATCGAGTGCATGGGATCATCGATAGAACTCCCGTTCTATTTGATGCTGTGGAACTTTGAAATAAAGTGCGGTCAAGAGTACAGCAGCTTTGAAACCACAGCCATCATTCAAGAGGGACAACAGGTGGGCAACTCGAGTCTGTTTCATAGGTAGGTCAGAAGAAGGTAAGCGCCTGCTAGGCCTAGGGCTGCTGCGAAAAGGGCATCGATGATGGTGCGTTTCATGCTTGTTCCTTTGATGGGGCCGAAGCCCCTGGGTGTTAGGTGCCGATTGTCTCAATAAGCTCGCGCTCGATTCCAAAGTACCCGGCTTTCTTTGGTGCGTCCCTGAACACTTCTGCCATACGCCAGCCTTCGGCGATTGCCAGAGCTGCGGCTTTCTTTGCCGCTCCTAGCGTCAAATAGGAGTCATAGAACTTTGGAAAAGGGTGGCCTGGAAATCCGTAGACTTGGATGGCGTAATAGCGGCGAGTTGCTTGCATGGTCATTTCCTTTAAGTTGCTGCGCCGTCTGTCAGTCATGTCGCGCAGTGATGTAAATATAGCTCATGCATGGTGAGCCTGTAAACACCTTTTGTGTTAGGACAAACCCTAGGATGTAAAAGAATTGACATTCAGCCCCACTTGCCCCACAATTCATCAATCGCATCAAACAGCGCCCGCTGACCGATGCAGCAACGAGGAGATAAAGGAATGGATCAAGCTTGGGACAACGCAGTGATCAACGGTTTCACAGGATCGTTCGACGAGTTCATGACCCATCAGTACGAATGCTATCTGCACGCTTGCAGATGCCAGGCCAAAGAGCCCATGTCTTTTGACGAATGGGTTGAACTAGGCGAGTGACCTTGAGGGGCTCAGCCCCCTCCCACCCACCCCCCCCTACTCCATGCTGAAGTGAGCGATCACTCCGGGCAGGACGGCGCGCGCTCGCGCGATCGAGGGGGGGGGTAGGGCCCTGCCGTCCGGTCCAGTTGGAGGCTACCCCCACGCAAATTTTTATTTTTAAATTTCAGTTAACATCACTTTTATAACACCCGAGAGTTAACTATGCAAACCCCCGTAATAATTGGAGATGCCACCCTCTACTTGGGTGATTGTATGGACATCTTGCCTACTTTGGGCATGGTGGATGCGGTGATTACGGATCCGCCATTTGGGGTGGGAAATTTTGTGCAGACATCTGGTAACAAGCGAGGGCGCGGAAAGTCGTTTTCCGTTGAGGTGGAGTGGAACGAGGCCCCGCCACCGCCTCGGTTCTTTGAGATGATTAAAGCCATGTCAAGGCATCGGATTATCTGGGGCGCAAATTTCTTCAACTGCTTTGAAGACAAGGGGGGCGCCATCGTGTGGGATAAGGCGCAGTTGATGCCAAATTTCAGCAAGGCAGACATTGCTAGTTGCACCCACTTTCAGAAAACCGAGATCGTTCGGATACCGTGGACAAACTTTACTGCGACACATCAGGCTGAGACTGACCATCCATGCGAGCGTCCTGTTTCGCTTTACGAGTGGTGCATCGGTTATCTTCCGGGAAAAATTGAGACTGTGCTTGATCCTTTCCTTGGCTCAGGTAGTTGTGGGGTCGCTGCTGTTCGCATGGGCCGCAAGTTTGTTGGTATTGAGCGTGAGCCGCGGTACTTTGAAATTGCTTGCAAACGTATTGAAGGGTCACAACAGCAAAGGCAATTGTTTGAGCCTAGTGTGAAGGTTGCGGAGCAGGTTTCTTTTTTTGAGGAAGAGTGATTTATGCAAACACCTATTTATAAACCGCAAGAGGAGCAGGAGTTGATGTCGTTGATCTGGAGTGACCGGATCAAGGGTAATCCGCTGGCGTTTGTGATGTATGTATTTCCGTGGGGTGAGGAGGGGACGCCATTGGAGAGGTTTAGTGGGCCTAGGAGGTGGCAGAAGGAGGTGTTGGGGGATATTGCGGAGCACATTAGGAGGAATGCTGAGTTGGGGGCTGCTGCGAGGCCTGGGGATGAGGTGGCGTATGGTGTGTTGAGGGAGGCGGTGAGTTCTGGTCGTGGGATTGGGAAGTCGGCGTTGGTATCGTGGGTGGTGTTGTGGATGTTGAGTACGAGGATTGGTTCGACGACGATTATTTCGGCGAATAGTGAGCCGCAGTTGAGGTCGGTGACGTGGGCGGAGATTACGAAGTGGTTGGCGATGGCGATCAACAGTCACTGGTTTGAGGTGAGTGCGACGAGGGTGATGCCTGCGAAGTGGTTAACGGAGTTGGTTGAGAAGGATTTGAGGAAGGGGACGAGGTATTGGGGGGTGGAGGGGAGGTTGTGGACGAAGGAGAACCCGGACGCGTATGCGGGGGTGCATAACTTTGATGGTGTGATGGTGATTTTTGATGAGGCGTCGGGGATTGATGATGCGATTTGGTCTGTGGCGACTGGTTTTTTTACGGAGAACACGCCGAATCGTTTTTGGTTGGCTTTTTCTAATCCGCGGCGCAATGCGGGGTATTTTTATGAGTGTTTTGGGGCGAAGAGGGATTTTTGGAAGACGAGGGTGATTGATGCGAGGACGGTAGAGGGGACGGACAAGTCGTTGTATGAGTCGATCATTAGGGAGTATGGTGAGGACTCGTTGGAGGCGAGGGTTGAGGTGTATGGGGAGTTTCCTGCTGCGGGTGAGGATCAGTTTATTTCGCCGGTGGTGGTGGATGAGGCGATGGGTCGGGTGCCGTACCGGGATCAGGATGCGGGGATAGTGGTGGGGGTGGATCCGGCGCGTGGGGGGATGGATTCGACGGTGATTGTGGTGCGTCAGGGGCGGGATGTTGTGGAGATTCGGAGGTATAAGGGGGATGACACGATGGTCACTGTGGGGCATGTGATTGATGTGATTGAGGAGTTTCGGCCTACGTTGACGGTTATTGACGAGGGTGGGTTGGGGTATGGAATTCTTGACAGGTTGACGGAGCAGAGGTACAAGGTTCGTGGGGTGAATTTTGGTTGGAAGGCCAAGAATCCGATCATGTGGGGTAATAAGCGTGCGGAGATGTGGGGATTGATGCGGGAGTGGTTGAAGAGTGCATCGATACCGAGGGATCGTGCGTTGAGGGCGGATTTAATTGGGCCGATGAAGAAGCCGGATTCGTCTGGGACGATCTTCTTGGAGGGTAAGAAGGAGATGAGGGCTCGGGGGTTGGCTTCGCCGGATGCGGCGGATGCGTTGGCGGTGACGTTTGCTTATCCGGTGGCGAGTCGGGAATACAATGGTAGGGGTGGTAAAAAATCCTCGTATGGGGCGGTGAATACGATTAATTCCTGGATGGGGGCGTGATGGCTACTAAGAAATCCGTATCCTTGAGTGTTGGTCGTGGTGAGAAGTTATCGACGGCCAAGGGGGCGGGTCTGACGGCCAAGGGGCGGGAGAAGTACAACCGGGAGACGGGATCTAATTTGAAGGCACCTGCTCCTAATCCTAAGACTGAGGCTGACAAGGGTAGGAAGGCGAGTTTTTGTGCTCGTATGGGTGGGGTAGCAGCGAAGGCCAAGGATGGTGAGCGGGCGAAGGCTGCTTTGAAAAGGTGGAAATGCTGATGGCTACCAAACCGGGCCTTTATTCTGCAATTCATGCCAAGCGTGAGCGTATCAAGGCTGGCAGTGGTGAGAAGATGAGGAAGATTGGTTCACCTGGAGCGCCGACGGCCAAGGCGTTCAAAGAGTCGGCTAAAACAGCCAAAAAGGGGAAATAATGCCGCTAGTGAAATCGAAATCATCTGAGGCTTTCCGCAAGAATGTGAAGGCTGAGGTGGCTGCGGGCAAGCCTGTGAAGCAGGCTGTGGCTATTGCGTACTCGGTCAAGCGTGAGGCTGCGGCCAAGAAGGGCAAGAAATGAGTAAGACGGAGGAGAAGATCCTCGCCACGGCCCGTAAGCGGCTGAACATGGCTATTTCCTCGTATTCGGAGAGTCGTGAAGACGAGCTGGATGATTTGAAGTTCTTTGCTGGCTCGCCGGATAATCATTGGCAGTGGCCTGCGGATGTGTTGGCGACTCGTGGTGCGGTGCAGGGTCAGACGATCAATGCGCGGCCGTGTTTGACGATGAACAAGTTGCCGCAGCATGTGAGGCAGGTGACGAACGATCAGCGTCAGAACCGTCCGAGCATCAAGGTGATTCCGGTTGATGATCGGGCTGATGTTGAGGTGGCCGAGATTTTTGACGGGATGATGCGTCACATTGAGTACATCTCGGATGCGGATGTGGCGTATGACACGTCCTGCGAGAACCAGGTGACGTATGGTGAGGGTTATTTCCGGTTGTTGACGGAGTATTGTGACGACGCCAGCTTTGACCAGGACATCAAGATTGGTCGGGTTCGCAACTCGTTCTCTGTTTACATGGACCCCACCATTCAGGACCCGTGTGGGGCTGATGCGAAGTGGTGTTTTATCACTGAGGACATCTTGCGGGAGGATTACGAGCGGATGTTCCCGGATGCGGCGCCGGTTTCGACGTTGATGTCCTTGGGGGTGGGTGATCAGTCGTTGTCTCAGTGGATTAGCCAAGACACGGTGCGGATTGCTGAGTATTTCTACATTGATTATGAGCGTAAGACGCTGAATCTTTACCCTGGCAATGTGTCGGTGGTGGAGGGGGAGCCTGAGGATAAGCAGATGAAGGCAATGGGCATGAAGCCTGTTCGCACTCGTCAGGTGGATGTTCAAAAGGTCAAGTGGTGCAAGATCAATGGGTATGAGATCTTGGAGGAACGTGACTGGGCGGGGCGTTACATCCCTGTTATCCGTGTGGTGGGCAATGAGTTTGAGGTTGATGGTCGGTTGTATGTCTCGGGTTTGGTTCGAAATGCCAAAGATGCGCAGCGGATGTACAACTACTGGGTCAGCCAAGAGGCTGAGATGTTGGCCCTTGCGCCCAAGGCACCGTTCATTGGTTATGCGGGGCAGTTTGAGGGGTATGAGCAGCAGTGGAAGACGGCCAATACGCAAAACTGGCCGTATCTTGAGATCAACCCGGACGCAACAGACGGTCAAGGGTCTGTTTTGCCGCTACCGCAACGTGCCATGCCTCCAATGGCCCAGACAGGCCTTATTCAGGCCAAAATGGGGGCTTCGGAGGATATCAAGAGCACCACGGGCCAATATGACGCCAGTTTGGGAGCTACGAGCAATGAGCGATCAGGAAAAGCGATTCTGGCCCGGGAAAGACAAGGTGATACGGGTACTTATCACTTTGTGGACAATCTGGCTCGGGCGGTACGCCATGCTGGTCGCCAGCTTGTTGATCTTATTCCGAAGATTTACGACACCCAAAGAATTGCTCGGATCATTGGGCTTGATGGTCAAACAAAGATGGCAAAAGTTGATCCAACTCAGCCGGAGCCTGTTCGCAAGATTGTGGACCAAGCGGGAGTTGTGATTGACAAGATTTACAATCTTGGCATTGGCAAGTATGACGTGTGTGTCACGACGGGCCCGAGCTACATGACCAAGCGCCAAGAGGCTTTGGAGGCGATGAGTCAGTTGTTGCAGGCCAATCCTCAGTTGTGGGCTGTGGCGGGTGATTTGTTCGTGAAGAACATGGACTGGCCTGGTGCGCAGGAGATGGCGGCTCGGTTTGCCAAGACGATTGATCCGAAGCTTTTGTCTGATGATGATAAGTCGCCGGAGTTGCAAGCGGCTGAGCAGCAGATTCATGCGATGGGTCAGGAGATGGAGCAGATGCACCAGATGCTTCGTAACGTTCAGCAGTCGATGGAGTCTCGAGATATTGCGATCAAGGAGTTTGAGGCGCAGGTCAGGGCGTATGATGCTGAGACGAAGCGGATCAGTGCAGTGCAGGCGAGTATGAGTCCTGAGCAGATCCAGGATATTGTGATGGGTACGATTGCTGCGGCGGTGGATACTGGCGATTTGGTGGCTAGTGCGCCGGAGATGCGTCAATCAATGCCTGTCATGCCACAAGAACAGGGTGAGCCGAATGTCATGCAATGATTTTGTTGGAATGCTGTTCCTGGCGCGGGATGTGACGCATTCCGTTCACTTGAACACGCGCAGCTTTGCCAAGCACAGTGCGTTGGGTAGTTTTTACGATGAGATTGTGGACTTGGCTGACAAGTTTGCTGAAACGTATCAGGGCAAGTATGGTTTGATTGGCCCGATTTCGTTGATGTCGGCCAAGAAGACCAGTAATGTGGTTGAATTCCTCCAGGATCAGGTGGATGAGATTGAGGCCACTCGTTATAAGGTCGTAGACAAGGAATGCACCCCGCTGCAAAACATCATTGATGAGATTGTTGGGTTGTATCTTTCCACCCTTTATAAATTGAGGTTCTTGGCATGACCCCCGCGTTCTCTCAAACGTATTTTGGCAAGAGTGAGCCATTTGATTTGCAAGTGGCTAGGGGGCAAATTCCAAATCATAAGAGTCTGTTTAAGTTTGGAAACAATCCAGACATAAATGGGTCACTTGAGACTATTTGGTCTTATGGCGGGCTTTACGTGTACCCTACGTCTGCCATACAGATGAAGGTGTCAAGCACTAGCGCGAACGACACTAGCAATGGAACGGGAGCGCAAACAATTGTTGTGTCTGGTTTGAACCAGAATTACGATGAAGTATCTGAAACCGTAACGCTAAACGGTCAGAATGCTGTTTTGACCGTCAACACATTTATCCGTGTGTTTCGTTCTTATGTGGTTCTTGCTGGGTCCAGCAACACGGCTGAAGGAACCATCTACATTGGCACTGGAACGGTAACTGCTGGAGTCCCTGCGACTGTGTATGCAGAGATTGTCATCGGTGAAAATCAGACGTTAATGGCTATATGGACGGTCCCGGCTGGATATACTTTGTACATCAATCATGGCGTTTTCAGCGCAGCCTCTAACAACTCTGCCCAGTACATTTTGGGCAAGATGATGATCCGCCCGTTTGGTAGTGTGTTCCGCAATGCTGCTGATTTGACTGCTAACAGCAATGTCATTCCTTACAATTTTGAAGTACCTTTGGCAGTGCAAGAGAAGTCGGACATTGAAGCGAGAGGTATTGCTTTGTCCGGCAGCAACTTCTACACAACTGCGTCGTTTGAAGGCATCTACATAAAGAACAACGCCGGATACTGATCCAATAGTGACAATATACAAAAGGATAACCGTGGAACTTTTGAACCCATTGTCCAAAACGGACTTTCCCGCCAAGTCGGTTGCTTACACTGGCACTGCTGGTAATACGGGAACTTGGAACGCTGGTCCTCAAGGCGTTGTTGTTTGGTCTGACCAATCTTGTTATGTTGAAGTTGGGGAGGGCGCTGTGGCAACGACGTCCAGCACTCCAGTGCCTCCTTTTACGCCGATTCCCTTCAAAGTGCCTCAAGGCACTGGCGGACTGTGGCGAGTGAGCGCAATTAAAGTGTCAAATGATGGCACGATCTATTGCAAGCCGATTAACTCGCAATGACGTACTTTGGCATCTCCATTCGTAATGGCATAGCCGTTGGATTGGGTGCGATTGTGTCGTTATTGTCGGGTTATGCTGCTGCCACTGTGCAAAGTAACCTTCTTACCGAAGTCGGCGACAACCTCGTGCAGGAGGACGGCGGCTTGATTCTTTTGGAGTGACCTAAATGGCCGTCAATCTTTCACCAGTGGGCGGCGTTGCGGCCCAGTTTTTTACTAACAGTGGTGTGCCGCTGACTGGCGGCAAGTTGTACACCTATTCGGCCGGTAGCACCACGCCTGCGGCCGCGTTTACCTCGTCCAACGGATCTACGGCTTGGACCAATCCAATTGTTTTGGATGCGGCCGGCCGAGTGCCCGGTAGCGGCGAGATTTGGCTGACCGATGGCGTCATCTACAAGTTTATTCTCAAAGACAGCAACGATGTCCTAATTGCCACCTACGACAACATTACTGGCATCAATAGCAATTCTGTTGCGTTTGTCAACAGCCAAGAGATTGTCACGGCCACTGCGGGCCAGACTGTGTTCAACCTTGGCATCAACTACCAACCGGCTACTAACAGCTTGTCGGTGTTTGTTGATGGCGTGAACCAGTACGGCCCTGGCGCTTTGTATTCTTACGTTGAGACTGACAGCAACACAGTCACGTTCAACAGTGGTCTGCATGTGGGTGCAGAGGTCAAGTTCACCACCACGCAACAGCAGAGCGCTGGTGCTGTGGATGCCTCTCAGGTGACTTACACGCCGCCGTTTACCGGGTTTGTCGCGACCAATGTTGAGGCCAAGTTGGCACAGACGGTCAGCGTGTTGGACTTTGGCGCAGTGGGTGACGGTGTGACCGATGATTACGCAGCGTTTCAAGCTGCAATCAATGCGTTGCCTGTAAGCGGTGGAACAATCACTATTCCTGCAACAACATCGAATTCTTGGATAATTTCCCAGACCCTGAATGTGCGTAAGAAAGCGCACATCATTGGTCAAGTAGCAAAAGGAACCGGGGAAAAAGGCACTACGTTGGTATTTCCTGCCAACACGTCAGGCATCGTATTTAACAGCTACAACACAAGCCTATATCAAACCGTTACACCGGACCCGCTTCTTCCCGGAGCATACGGATCGATCCTTGAGAATGTCGCGTTTTTTGGTGACAAGGCAGGAAGTAGCACGGCAGCCGATGGTGTTGTGGTTCGATGCACAATGGAATGTCGTGGTGTTGCTGTTCGCAATTTTTACCGTTACGGTTTCCGCATTTATGCCGATCTTGGCACTGGCGGGTCGATTGAGGGCGACGCAAACCAATGGATGTTAAACCGCTGTGATGCTGTTTTGAACGGCGACCACGGCGTTTATGTGAATGGTGATGATGCAAATACCGGCGTTGCGATCAAGGTGTTTTCGCAACTAAATGGCGGTTATGGAATTTACGACAATTCGCTGATCGGTAATACTTACATTGGTTGCGACACGGTTGGTAATACTCTTGGATCTATGTGGGCCGATAGGGCATCTGCATCCAATACAGTAATTGGTTTATGGGAGGATGACGTTTCGGCAACGTCACAATTCGGTGGCGTCACTACTGTAATTGGTGGCAACGGCGGCAACCCTTCATCAACCAGTAGCGCGTTTTCGATGTGGCAAGGAATCGCCAAGCAAGCCCCTTATCAGTACGTCAACGCTAGAGGTTCAGAGTCTGTTTCTGGCCAATTAGGTGCAAACTACAACGACACCACGATGACTGTGCAAGCGTTCGGTGCAACGTCTGAAGGCAGTGATACTGCATGGAAATTTCAATTTGACGCAACCGAAAAAGCGTGGTTTTTGCAGTACGCTGCAAGCGCAGCATTTACTCCAATTTCTTATCTGAACTCTGCGGCTTCGTTATACACACTCAAAGGGTTCACCGGTCCAGTATTTAGAAACGGGTATGCAGTTCGTAAATCAGGAAACATAAACACTTCCAAAGTTCGGATGCTTGACAGCGCAGCTCCGACAACGGGCACATGGGCTGTTGGTGACATTGTTTACAACGACACACCAACGGCAGGTGGAACAATTGGATGGGTTTGCGTAACAGCAGGAACACCGGGTACTTGGAAAACTTTTGGCGCTATTAGCGCATAAGGAAAATCATGGCATTATCAAAGACAATCGACACTGTTCACGGCTTTCAAGCGCTGGATGCTTATCACCGAGTTGTGGCTGTTTCTTTGGTTGGTAAAGACCAGATTAGTTTTCATGCCCGTAGCTACGCGGCTACAGATAAGCCATTTTTTGTTGAACAAGTTTTGACTGCTAATGGCTAATTCAAAGATCTCCGCACTAACTTCCGCAACGACACCGTTGGCGGGAACGGAAACATTGCCTGTTGTTCAAAGCAGCGCAACTAAAAAAGTAACTGTTGCCAATTTGACGGCTGGCCGCGATGTTGCAACTAACTCAGTTGCTGTTGCGGCTGGCGTGCCAGTTTATTTGAACGGAACCAGTGGCAATACGCAAATTTTGTATTACGCCAGCCTAGTAATTGACGCGCAAGTCAACGGCACAAAAGGATGGCGGTTATATGCTCCTGGTGCTGGCACTTCGGAAATGCGGGGTGATTGGGCAGTTAATAACACTGGTGGAGGTTCTGGTAACCTTACCATGTCTAACGGTAACGTAGTTCAAGGCACCGCCGCCAAAGGCATCAACTTCACCGCCAACACCCCCGCAGCGGGCATGACGAG
>Ga0181355_1000731_pt1 | contig 14297 bp, 9 predicted proteins | sample Fa13VDMM15DN_FD_130099 | JGI IMG/M metagenome (GOLD analysis project Ga0181355, IMG submission 130099) | Freshwater viral communities from Lake Michigan, USA - Fa13.VD.MM15.D.N | ecosystem: Environmental > Aquatic > Freshwater > Lake | place: USA: Michigan | collected 2013-09-23 | reverse complement strand
TCTGAGGGCTTCACCTTCGACTGGGGCCTGTCCAGTGTGTTCCGCTCGCTGATCGGCTGTGACCCAACAGCTCGCATCACCGACCGGCCGAACCCGAGCGGCACGATCACGATTGAGAATCCGTCGGTCGCCACGAAGAACTTCTTCACCGCTGCAGCCGATAACAGCGGCGCCAGTGATGGCCCGTTCGTTGTGCAACAGGGCACGACGGCTACCGAAAGCTCCATCTTTGGATGCGCCAGAGCAGCGATCAGCGGCGACCTGTCGTTCAGCGATTCTAACGGCATCGACATGCTACAGATTCCGTTCACTGCGCTGCCAAAAGCTGCAACCGGCAACGACGAAACCCGCCTGATCTTCTTCTGATGTTTCACCTCTACCAACCGGACCACATCGAGTGGCCCGTGAGCGTTGACCTGCCTGCAAAGGGCGGCACCAAAAAGGCTTACACCTTCACGGCACACTTCCGTGTGCTGGATCAGGACGACTGCCAGGATCTGCAGGATCAGCACAACCAGATGCTGGTGATAATGCGTCGCCGGCTAGAGGTGCTCCAGGGCTACGGCAAAGACGAGGCCACGGTTACCGAAGCGCTGCCATGCAGCTACGAAGACCTAGCCGATGCGGTGCTGTGCGGCTGGGGCGCTGAGGTCGTGGATAAGGATGGCGAGCCTATTGAGTTCACCAACGCATCCAAGACCCATCTGTACCGCATCCAGGGCGCTGCCGCTGCAGTGTTCCAATCCTGGCTCGACAGCCTCGGCCGGCCCAGCGAGAAAGGCGCCGCGAAGGCCGGGGGATTCCGCCAAAAAAACTAATTGACGCGGCGCGGTTCATTGCTGCTGCCGCGAAGGGTGGGCCGAAGGATGACGGCAAAGATGCGGCAGATGCTGCGGCGATATTTGGCCTAGCGGTGGAGGAGCCAGATGAAGAGCCCGATTCGTTCGGGATACTGCCCGAAAACATTGAAGCACTGAATTGGTTCCTGCTGATGCAGACGCAATGGCGCGTGGGAATGAATGGCCTGACCGGCATGGATTACGGCGTCTTCCTGCAATGGGCGAAGGAGGAAGGCGTTAAGAGGCTCGATCGGGTGTGGCTGCTGGGCGATTTGCGGATGATGGAGAGGGAGTTCCTCAATAGCCTGTATTCAGGAACAGCGAGCTGATAGCAGATGGCGCGGATGAGCCTGGATACCGCTATCCGGCTATCAGCTGAGGTGAAGGGCGGCGGCAACATTGATCGCGTGAAGCGGTCGCTGCAGGATCTGGCAAAAAGCGGCCAGACCACAGCAAGGGAATATCAAACGCTGCGGTCGGCAACGTTCCAGTTTGCCCGCGCCAATGACGGCACGATTGCCGGCATCAGGAACAGCATCAACGCATTCCGCGGGCTGCATGAGCAGGCCAAGATTGGCAGCAGGGAGTACACCCGCTATGGGTCGGAGATCCAGAAGCTGGAGGCAAAGCTCCGGGGCATCGACGGCACAGCAGAGAAGGCCGGCAAGTCGATGGGGCAGAACCTAGCGGCGGGGTTGGCCGCGGGGCTGGCGGCGATGGGCGCAGGGCAGGCAGTGCGTGGATCGCTGGAAGCAGTAGTAGCCAGCGAAGAGTCCCAACGACGGCTGCGGTCGTTGTCGACGGGGCTTGACGATTACAGCCGGGTGCAGGCGACGGCTACCGCTGCAGCGCAAAAGTTCGGTGTTGCGCAGACCCAGGCCAATCAGGAGTTTGCTCAGATCTACGCCAGGCTCCGGCCAGTAGGACTGACGCTGGAAGAAATAAGCACGGTCTACAACGGATTTAACACGGCAGCCAAGCTCAGCGGGACTACATCGGCAGAGGCCAGCGCCGCGTTCCTGCAGCTCAGCCAAGCGCTCGGAACAGGTGTCCTACGCGGCGAAGAGCTCAACAGCGTGTTTGAGCAAACTCCGGCAGTCGTTCAATCAATCGCCCAAGTGATGGGCGTTCCAATTGGTCAGATTCGTGATCTTGCCAAAGAAGGCAAGATCAGCGGCGACATCGTGATGGAGGCGCTAGGCCGAATCGAGCGCGACGGTGCGCCCAAGCTGGCCGAGGCGATGAAGGGCCCGGCTCAGCAGTTTAAGAATCTGGGCAACGAAGGCGTCAAGCTACAGGAGCAACTTGGCAAGGCATTGCTGCCGGTTGCGATAGCCCTTACAAAAGCTGCAACAGCATTGCTTCAGGAAACCAATAAGCTGCCAGCTCCAGTCAAAGCGTTTGGCGGCACCGCGGCGCTTGCTGGTATTGCCGTACTAGGCCTGGTGACAGCTGCAGCAGCCCTGAAGGCTGGCCTAGCGGCATTAGGCTTTGCTGGGGCAATCACCGCACTTAAGGGACTGGCAGTCTCAGCCGGCACAGCCGGCAATGCTTCTGCAGTCGCAGCAGTTAAAACTAAAGCGCTTGGCGCATCGTTGGCGACGCTGGGCAAGATCGGCTTGATCACGGTTGGCGTGAGCGTGGCTATTTACGGGTTGCAAGAGTTGGAGCGGACGCAATCAATACTGGATCGGCTGCGAGGCAAGACCCCTGGCGACATTCCCCAAAGCGGGACTTTCCCTGGAGAGACTCGGGAGGGATTAGTAAAGCGTCAGCAACAGCAGCGCAATCAAATTGCGGAGCTAGAGAAAAAGATCAGGGACCAGCGGACCATTGCCGCCGCAATGCCTTCCGGCACTGGCGTTCTTGCGCGCAGGGAGCTTGAGATACTGGAGCGTCGGCTGGCGTCAGCTCGTCGGACGATTGCTGCTGATCCTGGCAGCCTGCCCAACGCCATGGGAACCCCCACCGCCGCCACGGTGGGTGGCGGTGGTGGTGGCGTTGGTGGTGGTGGTGGTGGTGGTGGTGGTGGCGAGGCGAAGAAGCAGTCCGAATCGATGGGCGCGCAGATCGCCAAGGCGCTCCAGAATGCTCTCGATCTGACCCCGGCGCAGGCCGCTGGCGTGGTGGGCAACCTGATGCGCGAATCAGGCCTTAACCCACGCGTCAACGAAGGAGGGGGCGTGGGTGCTCCCCGTGGTGTTGGCGGCTATGGCCTGGCGCAGTGGACTGGAACTAGGCAGAAAGATCTGGTGCGGTTTGCTGGCGGCTCAGCTGCGGCTGGTGATCTGCAGACCCAGCTCCGATTCATGGTTTCTGAGCTGATGGGGCTCGAGTCCAAGGCACTGGCATCGCTGCGCAAGGCCACCACGCCAGAGGATGCAGCGGTGGTGTTCGATCGTGACTACGAGCGCAGCGGCGTCAAGGCGCTGCCAGAGCGCAAGTCCAACGCAAGGCGGGTTTACGGCGAGATCGCCGGCAGCGGCCCTGGCGCTGGGCTCGATGACTTTGCGGGCCAGCTCAAGTCCCAAGCCGAAGCAGCCGAAAAAATGCGCGAGCAGCTAAAGGCTGCCGAATCTACCAATGTTGCATTAAAAGATCGGCTAGCCATTGCACAAACAATGGAACCCATTGCAAGGCAGATGCTTGAATATGATATTGGGCAAAACCAGTTAGCCAGGGAATATCAAGACCTAAGAGACAAGGCGGCAGGGCCAGACGAGCTAATACTAATCAACGCAAACCTAATCATTGAACAACGCATAAAGCAGATCGAGCACGAAGAAAAGCTAAATAGCTTGCTTGCAGATCGCGCAGTATTGATGGCGAACATTGCAACTCAAGCTGCAATGCCTACGGTCTACAACGAACTGGAAACGCAAGAAGCGGCATTGCAGGCAGTGCTTGATAAGTACCCAGCAATTGGTGCGGCGGCTGATGCTGCGGCAACACTTGCCACATCTGGCGTATCTGAAATGATTGCAGGAACTAAAGATGCCGAAGAAGTATTTGTAGATTTCCTAGGGTCTATTGCTGATGCGCTTATGGATACCGCCAAGCAAATGATTGCGCAGTATATCGCTATTGGCATTGCGAAGATATTTGCTGGCATGGGCGGCGCCGGCGGCGGTGGTGACTTTAAGCCAGTTGGCGACCTTGCTGCAGTTGGCAATGTAGGAACAGGCTTTAACTTTGATGCTGGCGCTATGGCTGGCGGGATGCCCTGGTCATTCGCTGGTGGCGGCTACACAGGCAGCGCGCCGCGAGCTGGTGGCATTGATGGCCAAGGCGGCTTTCCTGCAATCCTGCACCCGCAGGAAACGGTGATTGACCACACCAGGGCCATGGCCGTGCCCTACCAGCGCTCCGCTGCATCAGCCGCACCCGCAACCATGGAGGTGCCCTACCAGCGCAGCGGGCCGACGATGGCGGTGCCGTTCCAAAAGTCAGCCGGTAGCCAAGGTAGCAACAACATGAATGAACCCATCGACGTGAAGTTCGAGACGGTGCGGATCGGCGGCGTCGATTACGTCACCCGCGACGAAGCTGAGCAAATCGGCCGAGAGTCTGCGCAACGCGGCGCCGACCTCGCACACAAGCGCTACCGCAACAGCCCAAGCGCCAGGCGTGCGGTGGGGATGAGCTGATGAACGTCTGCAATTTTCTCCGCTTCAAGCGCCGTGATGGCACCTACACCGACTGGCTGGCGCAGAACTACTTCATTGGCCAGGTCATCGCCTACAACGATCTGCAATATCCATACCTGCCCGTTGGTGTGGCAACCAACAGCAGCACCCGCGGCGGTGATCGCTCAGAGGCAGCGATTGGCGCTGGCATATCAGCTTTAAGCCTGAACGTCTTTGCCGAGGCTGCTAGGGAAAGGTGGCTGCTTGAGGTCAAAACCGTCACTGTCAACCGCGTTGACAATTCACTGGGCCCGATGCTCATGCTTGAGTACTGGGCATCGCTGAAGGTGCAGCACGACAGCAAGGAGCCCGTTGTGGCGCTGCAGCTAGCAAGTCCGCTTGATGCGGTGCGAGCTCCTGGCGGCCGGGTGCTCTCGCAGCGGCTTGTTGGTGCATTGCCCACCAATGGCAACCTGACGATGCAGTGATGGCTGATTGGATTCGCTGGGTAAACGCAAAGCTGCCGCACCAGATCGGCGCCGACCCTGACGACGGCGAAGGCATCGACTGCCTGGTGATGGCGACCAAGGTGCGCCGAGCCGCCGGCCTAGTTACACCACCGCTTGACCCGCGATGGTTCGATCTAGCAGCGCAGGGGCAATGGGCAGAGCTTTACGACGAGTGGAACCGCTTATGCGAGCCCTGCAGACTGGAGTCATACGCAGTGGTGCTGCACCCGCAACCTGGCGGAATGATGGGCGTTGGCGTGGTAATTGATGACGGCGTGTTGATTGTTCACCATCGACGCGGCGCGCAATGGCTGCCGATGGACATCGCCGCCCGCGCAATGCAACCCCTTAAATTTTGGAGGCCCAAAAATGCTGCCATCTGATCGCTACGTAGCAGACTTGCTGGGCCTATCCGAGGAGCAGTATGAGTTCTGGAAAGACGAAGTGCGCAAGCGCTCAGCCGAGGGCCCGCAGCCGGCGGTGGTGTGCGGATTAGAGACAGCCGTCATCATTTCAATTGTTTTGACGGTCCTATCTATCGGCTTCCAGCTAATCAGCTTGTTGCTGATGCCAAAAGCCAGAACGCCTGGAAGGCTAGAAAGCGGCACCGAGAACGGCCAATCACAGAACAGCTTGCAGGCCTTTGCGCCGAGGGCTGGCTTCAACTCAACGCAATCTGTAGCAGCACTGGGCGAGCCGATCCCGGTTGTTTACGCTCACCGCGAAACCATCAACGGCATCACCTACGGCGGCATCAGGGTTAACACGTCGCTGATGTGGTCGCAGATTCTCAGCCTGGGTGGATCTCAGATGCTGCGCGCAGTGTTCATGCTGGCAGAAGGGCCTGTTGCCAGCATCGACCCAGATGGTTTCGCAATTGGCGATAGCAGCATCAGCGTCTATGACCTAGGCACTGCCCAGGCCAACGAGATTGGTGGCCGCCTGACGATTTACTACCGCAACAACGGGGGACGCATCGTTGCCAGTGACCGCATCATGGGGCGCGCGGCTGCGACAGATCCGGGTAACGCTATGCGGGCTGGCGCTACCGATGTATTTCAGGTGCCATCAGTGAACAATGTTCTGCGCCCTGATTTTTGCTCTACAGCTAAACCAGCAACCAGTACAACATTCGGCGTATACACCTTAATCGGCAACGATTTCGGGTTCAAGCTTAACCCATTCGTAAGGCCGCAAGTGCAGGCAGCGCTTGTGCCAAATGGAAAGAAAGGCGATGGTCGCGTGGTGTGCAATATCCAGAATACAGTAGTTGTAGAACGCGCTAAATATAGAGCGTACTTTTCAACACGGTCGGGCATAACGGCTGGAACGTTCAACGCGGTAGGCGGCACCGTTACCTACAAGCTGCTGCCTAGCAGTGATTTTGAAACTAATTTCACGCATAGCGATGCTGGCGAAACCTGGGGAAGCTCCAAATCTTTCGTAAGCCTGGACGCCTTAAGCATTGGGCACGGCATCACCGAAGCCGACGTAATGGCCGCCCTTACGGTTAGCACTCCTAACGTAAACTCAACGACAAAAACAGTTTCAATTAACGCAGACGTAAATAAAGACATTATTTCGGGCTTGTATGAAAACACAAACCACGCTAGCCATCAAATACAGTGGTTGGCCACAATTCAAAGCACCTCTGAAAACGTCACCTTTGAGACCATAATAACCGCAGCGATAGCTGTCGCACCCGGTGGCGCTCCCCGCACCGTCACAGTCACGATAAGCGGAGACCCCGCGTTTCCGACGCCCCAAGTCCTCACCAGCCCCAACAGACTCAGAGCGGTGCTGACATTTGGCTACGAACAGATGGACTCCTATAGTGAGTCCGCCGATGACGCAGCGTCTTCAATTGCTAATCGGCAGACAGCATGGGACGACGCGATTGTGGTCGGTGATCTTTATAAGATCGGCTCAGCACTTGCTGTATGCACAGCTAGGACGCCATCTAGTCAGGTGTTCCGGTCGGAAGCGGACCTTGGAATTGCTGGCAGCGGTCAGGGCATTGACGCAACATTCAGGATCGTGCGAGCTGGCAGCGCTGCAACTACGACCGTCGCGAACCTAGAGATCCCAGGCACTACCTACGTTTCAACGCGGAAGACCGCTACCAGCGGCCCGCACATCATGCGCATTGCCATCGCAAGCGGCGCCACTGAAAAGGAATGCCGCATTATTGAGTTTGGCTTCAGGTCCAGCCTTGGCATTAGGTATGGTGGCCTGCTGAGATTCCGTGCAACGCTCACCTATGCCGATACTGATGGTCGCGCATGTCTCAACAAAGAGGGCAACATTGTAGGAAGTGGCAACACTCTTAAAGTAGACAGCTATCAGAGTGGTCAGGCAACAGGGTCTGAGGAGCGCTATTCTTTCTATCGCGTTTTCTACAAAAAGCAATCAGAAACAACGTTCGTTCCGCTTGCTCAGGTATTTGGCTTTGTTGGTGTTGAGCAACAGTCGATGTTTAACTATTTACGGATTGAGTTTCCCTCGCAAGATTCCTGGGAGTGGACAATTGAGCCGCTTAGTGGCTGGGAAGTTCGCAATGTAGTGACAGACGCAACCTTATACGTGGTGGATTCTCGCATGTCTGACGTGATCACGGTTAACACCACCACAAGCGGCAGAACGGTCAAGGCAACCTTTAACGGACTCGCCGTCACGCGCAATCAGTCCACGTTCAAGCTGCAGCAGACCGATAGGGGGAATATTGGAACCCCGCACCCTGACACCGACAACAACTATGCCGATGCTTGGGGAAAGCTGGCCGAATCGTTCGTTTACCAAGAGATCACGTCTAGCGCCACTCAACCTGAGCACGAAATCGTCCACATCAACGAGATCGTAGAGAACGCCACCGCGCCTCTATATGACGGCATTGCGTTAATTGGCGTCAATGTTGCATCTGCTTTTGAGTGGCAGCAGTTCAGCCAGTTGTCGCCCTATGTGACTGGCGGCACTGAAGTACGCCGTCTGCTCAACAGCATGAGCCAGGGGCCATCACACTTGTTGCCAGACCTGGGTCTAGATCGACTGACTAATTCAAAGTACGGCCCGGAGAACATTTCTGACGATCAGATTAAGATCGGCAACTTCAGGGCATCTGCGCAATGGTGCTACGACCGTAAATACTTCTTCGACGGTGGCGTGATCATCAATAAGGAGCCGCCGCGTCAATGGATTGCTGATCACGCTGGCTTCATGCTGCTGGACTTCCGCGAGGTCAACGGTCAATTCGATCTGGTGCCGTTTATCAGCTTCGGGCCTGTCAGCCACGCGGCTTTATTCACGGCCGGCAACATAGCCGAAGGCACGTTCAAGGTTGAAACCATCCCGCTTGAGGACAGGCAGGCATCTCAGATCAGCGTCAAGTGGAGGCAGGAGCGCAGCTCAATTAACCCTGCCAACCCCGGCATGTTCCCCCAGGTGAGGGAGGTGCTGGTAAGAGAAGCAGAGCCATATGGCGACGAAACGCTGCCGATTGAGCCCATCGACATGAGCGAGTTTTGCACCAATGAAAACCACGCCATTGACGTTGCGAAATTCACCCTCCGAATGCGGCGGCTGCGTGATCACGCAATCAGCTTTGAAACCACCTACGACGGGCTGGAAGGCATCACCACTGGCGTAGGACCCGGTGACATGATCCGTGTGGCGATGGATGCCACGGCCTACGACGAGTTTAACAACGGCGCAGTGCTAGGTGATGGCACCGTGGTCAGCTCACAGGCGCTCAGTGATGGCACCTACGCCGTGGTGAGCTGGAACGGCGTAGGCGACGTGGACGACGCGGCGACGCTCACGATCTCGGGCGGAATCGGCTCCCCAGCGGGTGTGATCTTCACGGTGAAGCGCACCACTACCGAGGTTCGCAGCTACCAGATCTCCAAGATTTCGCCAACCGATGACGGCGCCTATGCCATCGAGGCGCTCCACATGCCTACCGACGCCAACGGCCTGCAGCTGGCGGTTGCAGACTGGGATAGCGCTGCAGCATGGGTGATTCAGCGATGACAGTTCAATTCCCAGCAATTCAACCTACCGCTCATGAGTTCGGCGAGCCGAGTTGGCCGGTAACTGAGCGGCGAGCGCAGAGCGGTGTCAGATCGGTGCGGCAGTGGGGCGACCGGGCAAGCGATGCGCCCATGACGCTGACGTTCGACAACATCACCCAGTCGGCCTATGCGCTGATCAAAGCAGCGCACGCCGCAGCAAACGGACCCATTAACGACGTGGCGTTTCCCGCGATCGTTGGCAAGAATCTTGATGATGTGGATCTGCTCAACCCTGGACCTGGGTTGCGGTGGTTCTTTGTCGCACCGCCTGAAGGCAGCCGAGTGAAAGGCGGCAGGCGAATCAGCTGCCGTTGCACATTTAGAGCCGAGCTTAGGATGTAGGCAATGGCCGGAGATCGTGATGAGCATTGCCAACAGCGTTCACGGCGAGTTGCGATTCCAAGGCGTCAAGGTCGCTAAGGTCCGCGGCATCGATTATCAGGTGCAGAGGGCGACGCTGGAAACCGGCGGCATCGGCGAAGTGGATGACGAGTATTGCTACGGCAAGCGCAGCGCCAGCGGCTCGGCGACTTTGCTTTACAAGACGGACGATCTGGCCACCGTTGCGTTGATGGATCGGATCTTTGATGACGGCGAACAGGTAGACGACCTGCAGATGATCATTCACCGCGGCGCCGGAAAATCCATCTCAGGCCCGGCGCTGATCGGATCACTTGGCATTGCAACAAGCGTGGGTGATAACACCCAGGTGAGCATCAGCTTCGTGATTAGTGGCAAGTCAAACCGTACGATCTGATGGCAGTTCTCGGCCAGTTCGGAATTGTTGAGCTGAGCCGCGAGTGGCCGGCGCCTACGGCATTGACTGATGAGCGGCTGCAACGCGGCGCAACGCCATCACTGGACCTGAGCGACCTGGCATTCCAATCAGGCGATGAGGTGCTGCTGGTGAGCCTGCGAGGCGTGCCGCTCGGCATCGGCATAAACGGCGCTGCGCCGTGCCCTGATGGCCATGCGTTTTGGACTGGCGGCGCTACAGCCGTAGGGCCGGCCCTAGCGGCACGTACCAGCGGTGGCACGTTCTGGAGCGCCAACACATCGCTGCCATTTTGGGAGAGTGCCTCAACGGTTGGGTTCCAGCAGACCGCCACGGCCTACATCCACCGCGATGAAATGGATGACGTGCGGTTTTATTCCACCGAGCTCAACGCAATCAACGGGGGCGCTACCGGCATGATCCCGCTGCGCAACATCTCGCCGGGGCCGATGTTGATTTTGCCGGCGTCGGCGGCAGCCGGCTACAACGCTGCAGCGCTGACCCTGCTCCAGTCGATCGCTGACATTGACATCCCAGACGGCGAGCAGCCAGCTGAAAACCTGGCGGCCGTGCCCGAGATCCTGACCGACACCGCTGCAGACGTAGCCGAGCGTGGCTGGCTCAGGCAGTGCGATCTGACGAGCTGGGTATTTGAGATGGACGCCAGCACGCTCGACCATGATGCAATCGGCCAGGCATTCGGCGAAAGCGCTAAGGGCGTATTGCGCGGCGCTGGATCGTTTGATGGCGAGATCGATCACAGCTACGTCAGCGGCGAGCAGAGCGGCCTAGGAATGCTGAAGTTGATGATGTTGACCCAGCAGGGCAGCAAGGCCCGCGCACGTTTCCAGCTGGTAGAGCAACGCAGCGCAACCCTGCCGCTGGTGTCCGAGCGGGTGTTCTACGAGACCGACATCCTGCTGGGGAAAACAACAGTTAACGCCAGCGCAACGGACGTGATCGCAATGAGCGCGCAATTTATTGCCACCGGCCGCATCCGTCTAGCGAAGCAAGATTGATTGCGTCCATAGCCTGAAACCAGGAATCGAGCCGGCCCGAACAGATGAATGAGCTGCAGCGAGCAGGGCAAAGCGGGGCGTTGGATGTGGCAACCAGCCAGGCGGCTGCAAAGGGCCAGATCGCCACGATGCTTGACATGCTGCGGCAGCTGGGCGGCAATCCCTCGGTAGTGGCCGGTGCTGGCGGCTCGGCTGATCCACTGAATGCACCGTTCACGATTTACGTTGATCCATATATCGGATCAGATCGCTTTGTAGGCGGCGCCTACAACAGCTATGAAGCCACAGGCACGGACGAACAGATCATTGCGCAAAAGCTCAAGCGCCTTGAACTGCAGCGGCTTGAGTGTGGCTACACCGCTAGTCGGCCGTTCAGGACAATCAACCGCGCTGCAATTGAAGCGGCGATCATTACCAGCAAGAACTGGTACACCTACAGCGACCCCAGGGCTCACGTTGATTGCGTGACCATTGTGCTGAGCGGTGGTGTGCATATTGCTCTCAACGACCCAGGTAGCGCTTCAACCAGCTTGGCGAGCTGGGGCACAGCGAAAAACCCCACAGACGCCGAGCTGATTGCATTTAACCCCACTACTGGCGGCGTGCTGCTGCCACGCGGGTGCTCCATGCACGGGCAGGATCTGCGCAAGACCAGTGTCCGCCCAAACTGGGTGCCGGCCTTTGCCGACGAGCTGGCGGATTACAGCAATCGTCGAGCGATCTTCAAGGTGTCTGGCACGGGGTTTTTCTTCAATGCCACCGCGATGGACAAGCTCGGCCAGGCCGAATCTGTCCACCTACTCGACACCTTCCACCCGGCCAGCAAAGCTGAGCTGGATGCCTTCTACCTGAAGGTCCAGTCCGCCGTTGGCACTGGTGCCGACCTCGCTACGGCACTGCTGGCGGCCAGGCCCAGCGAGTATCAAATCGTCGGCCCGATCGATCAGTCGCTATCGCCAACCAGCGCCTGGGATACAACCACTGGCGCTTCCCCTTACATCTTCAACTGGAGCGTCCGTTCCGACTACGGAATGGGTGGCGCATTTTGGGACGGCGCCAAGCTCAGCGGCCTGCGTTCAATGGTGTGCGCCAACTTCACCTGCACCGGCCAACAGAAGGATATGCGCGGCTGGCAGGTCTATCAAGGCGGTGCATGGATCAGCCTGCCAAGTACCCCCGAGGGCTATCAGCAATACATCAGCGCGACACCTGATGATCTCCGCCGCCACCCGCTACGTCACACCCGCAACGTCAGCGCGGTCAACAACGCCTACATCCAGAAGGTGTCAATCTTCGGCATTGGTCAGTCTGAATTGACGATGGTTGATTCAGGCGGGGAGATCACCGACAACGGTGGCAACTCTACGTTTGGCGGTTGCAGCGCTTTGGCAAAGGGTTACAAGGGATTCGCCTTTGCAAAAGATCGAAACTGGACAGTCGGCAGAGTGCGGACGCCGCTGAATATCAGTGAGAAGTTAAGCAACATCCGCCGAATTGAGATTGGCGTAGTGGCGGCCATCAGCGGCAGCACCATCACGCTCACCACTGGCCTGGCGATCGACGCAGCATCAGCCACCAACCCAGAGCTGCTGCAATCACTGGGCTATAGCTTTGCAAGTGGAACCAGGATCTGGATTGACAACCCTGCTGGCGCCGACTGGCGCGCCACGCTGAGCAGCAGCGCATGGAACAGTTCGGCGCCAGCTGCAATCGGTATCACGGCAGCGCCGCTTCAATCGGGCACCAATGAAGCGGCTGGTAGTGACGTAATTGGCCGCCGGGTGTACCTACGGCGAGTGGTTGATACCCGCACTGTTGCCGAGCGGCGCTGCAGCCTGATCCTGTTCAACACTGCCACCGCCAGCCTGCCACAGCGAAACACGGTATTGCAGACCGACCCAGCTCGCAGTGGTGGCGCTATCGGCCGTGTACTTGCTGGCGGTGGCGAAGAAGTACTGCTGGTGACAAATGTTGGCGTTGGGCCAGTCCCTGGCACAGGCGTTGTGAAAACCAGTGAGATCAGCCTGCGTCGTGGCGCTGCATCTAAGACCTACGCCAGTGGCGCTTACTACCGCCAGGGGACGGTGGTAAAACACGCCGGCAAGCACTGGCAGGCGAAGGCCACGTTCATTAGCTCCGGCGGCTCCCCCGATCTGCAGCTGTGGGGTGAGGCGTTCGTACACATGCCCTCAGACTTCAATCCTGAAGACTCGGTTAACCAGGAAGCTCCGATCCTGACGCTTGACACTGATACCAGCGACGCGGACGCATCTAACACGCTGGGCATCAACTGGACGACGGCATGGACAGATGCTGGGGCGATTCGCGACCAGTACCGAACCGGCACCGACTATTTGGGCGCCTATGCCTTACTGCGAGCGCTGGGCTTTGCCGATGCCGCCGCCCATGCCGCCTTGGTACCGCAGGTTGCCGCTAGCCGCGACCGTGACCCGAACAGCGCTACATTCTTTCCTACCCCGCCATCAGGCGGTGCTGCTACGGGGCTGGGCAACTGGGCGGTGGAGTTCCGCAGGCCGAGCACGATCCGTCTTTACAACCACCAGTGGGAGTGGGCTGGATTTGGGAACTACTCAAAAGCCATGCCGGCAGTGCAGGGCGATATGTCGGAGTTCAACAAGTTCACCTACTACTTCACAAGCGCGGCCGGCGGGCGAGTCACGCCAAAGGGCAGTAACGAGGATGGCTTTGAGGTGACGCCCAGGGGGCTTGAGGACATTGCCACTGGTGCAACGATAGGCACTGAGTCTCTTGCTGGCCAGGGCATTGATGAAGCGCAGCGGACTGATTTCCCGAACGGGATTCAGGTAGGCGGTGTCGCCAGTCTGCAGGATGTATCAATCAGCGGCAACATTGACTTTGGCTCTCAGGGTCTAGCGAAGACCACAAGGCCTGGTGCGGTGCGGTTGGCGACGATTGCGCAACTAACTGCTACCGGCGCCAACGCACCAGTTGCAGGATCGGATGCAGCGCTGGAGGCATCACCTGAGGCGGTGACGCTTGCCGGACTGAACGCCTGGAAACAAGCACAGCGGCTGGTAAGCCTTGGAACTGGGACGACCACGCTTTATGTTGTTCCCGATAGCGCAACAGCAGCAGGGCAGAGTTTTAATTTTGACGGGACTTCGGCTACGTTGACACTTGACCCAACCAGGACAGGATCGACGCTACTGGATAACCCGCCAACTGCACGAACTAAAGGGGTGCTATTGAGCCGTGCGGTTGAATATGCCAATCAAGTTTTTAGTCCGTCTGAAACTGTCAGGTATCAACTGGCTAATGGGCCGTACTGGAGTAGCCCTGCCGCATTCCTCCACATTGCCGAGGTCGTCGGAGCGACAGCTAGATTCCCCGCCACTAATGTTGTGTCTAGCTACACAACGGCTAGCACAAAACCCACCACCGATGTCAAGGCGCTGCACGATGCTCGCGGTCCTTTTGTAC
>Ga0181355_1000729_pt1 | contig 14319 bp, 9 predicted proteins | sample Fa13VDMM15DN_FD_130099 | JGI IMG/M metagenome (GOLD analysis project Ga0181355, IMG submission 130099) | Freshwater viral communities from Lake Michigan, USA - Fa13.VD.MM15.D.N | ecosystem: Environmental > Aquatic > Freshwater > Lake | place: USA: Michigan | collected 2013-09-23 | reverse complement strand
TCGTTGTAAATTGAGAATACAACACTTGAACCTGGCATTGCCTGTTGAGCAGGGCGCTTGTCGGCTACTGAACGAATCAGTGGCTGTGAACGAAGCGCAAACTCTACATAGCGGTCATACGCTGTTTTGATTAAGCCAGCGAGTGCTGACGAATCTGTGTATGCCATGTGGGTTCACCTCCTGGTGATTGGTAGTTTGAGTTATTGAACTGAAACACCGAGTAATGCGCTGAGTTCCGCAGCAGTTTTAGCATTAAGAATCTTTGACATTGAATCTTCATCTACTCCTGGAGGAGTACCTGTTGATACAACATCGTTGATTCTTTTTTGTGCTTGTAGTGCTGGGTTGTTTGATGCCTGGCTTTCGCCTTCTTTGGCATCTTGGTTAACACCAAATACATCGCCGTATTCACTAAGCCAGTTGTTAACTGCTTCTTCCGAAGCATCTAAGTCCTGGGGTATGAACGCTGCGACCTTTGGGTTAATACCCTTTGAAGTCAACACATCCTTTACGGTGCGTTGACGAGTCTGATTCTTTAGAGTTGTTGCTTCTACTTCAAGTTCTTTCAAACGCTTTTCTAGCGTTTTATTTACCTTGCGTAGTTGTTTGACAACATCCTGAGGCTCGAAGTCCTCATCTAAATCGTCATCGTCATAATTGGTAGCCATCTACCTATCTCCCTTGTTAGTTGTTGTATTCGCAATCCACATCACGGTTCGGGGAAACCATAATGGCTATTGCTACCAGTCTTGTTACGCTCATCTGGGCTGGTGGGTCTGATGAGGATTCTCTTATATGTTGCTTTCTGTCTTAAGCGATGCACCTGAGATGCCACTTTGTCCAGCAAAGCGAGCCTGCTCACGCAGTGCTCTGCGTTGTGACTCAAGCATACGCTGTTGGTCGGCACCGAGGGTTGTCGCCACGGCTTGAAGTTCATTGTAACCCTTGTCGCCTTCGATACTGGCAAGACGGCTTTGGGTATCAGCCAGAAGTCTAGCCCTACCAAAGGACTCTTTGAGTGAGTTAAGGTCAGAGGTGCCAGATACATTGATGTAACTTTCAGCAGCAGCCTTGTCCAAGTCAAACTTGTACATTTCTGCAGCAGCACCAATCTCAGAAGCACGAATTTGTTTCTTAACAATATCCATGCCCAACTTAGGGTCAAGAAGATATGAGATAGCGCCTGTAATGTCTACGCCGTAATACTCATTAAGGGATGCAAGAACATCTGTATTCTTCTTTACCTTATCAGCAGCCATAGCCACACGCTGTTCGTATTCAGCAACGGATACTTGGTTAGCAATAACTGTTCCAAGTTTTTCTGTAGTTCCAAAAATTTTATCATCCAAACCATAAGCCTTAAGGATGCTAGTCATACCCTTTTCCATGGAAATGTATGTTGCTTCGTTTACGGCACGACCTGCCTTGGCTAGGTCAGCCATACCAGGAAAGCGTGCTTTATATGCATCTGTGCCAACTAGGTTAATTTTAATTTGTGATGCAGTCATATCTTGTTTGATATAACCATCAATAACATCTGCTAAAGAATCAAGCCCAGCCAACTTAAGGTTAGCCTTAAAATCTTCAAGCGCAGTGGTAACTTGAGCCTGTTGATTAGCCTTTTGAGTTGCTGCCATGGAATCAAATTTAGTTTGCCATGTAGCATTAAGTGCAGCAATGGCATCGCTAACAGCCTTGGTTACATCATCGGGTGTAATTTGCTTTGTAGGTGTGCCAATAATTGCGCTAGTGCCATCACTATAAATAACAGTTACAGTTCCATCAGGATTTTGAATAGTGTTTATTACTGTTTTGCCAGTTGGTGTTCCAGTAATTTCAGTTGTGCCATCACTATAAGTAATAGTAACTGTTCCATCTGGATTTGTTACTCGTGAAGTTACTGTTTTGCCAGTAGGAGTGCCAGTGATTTCGGTTGTTCCATCGCTGTAGGTAATAGTAACGGTACCGTCTGCATTTGTTACTCGCCCAGTTACTGTTTTGCCAGTAGGCGTAGGTGTAGGTGTTGGTGTAGTTACACCAGAGGCTTTTAAAATTCCCTCAAGTGTTGTTGTGCTAACTCCAGAGCCAGCAGAAAATGGATTGGCTCCGCCAGTTACTCCACCTGCATAAGTATTACCTGATGTTTTAGTTGGAGTTGTTACGGGAACAACAATCTTCTGACCAATACTAATCTTGTTAAGATTTGTAATGTTTGGGTTAGCAGCAGCAATGGCTGCAACGCTGGTTTTATTAGCCTTTGCAATCGCAGATAATGTATCGCCCTTTTTTACGGGTACTATTTTGTCAGCCATTAGCCCATGAATCCAAACTGCTTCATTAAATCAAGCGCCGTATTTGAGTAGGTTTCTTTAGCGTTTTTTGTGTACTGCCATAATGGGTCTTGTTTAACCTGCTTATTAAAGTCAGCAAAGGTGCGAGCATTACCAGTCGTAGGGTCTACAACCTTAGCCATAAGGTCTTTCCATGTAAGGTTAGTTGAGTCAACCTCAAGTAATGTAGCCATCTGATTACGATAACTATTTGTTACCTCATATAATGAACGACCTTCTTTGATAGAAGAAGCAAATGGCTTATACAAATCCATAGCCTGAGCCTTCATCTCGTTAAGATAATACTGTTGGTCACGACCATCTGTTGGGTCCAGGAGTGAACGCTGGATTGTATTAAGATAGTTGTTGTCAATAGTAATGCCGTAATTAAGAGCCTGCTTCTTAATGTTATCTACTGATGAACCAATAGTTCCACCGCCAGTAAATAACAACTGAGCGTTGTCTCCTAAGTGTTGAAGAATTTGAACATCGTTCCAACCATTTTTGATTGCATCCATTGCAATACCTTGAATAGTTTTGTTGTTATCAATTACTTTGCCAGTTACTGGGTCTATCTGTTGTGCACGGATTCCCAGTTTCTCAAGACTTGCAGCCACATTTGCTGTATTAAGATTTAACTTTTCTGCAAAGGTTGAAGCATTGCGTGGGTCATGTGTCTCAATAAAGAAAGAGCGTAGGCTAGGTAGAGTTTGTTGCCACCAAGTAGTTTGCTTAAGAGCCTCTGTAAAAGTAGCCTCTGTCCAGTTTTCTTTTTTGGCAGTTGTAAACAACTTGTCAATCTGAGCCTTGTATTCCTTAGGCAATGTCTTAAATGTAGACTCAAGGTAACCAACCCAAGCAGTTTTAATTTTGTCTGCTTCTGGAGTTTTTGAAACAACACCAGAGCCACTAGGCTTAGTTGTTGTGCTAGATGTTGTGACATTTGGTTTGCTAGTTGTTACTGTTGGTCTAACAGTAGAACCGCTTGCGTATGCGGGAGTACCTGGTACTAAACTTTCACCCATTGGTCCATAACGAAGTTCTGTATTTCCTTGTGATGAAACAAAAGGATTTTTATTATCGTATGTATCAAGGGCTGTCTTAGCCTTTGTTACTTCTGCTGGTGTTCCATAATCTTCTGCACGCTGTAATTCTTCTTGAAGTTTTGCACGCTCTTTAGCAGTTCTTTCATTAGAAATAGCCGAGCGCTCAGCCTTGTCAATTTTTTCTAATTCTGCAATACGCTTTTCTGTAGCGTTCTTTGCAGCAAGGGCTGTCTTGTAATCAGGTGAATTAAACTTGGTTCGTGCTAATCCTTTTCTAAGTTGCTCCAAGCGCATGTATTCTTGGCGTAATTTGTCAGCAGTATTAGGTGCTGCATCTGGGCGATTGTAACGGGTAGTTGTTTCAGCCATTACTTTCTCGCCTTCTGTACATCAGCCTGAATAGCGTTATAGATAGCATCTAGGTAGCGATTCTCTTGACGAGCCTCAAACTCAGGTGTGCTTTGAAGAAATGACATTACAGCCTGTTGACGACCAGGAGCACCTGTGTCTTGAGATTGACTAAGGTAAATGTTAAGAGCCTTCTTGTAATCAACACCTACGCCAGAGCGACCAAACATCTGTGTAAACAAAGACTGGACATCTGCTTCGGCATCTTGTCGTGTAACAACAGGACCTTTTGCATTGCCAGAGTTGTTAGCCTGTGCAGTTTTAATTGCATCTGCAAGTTGCTCAGCAACAGTTTTCTTTTCAGCCATTAGATTACCACCGTATCATTTGAAAAATAGCGATTGATGAATTGCTCAAACTCAGGGCTTCCTGCGATTAAGTTGGTTCTAAACATATCAAATGCTGCAGCAACATCTGCGTTTGAATTGGCATCTATACTGCGTGAACCGCCTGCTGCATCTCTTTGTTTAAGGATTTCTGCAATTTGACTTCGTGCTTCTAGGTAAAGAGCCATACTCTTTACTACTGCACGGTCACCATTTTGAGCCATCCATTTTTTATCTTTAAGTGCTTTTTCAAGAACATCAACACGGCGTGCATACTTAGCACGGTCAGGGGATACATACTCAGAATACCAGTCAAGATTATCTCCTGCCTTCTGTTGAATCCATATTGACTTAGCCTGCTTAACAACATCCATTTCAGGGTCACTGTCATCGGCTATTCCGTTTTGAATCTTGTAAGCATTGATTGCTTGTTCTAGTTGCTGATACTCAGCCCAACCACGCTTGATGTTTGCTTCACGAAGCAACTCACCTGGAGTACGGTTTTGACGGTATGTGCTACCGCCACCTGGGGTGGCACCTTTGTTGTATTGCCATTGATATGCAGCCTGGCTAAATGTGTAGGCGTTGTCGCCATCGTCAGCCAAGAAGCCCATCAACTCAGGGTTACCTTTACCTTCGGCGTATGCCATAAGGTCACTGTGCTTGCGTAGGTTGCGTACTGTCTGGATGCTAGGTTCTAGCCCTCCTTCGTTCTTAGACAGGCTCACAGTGGCTTCAAAGAAGTCTGGATACTGCTCTAAGAACTTAGCCTCAGCCATGCCGTATACACGCTCACCAGTAGTTGGGTCACGGTAGTCAGCATATTGACTTTGGTATTGACGGAAAGTTTGAGCGTAGAAATCAACCTCAGGTGCAATAGCAAATGGTGCTGAGATAGATGTCAGAGCACGAAGGAAAAAGAACTTGTTTGTCTTATCCTTAATCTCTGTCGGAGTTGGAGCATCTGTACGCTTGCCTTGGTTATAGAGGTAAGTCTCATAACGAAGCATCTGGTTATATGAACGAACATAAAGTTCATCCTGTCGCCATACTGTAGCAAGACGGCGTATAGCCGATGGAGTAAAAATATCAACTGCATTTTGTGGAGAACCTACTGGGAAGAAAGGCTTAAAAGCATCTTCTAATTCAGGGCGTTGCGAAAGAATTAAATACGCAGGCAAGGTGGCGTATGGACCAAAACCTGGGTTACCTGGTTGACCTTGTGTAATTACATCAAGGCTTTGTAGTGGGATGCTTATGCTCTTAAATGAGTTTTCAACTACTGGTTTCCATGATGATGGCAATGCATTGATAAATGATTGCGGTACATTAACAACAAGGCTTGCACCTTCGCTTCCTTGTAATTGCTCAGCACTTGTAAGACGGTTACCATCACGGTCAACAATCATCTGACTATTAACAACTTGTGCAATAGTTCGTGCTGCTGTTGCAACTAACTGTGGATTATCCATAGCCATACCGCCCCAGCGCTTAATAGTATTCTCATAGGCTGCGTAGAACGGGAATAGTAATTTTACTGAACGGCTAGATGATGCACCAGTACGGCGAACAATAGTGAACAATGTACGCTCAACTTCTTGGCGTGCTGTTTCACGAGCATTAGATACTGCACGGTTAATCTCATCTGGAGTTAAACGGTCAACACCTTTAGCATCTGCCATAGCAGCAATGTTTAAACGAAGTTCTTTTTCCTATACCATTGTAACCATAGGATGACGAGCAAATGTATCTTCTGGCATTGAGCCAAGGAAACGCATAACACGGCGGTTAATAGTATCAATAATACGCTCTTGGTCTTTGTATTCCTTTGATGAAGTAACTAACATACCGTTGAGTGGCTTCAAGTTTTCAGGATTCTTACCAAAGCGTTCTACAAGGAATTGTTGTACTTCTCCACCAGAAAGTGGTTTGCCAGTTTCTTTAGCAGCGCTAAGCATAAGTGCTGTTTCATTATCTGGAATATAAGAAGCAACTGCTTGACGAGTCTCGTGCAACTTAGCCATAAGATGTTCGTCTAATTCGCCACCTTTTAACTTAGTAACACCTTTGCCAGCACCTACAAGTGTGTAGGCTTCTGTTGCATACATTGCACCTTTGCTTGTACGGAACCAATTAAGGATTTTTTCATTATCCTCACCGTCAAGAATCCTGCGAACTACTGGGTCCATAATGCCTGACTCAGGGTCACGGAAGTGCATATTCAAAATGTTTGCCCAACCCTCAAAGTACTTAGGGTCTGCAGGGTCAATAGTGCGAACTGAGCGTGAACCAATACCTGCCATAAACGCCATCTCTTGTGAAGATACTAATGCGTTCCATGTGCTTTCAGCAGATGTGCGACCAAGGAACCATGATGCTTCTTCAAAAGCCCTAGGCAATGTGTAGTTAATACCGTTTGCTTCATAGTTAAAGGTTCCATAACCTGTACGCTGTTTGACTGCAGTTGATTCTGCACGGTCAATAACAGCACCTAAGCGTGAGAACAAATCATCTAAGTGAGCATGAGACTGTGCGTAGTCACGAGCAAGATTAGCAGCAGCATCTTCAACGCCATTGTTAATCATTGCATTAACTGAATCTTCTGTGTAATAAGGAGAAACTGCGTAGTCTTTCTTTTGTAAACGAGCCTGCTTACCAGCCATGCGCTTTGCAGCACGGCGTGCTTTAGGCGTATCAAGGCGTGGTTCAAGACCGACAGTGGCATCCATATCCCAGACTTGTGCTTCTTTTTCCATCCTGGATTTAATGTATGCATTTACCTCAGCAGTACGACCCTTTTCTCCAATAGATTCTGGAAGGGCAATATGTGAAAGACCGCCAGCACGCTTGTCATCAGCGACAACAGCACGACCATATCCGTTTTCACGCATGTATTTAAACACTGGGTCGCTAGGGTCACTCCAACCTTTTGTCTTAACCCATGATTTAAAGTTAGTAATTTTGCCACCAAAGGCAGCATCACGAAGTTCTAATGGGATGTCAGACCATTGTTGTAAATATAAAGGTTTGCCGTATACACGGTATGGCTGAACATTACCTTTAGTTGCACCAACACGAAAGATAGGGCGATTAGACCAGTTCTTAAATAGAACTATCTCTGCTTCGTCTGTATCTGCTGCAAGCACAAGTGTTTCGTAATCAATGCTTTTAACTTTTTTCCATTGTCCAGCAGAATCTTTATATTCAACAAGTTTGCCAGCATTGACTGCATCAATCATATCTGATTGGAGTCTAAGAGTTGCTTCATTAAGAACATCTGCACGCTTAGGTGTAGGACCTTTAGGAAATACACGCAAATCTTTTAATGCACTAGGCTCTAAAAGTTCACGAGCATTTGGATTACCAGGAATATATCCATTTCTATCTGGTTTAATTTTTGAAACTAAACCAGCAGGTTTTAGATTTTTTTCACTGTTATACGCTCTAACAATTTTAATTGGAACAAAATCAATACCAGCATTTAATGCTGCTTGAATTCTATGATTTCCTTCTGTTAATTTTAATAATAATTTTCCATTATTATCAACAGAATATGCTAAAACTAATGGGTCTGTAAATCCTCTACCAGACTTTAAATCTTCTGTGATATTTGCAATAGTTTTACCGCTATAATCTGGAGTTGCTTCAATTCCAGCACGATTAAACTCAATAAACTTTTTGACAAAATCTGTTCTAACTAAAGCAGTATTAGTTATATTTCCAAAATCTTCTTTCATATTTGGATTTAAACGCTTAATTTCTTCTTCTTCAACTAATGGTTTAAGTTGACCAGAAGTATCAGTTGGCTTTTCACTTAACCGACCAGGGCGACCTGTTGGCGTAGGGATGTATTGTTCAACTGATTGAATAATGCCACCCTCGGCATAACGGCGTGCAACTGCAGGTGATGCAGATGTAGCCAAGGCACGAGTCTTATCAAGTTCAAATGCACCAGGTGCACCATGATAAAGAGTAACTGACTCTAAGTCAGCAAGTACTCCCTTAAGTGTGCGAAGTTCTACTTCAAATGCAGCCTTCTCTGCCTGTGCAACAGTAATTGCTGCTTCACCAGTAATGTCAGAAGTTATAGCCTGAGTAAATCCTCTTACAGTTTTACCAACACGCATGCCTTCAAGTTCGGCAATACGAGTAGAAACTTCTTTAGCCAGTTGTTGGCGACCCATATCAACTGAGCGAAGCATGTCAAACTGAGAACTAATTTCATTTTGAATAACATTAAAGTCATCTGCTTTACCAGTCATAACATTAACATTGTCAATAATGCGATTAACGCCTGCTTTACGGTTGTTAAAGAAACGACCAACTGCAGCCGAACCACCTGAGGCAACCGCAGATGGGAGAGCAAAACCCTTAGCCATCATAGATAGTTGTGCTTCTGTAAGGTTACGAACTGTGTAACCAAGGCGCATCAATACAGATGTTTTAAAAATATCATTGATTGTGTCAAGTGCAGCCATTGATTTTTGAGTGCGGATGGCTAAGTTATCAACATCAATACCTTGCAAAACGGTTGGAAGTATACGCTCGTGGGCATCAACACCTTGCTTAAGACGAGCAAGGTCTGCAATGACTACTGTGTTTGCTTGTTCACGCTCAAGTAATGGAGACTTAGCATTAACAAACTGGTCACCATCAAAGTACCCAAGGAAACCTTGGTTGTTATGGCGCTCAATTAGCGAAGCACGGCGTGCATCATAAATCTTGTAAATTTTATCTAATGTATCTTGGTCGTAATTAGGAAAGAGAGTGTTGATTGCACGGCGCTCTGCTTCTTTAATAATGTCAAGGCGGTCAGCAGGAGAGGCTGCTCCTAAATAACGGTCAGCAAGTTCTCTTGATGCTTCTTGAAACTTGTTACCAGATAAGTCATTTGTCTGTCTTAAGAAAGTATTAAACTCCATATATGAGTTACCATCGTTGACACTGAATACACCGCTTGGTACTTCTTCATTAAAGAAATGAACTATTTTAACTAACGGATGAAGTGATGTCTTAAGATAGGTAATTGATTCAGAGTCACCAAATGTGCGAGCAGACATCTTTTTAGCCTTGGCAACTGCACTAAAGCGTGAATCTTGTAAAAATTGTTTTTCAAATCCATAACGGAAAGGGCGACCAGTAGCAACCATTTCGTAGGATGCAAGAAAGGCTGGGTCTGTCTTTTTTAAATCTTCTATATATGAACCAACGGCATTGTTATATTCAGGAGTTGTAAGAACATCTCCATCTAACTTGCCATCCATCAACTGGCGTTGTGGGTGTGTTGGACCATCTGTAATGTTGTCAAATATCAAAGCAAGTTCTGAATCTTTTTCAGCAATTTCAGACATAGCCTTTGTATCTTTAAGCATGACGGCACGGAAGGTTGCAACTATTTCTTCTTTGGTAGTAGCCTTACCAAACATATAAGCCAAAGCATCAGGGTTAGTTACTTTTTTCTTTGCCCAATAACCATACTGACCTTTAGCATCTGTCTGTGCTAAGAACTCAACATCTTTAACGGCAGCGCCTTCACCTTTAAGTGAACGCTCAAGAAGATTGTCCATCTTTTCGGGAGTCATAGCAATTTTGCCGAATACGGCACGAGCCAACTTACCGTTGATGTTCTCGTACATTAAACCTTTACTTGCAATGACTGCACCTTTACCTAAGAAACCAGTAAATGTAAGTGGGTCAATAACAGTTGAGGCAATTAAATCTTGTGTACCAGAAAGAAACTTACCTGTAAACTGGTCATCAAATGCAACTTTGCGGTCATTGGCATCAAAGATGTCAAAGCCTCCAGAAAGAAAAGCAAGGTTATTATCAAGTGCATCAGCAAACCAACCACTACGGTCAGCAGCGTTTTTGCCTGGAGATAAAAGGGCAAGTGATGCTTGACCTAAAGAAATCTGTTCTTTATTAGAAGCAACACGAGTAAGGTAATTTTCGTAAGATTCGCCTGGGTTCTTATACTTGTTATACATCAAAGGTGTATCAAGTAAATTCTCAACCATTTTTTCACGGACAACTCCGCCCGCTTCGTATGACTTTTCGCCTACATAGAATAAACCTTTAACTGCGCCACGAACTGGAGTAGTTCCAATTTTGGCTACATTTTTAACAAGGTTTAAACCATCTACATACCATGGGTCATCGTTAGATAAAGTGTTAGACATGTCGTGGATAAGTCCTGGAATACCAGTGAAATCCGCAACACCCTTTGCCATTTTGCCTAGGTTATCGGTCCATGACATTAGACATTAGCCTTTAACCAACGGTAAAAATTACGAGTTGCGTTAGTTGCTGTTGGAGATTCTGCAATACGAGCGTAAATTGGAAGGAACGCTGCAAGTTTTGCCATATCTTCATTTTGCTGTGCACTTAACATACCTGGTGTAGACAGAATTTCTGGTCCTGCACCTGGACCCATTGCTGCACCTGTTGAAGGAAATTCATCTGGGCGTTGTGTCATGGCATCTAAAGGAACAACCTCATCGCCACTGGACATCATTGCTGACATAGCAGAAAGAGTTGGTGTTGGTCCTAGATTAACACCAGATTTATTCATCTTGGCAGATGTTTGTAATTCCATATTGCCAGCATCACCAGTGCGTTCATAGTCACTAGACATATATTGCGCTGGTTGTCCTGCACTACCTGCACCGCCTGTAGCGGATACTTGAAAGTTACTTGTTGCTGGTTTTGCCATGTTTGATTTCCTTCGCTATAAGAGCGTTAATAAAATTATGAGCAGTTTTACTCTTGCTCAGGAGGGTTCGCCCCTTGTTTATAGTTGCTGTACGGTGGCAACTAAGCGAAAATTAAACTGCTCGCCCGTGTGTTCCTGATGGTTGTGCTGAAAGCATTGTGACGGATGCGCCAGGCTTAGAAGCCTTTGGCATACCATCGTAGCGTGGTTGCTGTGTAACTACCTTTGAGTTTCCTGCACCGCCCTGATTAGCAGGCTTTGATGCCTTGCCAGGTTGGTTGTTTGGATACTTCGCTGTGCTTGTATTCGCCATGGTTTTCCTCCTCCCGTTAGATAGGTAGTCGCCGTGCGACTGTTGCTTGTAGGTTAGGTTCACCACGAGCACCGAGAGATGCAAGCAATGATTGAACATCTGGTCTACCGCCTGGGGCAATTTGTCCTGCTGCTACGCCTTGCATACGACCTGATTCAGACAATCCCATACCAAGTTCCGCACCACCTGCTGTAGCCTCTCCTGGCATGCCTTGTTCAGGACTTCCTGTCGCAGGGGCAGCAGCAGGGGTGGGAGCCTCTGGGGTAAACGCCATTTGAATAGCAACTTCAATAGAAGTTCCCTTTTGGCGTTCGCTGATTACGGTAGAAAGTTTGCGTAGGATGTCGGATGGGTCTTGTCCTTGGCTTGCAAGGGCTGGAATTGCTTGTGCGTATGAGGCAATAGCCTGTTTCATAGCATCACGGAGTTCTTCTGTCTCAACCTTTTGTTCTTCATTAGTTGCATTGAAGGAGAAAGGCATCTGACGGCGTAAAAAGTCACGAGAAATTAACTTATCACCACGGGCTTGTAGTCCAAACACAAGTGCACGGTTAGGGTCAAGTCCTGCCATCAAGCCATATTGGACATCTACAGTGTAATCACCTTTAATATCTCGTGTTGGCTTGTATTTAATGTTGTAAGGTGTTCCATTATAGACACCAATGAGTTCTTTTTCTTGGTCACCAAATAGTTTTTCATCTACTTTAAGACAAAGAGCAAGTAATTCTGTAAATGCACGAGCAAACATTGAGTGTGCAGTCTTGATTTGTGTATCAAAACCACCCATAAGTGCCTTAACACCCTGACCAGTAATGATAGAAGCATCTGAATTACCAGTTCTTGCTTCTGGAAAGCGTGAACCTAAGCGCAGTTCTTGTTCAAGAACTGACTGCTGTGCGAACACATTACTAGGAAGTTCAAGCGGTACTCTGCGAATCTCGTTAGGCTTACTGGAACGCATAATTGCATCTGGTCCAAGGGCTAACTCCTGACTGTCTAGTGGCATAGCGATAGGTGCTTGCACTGATTTGGTTGCTGCTTCAAGTGAAAGCAACGCATAGCGTGCCTTAGCAACTTGAATAGCAAGAACATCATCGAACTGTCCACGAGATTGGTCATCAATAGATGGTCGTTGTACAACACGAATCATGCACTCGCCCATTAAGTTAGGTGCACGGTCTAAAACAAGATTGCTGCGGTTAGGCATAAAGATAATATCTTGGTCTTTATCGTGGTAACGCACAATTTCTGAAACAGTAGATGCTGAATTTTTATCATAAATAAGGTGAGCAAGGTCTGGATACTGAGCCATTAGTTCTGTTGTTTGCTTATTTATGCGTTGGAAGAACTGTGTAACACGACCATAGCGGTCAATTACTGGATAAGAACCAATAGAATCAAGAAACTTAATGCGTGGCATACTCTCATCTAAATCATATTCAACCTGTGCAGGTACGAAACCATAGGTTACATAACGGTCTGCAGCATTAAACATCTGAGTTTGAAGGTCTGAGAAGTTAACAATCCCGTTAACAATCTCACCACGCTTGTCAGCCTTCTTGCGCTTTTCTTCTGATGCCATCGAAGTTGATGTACAAGAGAAGGAAGGCAAAGGTGCAATAACTTCTGCAATATCACGGGCAGCAATATCAACCATGTTTGCCACGATAGGGTTCTCAAAAGGACCATCGGGGAAAAGGTCTGGGTAGACATCACGCATCTTTCCTTGGCGAACTTGCAATACCTGGTTCATGCGTTGGTCACGGTCATCAAATGACCTGCGATAGCGCTGATAGGAATTGGTAATATCATCCATTGAAAGCGGCATATCCACCTCCTAACTTAGTTATATGAGTAATCGGACAAACTAACAGTGAACTGTTGAGATTTGTCATATCGTGTATGGAACATGGACTTTGCTGCATGTGTGCGGGCAAAGTGAGTAGCATTTGCAATACGGTCACGGGCTGCAAGTTCTGCAAACCAAAAAGCCATAACGCAGTCAGTCTTTTGTGACTTAGGCGCATCTGGATACCAAGTAACCAGTTGTTCTATCAAAGCCTTTAAGCCTTCGGACATGTGAGTAGATGGGAACTCAATAAGGTTCGTACCATCTTCATGCCCATGGAATAATGAAGTAAGAGATGCCACACCGAAGTCTGTATCCCATTTATTGTTTCCAGTATGGTGTTCTTTGAGTGTGGCACCCCTTGCTGTGAGGTATTCCCGAACCTCTCGGTCCTGAGTTAACATTGCTTGAAATGCATTTTTCTCAACACGCCACTCAGAAATCCCGTACTTGTCGGTCCAATCCTTAATTACTTCACGGATTGCATCGGGCTTCATGCCCTGCACATTGGACACATCAAGTAGGTAACGCTTTTGATTGTTAATGTCAATAGCCAAACAAACACATGCGGTATATCCAGCCATTGCTGGGTCAAGCCCTGCAACAACTACAAGTCCATCCATACCTTCTGGTCGGTTACCTGCTTTGTTCTTTGGGATGATGCCGATATTTCGTGCCCCATTGATAACGCCTTTAACAGAGTCACCTGGAAATACTGCATCTTCATGTACCTGTTGTTGTTGATAAACCATTGCCCAGAGATTAGGTGACATACGACTACGCTTTTTAAAGAGCGCTTCGCCATCCCATTTAACATAAAGTCCGTTTTCATCTGGTACGCCTTTACCTGATACAGGTGGCATATTTGTTTTAGCCCAGAGAGTTTTCCAGTCTTTGTGTTCATCACTAAATTCTAATACCGCAGGTTGTGCGAAATAAGTCCAGGGGGATGTCTCATCTGGGTAGCGCATAGGGTCACGCAATTCAGAGTACAAGTCCTTTGGGCGAAGGCGAGTGCCTACGACAAGTAACTTACCCCCGTCATTGTCAATACCAGACATAACCTCAGACTGAATCCAATCAATCTGCTTCTCGTATTCATGGGCGTTGGTATGGTCAACACAGTCATCCATGATAATTAAGTCAGCACGGGCACCGTAGATATGACCACGAATACCAATAGCCTGAACTGTTGGGTCTTTTTCACCAGAGTTACGAGCCTCGGATGATAGATAAATTAAGTCCTGCTTCCACGAATCAGAATTCTTTTCAAATCCCCCTGGAGGTCCAAAGGTTAGTTGTAGGTCCTGATACTTAGGATGCGTTAGTCTGTTC
>Ga0181355_1000725_pt1 | contig 14354 bp, 21 predicted proteins | sample Fa13VDMM15DN_FD_130099 | JGI IMG/M metagenome (GOLD analysis project Ga0181355, IMG submission 130099) | Freshwater viral communities from Lake Michigan, USA - Fa13.VD.MM15.D.N | ecosystem: Environmental > Aquatic > Freshwater > Lake | place: USA: Michigan | collected 2013-09-23 | reverse complement strand
GTTAAATCCTTCTTGTAGAAGTCACTGTAACCATCTCTACCTGTTACTGATTCGTGGTGAAGACGTACCCACTCCATTGTTGCTTGAGCACCAGAAGGAGTAATTGGATCGTACAAAGTCATTGAAATATCTGACCATGCATTTCTACCTTTTACTTTTCTGTATACGTTAATGTGGTTTAATTTGATTTCCTCAGCAGTTACTTCAATTCCGGTTACACCTTTGATGAAGTATGAAGGAATACCATCCACATACATTATAAATCTATTCGCTACTTTGGGTTCAAAGGCGGTGAAGAAGATTTCATTTGGATTTAATACTGCCATGTTGTTTTATGTTTATCAGTTATAAATAGTTATTAACCTGGGAATGTAGCTCCTGTTGGCGTTAAATTAAAGTCTAAGTAGATGAATTCAGCAGTCTTGGTAGGCTGTAAGTAAATCTGACCTACTAATTGGTTTCTGTCGATTACGTCAGCAGTGTTATTAGAGTCGTCCATGATTACTTTGAAAGCGTAAAGACCTTGTCTCTGCTGTACCGAAGTCAAATAAGGATTAACTTGAGCTAAGAAGCTGTTTCTGGTTGCGATAGTGTTCTGTTCGAATACCAAGTTGTCAGCAATTTGAGAAATATAATCTTTAACTGTGATCAACAATCTTCTAACGTTTACCCGATCCAAAGCAGAAGCTTTTTTCTGTAATGTTTTTTGTCCGAATACTACAACACCTTGGTTAGGGAAAGTAGCAATTGGGTTAACATTACCTTGGTATAAAGTATCTCTGTCTCCTTGAGTTAATTTTCTTTCTGCTCTTACTACTGTAGATAATCCACCTCTGTTAAATCCAGCAGGTGCAAACCAAGCTTCAGTTGAGTTATCATTGAATGCATAAACTGCAGGGATTAAAGTAGAAGCCGGTACCCATACTGCATTACCTGTAGTAGGATCTGCTGCTTGTACCCAAGGCCAATAAGTTGCACCGTAAGATGTATCCATTCCTAATGCTTGGCCGGTTACTGTGTTTAAAGCAGTTCCGTAAGGAACCATATCAACTACTGCGATATTATCTCCCCTGTTCTGTGCATTTGATACTATTGTAGAAATTTGAGTTGCAGCACTTATTCTGTTTAAACCTGGCATTGAAACTACGTTGTAGCTATATTCGTCAGGATTAGCAAGTAAGTTTAACATGGTAGTGTAATCACTTCCTGTAACACCTTGAGAATCTGCATTTGAAGTCAAACCAGCATTTTCGTAAAAGAAAGCTTGTCTTGCATTGTTAAAAGGGGTTCCTATAGCTGCACCAAAAGCACCTGAACAAGCAGTTGGAATAGATCCGGTAAATTGAGCCTTAGCAGTTCCGTTGTTGTCGAAGTAGTTTGGAGTCTGGAAGTTAACAGCTTTAACTCTTACATAAGCAGAAGCATTAGCGTAGGATCCAGAAGTTTGAATATAATAGGTTGAACCGTCTGTTGCGATGTTTTGAGCTTGATCTCCAAGTACTCTTGAAACGTAATTAGAAGCTTTAGGATCTAACGATAAGTTAGTCCATGTTTCTAAAACAACTTTAGAGTTCCCAGTATCATCACCTTTTCTGATTAGTAATCCGAAAGTTCCTGATGCTGAGTTAGGAGCAACAATTTCCCACCTAACGTTATCAGCAGATCCTGAAGCTAACGTATTGTTAGTGCCTTCAGTAGAAGTGCTGTTCATGATGGTTCCTTTAGATAATGTTTCTAATACAAAAGGAGCTACACCTGAAGTAGGTCCACCTGACCCTGTGGTCATCATAGATGAAGTTGCTCCTGTGTAGGTACCATTCGTAACTCTGCCTACCAACAAAGAATCACCCCCGTTTTGGAAGTAGTTATATGCTGCTATTGAGGTAAAATAGGTGTAAAAATCTGAACCTGATTGAACCAGGGTTCCATAGATGTTTTGGTATTGTGAGTAAGTAGTAACAACAGTCGGTACTATAGGGCCTTTAACTGTAGGTCCTAAGATAGCTGCTCCGGCCTGTACGGGCTGGGCAGTCAAGAACGACTGATCGTTTTCTCTTGCTAAAACACCAGGGGATAATAAAGTTTCTGCCATTATATTTTAGTTTGTTAGATAGTTCTAATATAAATAGTAATTAGACCTTCAAAAAGTTACTGGATGTCGTTGATATCACTTACCACTTCGGTAGTGAAGTTCACCCTGCCCTTTGAAAAAAACTTCTTAGTTGCTACTAACTCTTTATTAACTGCGTTAGGTATGATATACCCATACATTTTTATATTAAAGTTTGTTTTAATTAGTCTCTCTTCTCCTTGACTTAACGTTTCGTTGTTGGTAAAAGTGTCAATCCGGGCACGGAATTTGAATCTGCTAGGGTCTCCCCAGTATGAATCTGAAGCATAATTAATTCCTTCGACTATTTGGTTCATTTGTTCAATATAGTAAGTCCAAATAATGCATTCGTAGTTTAAAGTAACGTAATCTGGGATAACTACTGCCTGGTAAACGGTTACGGGTTTTCTATTATTTAACAGGTTAAAATTAGAATAAGCATCTCCTTTTTGGTAAGCTTTACCTGCAATTGCATAATTCTGAGGATTGTTTGCATCTAGCTTATTTCCGACTGCGTATGACTTATCCATCGATGTTCTTCTAAACATAATAATGGGTGCCATAATTTTATCGTTCTTATCTCTATAATATCCATCTTTTTGCACTGCTTTCCATCTTTCAGGGTTTCCGTAGATGATCGGAACAGCAATAGTAGTTCCATTCTGGTATACTTGAGGTTTTATTACAGTATCAAAATAGAAAGCAATAGCTTCGTCTATATCACCAATACCGACTGTGTAATCTTTAACGGTTTCTCCTTTAACTGAGATCTCGTTTGCCCTGTAAACTTTAGCTGTAGCGGGATTATTCTGATTAGCAAAAACAGGTAGTGGGGTGATAGCATTGTTTGGATTATCCAACAATGGATCCTGTTGAGAGATAGAAATTTCTCTTTGATTTTTTGGTACCGGTTTTCTAATTTTGTCTGCCATTACATTCTCTCCTTAGTTATTCCAAGTTTATCTGCAGCAATTAAGTGAGTCTGCACAATTATACTAATTGATGAGCCGTAATTCTCTAACCCTTCAGAGTACGAGTATTCCGGTACCTTTCCTACGAAGTATTGGTTGTCAACTACTGAATCAACTTCATAGTAGTTTTCGTAGTAAAATACTACATCTCCTACCTCTGGGGTAATTTCTGCTTCTATTAAATCATCTCTAAAAAAAGCAAAAGTTAAAGCTCTTGAAGTATCGGGTCCGAAAGCATCTGAAGTCCATGTTTGATCTCCACGTTGAATTAAAACGTTAAGTAGAACAGGTTCATTAACAAATTTGTCGAGTGCTTCTCCATACATATTAGTTGTAGAAGCTCCCAGAGTAATTTTATAGTAACCAACCTGTTGAGTTATAATGTTAGGTAATAACTCTCGGTTAATGCTATTAATTAGCAGAATATCTCTAGACCTTCCAAATAATGCCAAAATTAAATCTCCTCAACTTTTTGTAATTGTTTAACGCTATACTTAAATTTCTTTAGTTCTGGAATTTGTGCTAGAGATTCTTTTTTAATTATTTCAAAGGTTTCCTGACCTGGTTTGGTCGTTACTACTTTTAATTGCAGTAGTCCTCTTGGGTTAAGATCTTCTTTATCTGTTTTATTGTTTACAACCGTAACATATTTCATGCTTCTGATGATTTGTGCAATATCAGTAATGTTGGTAGTATCTGAAAATTCAACATACACCAAAGTTTGGTACATTGAATAAGTTACTTCGTTTAATAAGTCTGTTAACTGTACCATGTTATGCTATAAATATTGGTTGTGGAACCATATTAAGTTCCTTCTGTTTATAATCAGCCTCTAAAGACCTTCTTTCAAGTAACTTCTCTCTTGAAGTTTCTTCTAGGTAGTTTCTTAGTTTATCTAACAGTAAATTCTTTTCTGCAGTAGCTGCAGTAATCAAATCAGCTGAGTTTAGAGTAACCTCTGCCCCAGGTATGGGTAAGGTTCCGTATTTTCCTCTAACGTATCCAAGCATTTCTTTTGCTAAAGATAGTGTATATTCAAAGATCCACTGCCTTCCTATAGAATTAATTTGTGTATAGTTAGGGTTTGCATAGGGAACATTAGAAACGTTAGAAACCAATGCTGATGAATTAGCCATTACCGGATTGTTTCTTTCTGAGTTCTTAATATACTCAAAGAACATTTTTCCTTCATCTACGTTTGGTATTGGGAATAATCTTAGTCTGTTGTTTACTAATTCAAAAGAGTAGTTTGACTTTCTAATTTGATCATTAAGCTCAATAGCTTGAATCTTCTGGAGATCATAATTCATTGGCATTAATAAAAAGTTAATTGCCGGTGAATAGTTACCCCATCCGAATGTATCTAATAGGTTCATCATTCCTGTCCCTGTTCCTGCATAAGGATCAAAGTAACGAACGATGGCTGGGGGTGATTCGTAGAATACTCTTTTAATTTCAATTGTATCTCCAGGAGTTAAAGAGGCAGAAGCACTAGCCCATACATTCATATTATAATCCTGCTGACCGGCAATAGTTGTAAAAGAACCTGTATACCAAGTTACTGTTCCGCCTACTCCAGCTTCTTCTCCGTACTGATTTGACATTCTAACAATAGCTCCGAAATTTGGTTGAATTACTGAGTTATTTAAATTAGATCCAGTAGAGGCTCCTTCCATTGAAAGAAAGTCCTGCCTTACTTTAAATGCATAAATTTCATTTCCATAAGTTGTTACTGCTTCTTCAAAAGCCGTATAGAAGTTAATATCCTGTAATTCGACATCTACTAGCGGGTATCCTAATCTCCTTGCACAGAAATTCGATACTTTATCAGCATCTGTTTGAAACTGATAATCATAGTCGTAAAAACCGAATGGAGTATCTCCGGGAAAGAAGGATGAGGAACCGGGCCAGATTTGAGCGTTAGCCATATACTAATAAATAGTATAGACTTAAATGTAAGTAGCTACAAAGGTAAAATCGGTACTTGCTACGTTGCTTACAAAAGTAATACTTGAAGGATTGCTTATGGTTGCACTTACTGTAGCGCCTGACTGTGAGGGTGCTATACCTAGAAATAAACTTTGATTTAAAGTTTTACCTGTTAAATCAAGAGGAGTTACAATAACTACGCTAGTGAATGGAGCACCTGTGCTAGTCTTACCTGCACCTGCGAATATTTTTAACAATCCAGCAACAGATACTGCTGATCCGCTCGGAACGTAGTAGCTTGATACTAGACCGGCAGCGGTGGCAGTATCTGCGATAGTTGCATAAGATGAAGAAGTTGCAAATGATGCTGTACCTGTAACGTTTCCTATTACACTACCTGATAATGAACCGGTAATTGAAGTAAATCTTCCTATAGATCCGGAAACTGTTAATCCCCCTAACCCGCCTAAAATGTTAGTTGATGGGTTATAATATGGACCGTTTGTTCCGTCTGCTGCTAATTGATAGAAATCACCTAAAGCACCAGTGCTGTTTTTAAATACTAGAGTGAAGTCAGTATTTGTTGAAGGATTTGAAGCAATGAAAGCTGTATTTGCAGCTGATGCTGTTGCAGTCAAAGGTCCAATAACTGTTAATGAACCAGAGATGGTAATATCGTACGCGTTTGTACCTGTAAAAGCATCCACGGACTGAGTTACGTGCCAGGCATTAATTGTCTGGGTTTGTGCTATACCTGTTTGTGAGAGAGTTAGTGCCATTTGTTATAAATATTAAATATTAAAATAAAGCATTCCAAGAAGTACCATCATAGAAGTAAGGCTTTGGAGGTGCTGAGGAAGATACAGCAAATGAACCTGTTGCTACACCTGAGGGTAATGGTGTTTGTGGGGTTAATGTTAGGATGTTACTTATGGTTATTGAACCGGTTATTGTGAATGAACCGGAGTTGCTTGACTGTAAGGCTCCTGGTTGTCCTTGAGGACCGATGCTTGCTACGGTGATGACCGAAGTTATGGGCTGGGTAACGTTTACCGAAGTTCCGTTACCGATTTCGGTAATAACTATTTGCTTGTCAGTATTAACGAGGTTTACCTCATTGGCATCCTGGGAAATGTATACTTGATTACTCATTGTTTACCGAGTTACCTCTTTGCTTAATTTTACCTGTCCTTCAATCAATCTGGTTACTGTTGATCCGGAAACAATCTCTAAGTCATAAACTGCCTGGTCAAAAGATAGAGCCGATGAAGAGACTGCTGAAATTAAAATTCCAATTGAACCAGAAGTGGGCGGGGTAGACCCGTTTGAACCTGAGAAGTTAATCCCGGTCCCGTCTGCTTGTAAAGAACTGCTTAAGGATAAATACACCGTAGCCGATGTAACGGAAGGCCTAATTTGCATCCTTCCAGAATAACCTACCAGACTAACAGCAGTCCCTGCAGAATCTTTATATTGTAGTTCTAATTCGAAGGTTGAACCTTGTTCTATCACAAATGAGTATTTTCCTGCGGCCATAATTTGTTTATAAATATTTCCGAAAACAAGAAAGGCCTCTTTTGGAGACCTTCTTATTAAAGTACTGTAAGCTTCTGCTTATTCTGCAGACTCAAGTGCTGGTGCGGGGATAAATTCACCGTTTTGCAAATCGATGTTTCCGTCTCCGTACTTCTCCGATAATTCTTTACCAAATGTAGTTTCTTCCTCTCTTAATTCATTTAAGAAATTAAGGATTTCTACCCGGCGATTTTCTACTTGTAACTTTGTAAGTTCAAGGTTACCAAGCTGGTTTACAACTGCGTTGTTCTTGGCTTGAATTTCAGCGAACTTAGTAAGTTCTTCTTCTGTTAATTTAATTGGCTCCATAATATATTTGTTATAACGTTTTTTATTTACTAATAACTCCAGCAGCTTCTTTCAGCTCTTCAGCATACATTGCTTCAGCTTGTTCAACTAATTCAGTCGGTACTTCAAAAGAAATTCTGATTCCACCAACGTGTACTTGTTTCTGAGCGATTTGTTCAACTAGCCATCCGATGCTTCTCTGTTTTTGGTTATTCATAACTTTTTAATTTTAATTAGTTTGAGTAGGTCCAGTTAGATGAAGATATGCCAAACATTACAGGTACATTTGCTTTAATGTACAATAAAGAGGCTTGTTGAATCTCACTATAAGACCCTGTGCTGGTTAAGGTTGAACCGCTGAAGAAGGTATCCCATTCTACATCAGTAAGATTGTAGTTCATACCGTCAACTCTTTGTTGGTTAGAACCGCTGTAGTTAGCCCATACAACACCGTTAATGTTTACGGTGTGTTCGTTTGAACCACCACCAAAAGGGCCGTTGTTGCTGTTGTCTACGAAAGTAGTTTGTGGACAAGTGATCACCAAGTAGGATGATTCTAGAGTCTGCGCGTTGTAAACTACCGATTTGCTTGAAGTTAATTTATGTGACATGTTTTTATTTTATTATAAATATGGTGTTTAATGCAAAAAAATTACATGGTCTTCCTACCAAGTTTAATATATTTAAACCAAATACGCTCGTGGAAATAGTAAAGTAACATTTTTGTAATAACCTCAACTCCTCCGATTTTCAACCCAGTTTCAAGATTACCTGTAATAAGCCACCCTAACAAGATTGTATCGATAGTTCCGATAAGCCTCCAGGTGATTGACTTTAATATGTGTCTTATTTTATCCGGACTCATAATTTTCCCTCCTGTCTCATCTGTTCACGGATCTTGGTTGCTGAGATATCAGCGATTTCTGTCGGAGGGATATGCTCAATAATATCGTAACCAACCCCTCTACCGAATTCAATAGAGCAGATATCAGGAATAACCATTACTGTAACCCGAGGTTCGTCTTTATAAAAAGTTGTAATATTTTCTAGAACCTGCTGGGCTGAAAAAGGATTCTTTTCGTCAGGTTGAATATCCCTGATGCATATTAGAACGTTCTTTTCTTCGTCCATTGCTTTCTGAAATAGAGCTTGATGGCCGGGGTGTAAGGGCTGCCATCTTCCAACAAACATTGCATGTTGGCCTGGTTTTGCTGGTAATGATGATCCTACGTGTAGTTTTTTAGTCCAGTTTGTCATATTAGTTAAATCCTTTATCTCTTATTAAATTTACTGCTATTGCTCTCTCACCCTCTTTTTCAGGGTCCATATCGTTAATTAAATACCTAGGCCCTCTTTCAAGTCCCATTATTACTCTATCATAGGGTACTGAATTAGATTGTAATTCCTGTAAGGTATGTATGAGGAGATTATCCGGTCTTGCAGTCGTTAGGATAACCATATGTCCTTCCTCATGCTGTTTCTGAAGATAATCAATAGTTGATAGTATAGGTTCTGCTTCCGAGGTTTTATATGTCTCAAATTTACGGTATTTAAAAATAGTACCGTCGATATCGCAGAATATTGTATTCTTCTTTTCCAAGTTATAATTGCTCTCTTACTAATTTAACTGTATCTTCAATTGATAAAGTGTCAGTATTAATATAAGTATAATCTTCGTCTCCTGCAAGCTCAAAGTCAGCAACGTGAAAGTTTTCTCTTCCTCTTGGATTATCATAACTTAAACAAAAGAATTTAGCTTCTGGCATCAAGGATCTTAAATAATCCCTAACCTCTAAGTATGGAAATACCATCGAGTAAATCACGTTAGTTTTTATCCCCGTTGAGGTTAAATAATAGCCAATATCGCAGGCCTTAGATAAGTTCTTAATTCTACCTTCTTTTGAATAATCAGTATTCTTAAATACTGCCCGGAATCTATCTCCGTCAATTAATTCGGTGTTAGGTAAATCCTTAATCAACTCTTCGGCGATAGTTGTTTTACCAGAGTGCGGTTGTCCAAATAATACTATAATCATTTTATTACTTTATCTAATTCGTTAGCATCAAACATTTCGTTGACGTCTGCATAAGGACACTCATGTAGCGGACCATCAAAAGAATAATCAAATAAATAAGCATCAATTAACTTAGTATTTCCTTTAGGAGGCATTGCTTTGATATTTGTATGCATATCATACCCGAAATTCTCAGGTGAAGTTCCAATCCAGAATACTGTTGAAGGTAGCTCTAAAGCAGCAGCTGCATGCTGTAAACAGGAATCAATTAAGAATCGTTTCTCTGAAGCTGCCACTAAGCTAAATAATTCCATGTTAGTCATTTGCTGGCTTACTACCTCCACTCCTTCAAGTTGGTAGCTACCCTCTCTTGTTAACTGAATGATGTGATAGTCATTTTTAAATTTATTAACAATGTACAAAGCAAGGTCGACAGGCATGTCTCTTGTCCAAGTATAATTCAAGGGTTGTCCTTGATACATTCCTCCATTAGTCTGTATTAGTAGGACAGGCTTTTGTCTTTGCCACAACCCAGATAACTGTTTCTGCACCATATTAAAATGCAGGTTAGGTAGTTGTTTCTTATAATCAACCCCTAATAATTCAGCCCAGTTCTGTACTAGATGCTTTTGCTTTAAAATATGACCGGTTTGAAAGTAAGGTTCGTGTCTAAATACTAGAGTATCTTTACCTAAAATAAAATCTTCGTAAAAATAGGCGGTCATACCCACTCTATAAACCCTATGAACTTCAGGGTGGTTTAAAAATACTTCCGGATAGGAAGCAACTACAACTATTTTTCTGGTCTTGTATTGCTTAGCAAGAGCAGGTAGGAGAGCAGTTGCTGCTACATTCTTACCTAATCCGCCTTCGATGTGCCAAACTAAAAACTTATTATCCATGTTATTATCTTTTTGCTGTGCTATTGAAACTAAGGTGGGTGACATTGTAATGTCAGGAACTACAATTGATTTAAATTCACTCTCGCTCTGTACTTTAAATCCTACTTTCATTAGATCTTATAATCAAAATCGTTAAAGAACCAGGAGTAACTTTCCTCGATTAGCTTACAGGCGTTAGGACCTAATACCTCTCTGAAGTCTTCTTTGAATGGTTTTAATTCCTGACGGATAATATGGTCTCCAAAAATACCGTACCATTTATCATCCTCGTGAGTAACTTGTTTGATGTTATTGAAATCGTGCTGGTAGAAGGGTATTTCTAAATACTCATAGATGCGTTTTAATTGTTCATCAGGGTCAGCACACAATTCTTCGAATTTAACAAATAAAATATTTTTATGAAGACCTTGTACTAATACTTGATAAACCCTATCCATCGAAGGACCGATGGGTGGATTTACTGACCATACACTAACTCTTTTATCGGTAGTAGTGCCTGTCAAATTACCCCAGTTAGCAAGATGGTGATCCTGTAATGGATTCTTTCTAAATTTCTTCTCTAAGGAAGCGTAGACTGATCTGATATCCCTAATCATACAGATCATTTTAGGGTTAGGATCGAAAGCATTTACGAATTCCCATTCCGAGTTCCATCCTCGGCATTTATCGATAACGTAAGGCTTGTCAGTTAGGTTTTCATAAAACCCATAAAGTCCTCCTTTTAGGTAAGATTTAAAACCGGTCATCATTTGAGATTCATCCTGGGCTTTAAACTCTAGACTATCAGTAAAGATGGTTCTTGAAGCTGCAAGCATCTCAAATAAACCCGACGTAGGAGTTGTGTAGAGATCTGGATTTTGTCCTAGAATGTTTTGGATTAGAGTAGAACCAGCTCTTGGCATGGAACTGTTATAAAAAACTTTTTTTATCATAAACTTTAACTTAAAATAACTGATTTATACTAATAAATATATATGTTTTTGAACAAAAGATCCATCTGGAAGATTTGATTGTTTGGTAATTTTGCATAGTGTAAAATATCCTCAATACAGAATCCATACTCCTTCATTACCGGTACTATGCTATCGATTAGCGGGGCTTTTTCGTTATACTGAGTTAAGGATACTTCCATGAGTACGTAGTGGCTTCGCATGATTGTTTTTCTTCCTCCCTGTAAAATATCTAATTCAGATCCTTGAACATCAAGTTTTACTAAATCAATCACTTCGTCAGAAAAATACGAACGATTATCTAGAGTATCAAGCTCAACTTCAACTTTTTCAAATTTTCCGTCAGCATACCATTCTGTATTTTCTCTATATAATGAAGCACCGGTTCCTAGAGCATTTGCTTTTTCTACAAAAAGTTCTGCCGTACCGGTTCTATTAGAGAGGGCTAGTATTTCATACCCCCTGTTTAGTTTTTGAAGGTAGGGTTCACAATTCTTATTTGCTTCCACCATTATAATCTCACATTCGGGTGCTTTTCTAATTATATCAGAAGTAAAGTCTCCGACGTGAGCTCCAATGTCAACAATCCTTCTAGGATTGATGTAGTTTAGTAGTTTGATATAGTCCATCTAAATATTTTATCCATTCAGTTATTCTGTAATCCCAGCTCCATTTTTTACCGTAGATGTTAATCTGATCAGTTAAATGCTCCTGTAGTTTATTTTCTCTAATTAGTTCGATTTCTTGATCTAGTATTTTTGCAAACGCTTCTGCATGTAAATCCAAGTTGGGTAAATAGGAATACATTCTCGCCCATCCTTCGGTTGTCTCAGGTAGAGCACCAAGGGCTGATGTGATTACTCTAAGACCGGCTGAAAGTGCTTCTACCACTGCGATACACGAGGTTTCCTCGAAGGTACTGGGGTATGCTAGAATATCAAACTGGGGTAATTCGTCTCTTAGTTTTTCGTTAGCGATTGAACCTCTATAGACTACTCCTGGAAGGGTTTTACATTTACTGTAAAGATGCTCGTACTGAGAATCTGATTCACCGAATTCCTTACCGTAGATTTTACAGCTTGAGAATACGTGGAGTTCTGCATTTTCCGGCTTTAGTATTTCCCATGCTTTTAGTAGTACTTCTAATCCACGCCAGGGAGTTGAGGTGTAGCATAATTTTATTTTTTTCCGCTCTCCATGCTCTCTTGGTTTTACTCCTAAAGATGCATTTTTAAAAACGTGAGTTTTGTATCCGGGTATATTATAGAGCTGTCTAAACTTCTCTGCCTGCCAGTGACTAACGAATACAAATTGATCGATTTTATTGATCCAATCCGGTTCTTTAAGAAACTGAACTGCATCTTGATCATAAGATAGTTGATTCCAGTAGATGGTCGGTTTATTAAAATCTGCGTAGGGTAAGTAATTAAATATTGAAAATTCTTCCTGGTAATTCATAGGAAGTCTTCTCATTAATTCATCAAACATTAATTCCGTCCCACCTTTCGGTTTATCAAACGTATCCATTCTTTGCTATAAACTTTTTAAAGTCTCCTTTAAATTTTTTAATGCCAATGTGATTGCAGGTAATTGTAGGATCTAACCATACTTTATATCCTAATGCTTTCCATTTATTACATAACACGTAATCTTCTGAGATTAGATCTCCGTTCTCAACTTTAATATCGAATACCATTCGGTGCTTTTCTCCTTCGGAAGTATATTCATCGCTTATCTCCCAGAGTTTATCAAAAGCAAACTTAGAAACTTTCATAAACCCTGTTCCTACTCCGTCTACTTCCAGTAATTTTTTATCCTCAGAGTGTTTAAGTTTCTTGTCTAAAAGTTTTACTGTGTATCCTTCTTTCTCAGTCTTTTTAATCAAAGCACCGCCAACAATCGGTTCGGGTCTTTCTAGTAAATTAAAAAACCATTCTGGTTCCCATTCAGTATCTGAATCTATAAAGAATAAATCATCATATTTCCCATCAATAGCTAATTTAATCAAGCTATTCCTTGCTCTTTGAACTAAGGAATCATAACTTGTATAGATGGCATGTACAAAAATACCTTTTTCCTCAGCCATTTTAACTGTTTGAACTAAGCTGTTAGCAAACCAAACATCAATTCTTCCATCGTAAGAAGGGGTTCCAATTAAAACTCTACGCATTTGATATTAATATAAGCACCATTTTATTAAAAACCAACTTTATTTATTTTTTATAATCCAAATCTTGATTTTTCAGAATCAAAATTCTGTTGTACATCTGCGCCGATTAACGCTGTGTTGTAGACTTGCATTCCTCCAAATCTCATATTAGCATAAGTTCCGTCTCCTAAGTTTGTAGCGTCGAGTGAAGCAACGGCATAGAATAAATTAGCACCAGGCGTTGATCTTGCTATTGTACCTGAAGTTACTGCCGAGGCTCCGTTAACATATCCTACTAAATTAGTTCCGTTATAAGTAAACCCTACGTAATACCAGTTATTTAACGGAGTTGATATTGTTGAAGAAAAACCTGGTTGATTTTGCCAAACTGAGAATTTAAGTGTTCCAGCAACCATTTCAATCTGTGAATCATGCCATCCTGAGTTTGGAGTAGTTTGACCTAATTCGGAGACAATAACTCCATTATCCATCGGATAAACCCATACAAATATAGATATTGTGGTTGAGGTGTTTGGTGGATTTAATTTTGAACCTAATGATGTGTTAGTTCTTAAGTACTGATTTGTTCCGTTAAACGTTAAGTAACCTCCTCCTCCGGATGTGTATGTTGGTGAGTTTACTAGGGTAGCGTTGCTGCTTCCTGTTAAATCAGTCACTGTAGCTCCTGTCCCGGGATAACTTGCTGTATTATTAATATTATAATTTAGTATAAGACCTGTGGTTACTAAAGGTACAGGTGCTGGAATTGAGGGTGGAACATAAAAGAAACTAAATGGTACAAACATTAGATTAAGTTTTTAACATTAGCAATATAAACATCGCTTGAATCATAAGATATAAGTGTTAGTACATCTTTTGCACCTGCAGTAGTGGTGGGTACATAAGCCGATCCTGAAGGCTGTTTAACAGATGCCGGGAAAGTAACTGTTGCACCAGCAACTGTTGTAATTAATACTGTTGAGGTTTGACCTGCTATAATGTTTGTAGTATCAATATTTGTAGATCCAGGTACTAAAGTTAATGTAAAGAAGTTGCCTGTACTTAAATCTAAAGAGGCAGTAGTTCCTACTATATTAAGGGAATTTACTGTTTGGGATACTTGTCCGTTTAAAGCCGATTTTCCTGCTATAGTTAAATTTCCAGTAACTCTAGTTGTTCCACAAACATCAAGCTGGTGAAGAGGGGCGGTTGTATTTACTCCTACAAATCCTGTTGAACCAGTAACAAACATTCTTATATTACCTGCTCCGTCGGAGATAAAGATGTTTTTATTCTCTGCAGCAAATCCTGTAGCTGTGGCTGAACCTAGGATTACGTTACAAGCTCCTGAAGTAATGCATATACCTGCATTAAGGCCGATAGCTGTATTATTAGAGGCTGTATTATTTCTTAAAGCACAGAAACCTACTGCTGTATTGTTTGATGCTGTGCTTAAATAAAGAGC
>Ga0181355_1000724_pt1 | contig 14367 bp, 15 predicted proteins | sample Fa13VDMM15DN_FD_130099 | JGI IMG/M metagenome (GOLD analysis project Ga0181355, IMG submission 130099) | Freshwater viral communities from Lake Michigan, USA - Fa13.VD.MM15.D.N | ecosystem: Environmental > Aquatic > Freshwater > Lake | place: USA: Michigan | collected 2013-09-23 | reverse complement strand
TCCAAATGGTGTTGTGTTCTATGATAGAAGAACGAATTGTGTTTATGTGTATATCATTGGTTCTCCTGAGCCAGTAAAGATTGGTCAGCCAGTTGAGGATTCAATCTACTCTTCAATCTCTGACACGTCTAGTGTATTCTCTAGCTATGACCCGACAGAGTTTGAGTATAGACTTTGCAGTCCTCTGATTGGAACTAATCTTACAAGATGTTGGACTTATAGCTTTAAGTCTCAAGTCTGGTGGTATGAGGATAGAGAGAATGTAACTTGCTCTGACTCGGCAGACTTTAATATTGTATCTACAACTATTGCAGACTTAGCTGGAAATATTGAAGACCTAGTTGGAACGATTGCTAATCTAGGTGGAAGTGCTATTCCAACATCTGAGTTATATTTTGGAAAGAGTGATGGAGATATTTTAGCAGTAGATGAAGAGATTGATACTGGATATACAACTCTGATTCAGTCGAAGGTTTGGTCAGCTCCAGAGAATAATGACTTCTTTATTCATCGACTGACATTCACTTATGAGGTGACTTCGGCGGGAGAGTTCTCCATCTACTACTCAAAGAATCCTAATATTAATTCTTATAGTGATAACGATCCAGCATTTACATTATACAAGACAGTTACTGTTAATCAGGTTGATGCAAACCAAAGAGTAACAGTGAACTGTGTGAAGAGTTTAAGATGTACTCAATTTGCCTGGAAGATTCAGTCAACAGATGGAATCTTTTCCTTAATCGATTTTAAAGCTCTTACCGAACCAGCCGGTTACACTCGATGACGTTACCTATTTTTACAGCGATTTGCAATGAGCCCGAAGGAACAGTAGAGAGAGGAGTTTATCCTCTTATCTTTACTCCAGAGAATCTTCAAAAGTTTTGGGATAAGGCGAAACAATTCCCAACAATCTATGGAATGGAAATCAAGGATGTCAGTGATTTCTATAATCTATTTGTAAATCAATCAGATGGAAACTTATCTCTAAATGGGCTCTTCTGGGTTATTGATGACTTTGTGGGTGTGTTCTATCTCACTGATATCACTGCTACTGAAGCTAGTGTACACTATAGTTTCTTTGATAGACGACACAAAGGACGAGTTCCATTAGTAAAGAAGATGTTAAAGTTTGTCTTTGAGAAGTATAAGTTTAGAAGAATCAATGCTTCGATTCCTCTTTACACTCGACCATTCACAAGACACTTTGCATCAAATATTGGATTCACTCTTGAGGGTAAGAAGAGAAAGGCTTCTTTCTTCAAGGGAGATTGGTATGATGTTCTTCAGTACGGAATGTTAATGGAAGAAGTTTTCCCTAAGCCAAAGGAGAATACTGGTGGGAGCACCGCAAACTAAAACAGTTGGTGGAGGTTCAGCTACTCCAACTGCTGACGCATTTAATCGATTCTTACTCGAACAGCTTAATAGTGGACAATTAGGACAACAGATTAGTGGAATGTTAAGTGGGGCAAATAATCCTGCTCAGGCTTTCAATCCATTAACCTATCAGGTTTCTCCTTATAGCTCTCAGGTTGATATGTCTGCTCCTCAGTTTGCTGCTGCTCAGCAATTGATGGATAGACAGAATGCAATGAATGTTGCTAATCTTCGTGAGAGATTTACTCAAGGTGGTGGTGGAGCAAGAGGTACTGGAGCGATGCAAGCTGAGGCTGCTTACTTAGCACAGGCTCCAGCACAGAATGTTCTTGCTCTAAATCAGTTAGCTGAGTCGATGAGAAATCAAGGCAGACAAGATTATCTTACTCAGCAACAAGACTTAGCTACAAGAATGGGTCTTGCATTTGGTCAGCAACAGCTTGGCGCTCAGCAACAGATGGATTTAATTGGTCAGTTGTTTGGCGGATTAGGTAGAGCGCAAGGATTAGGAACTCCTCAAGCTCAGACTGTTCAAACTCCTGGAGCTGGTTCACAGATTCTAGGATTGCTTGGACAGATTGCTCCATATGCTTCGATGTTTATTCCTGGGATGCAGGGGATTGGTTTGGCGGGAATGGGTAAGGATCTTATTAAGTCAACTACTAGTAAGTAAAAATGACTATCCCATATCTTCCCGGATGGTTTGACCAGAATAAGGAAGCAATTCAAAATATTGTAGGAACAGTTGCAAGAGTTGTTGATCCTACTATTGAGAATAGAATGATGTTGCAGCAGATGATGCAAAATCCTCAGAATGTTCAACAGTTAGTTGATATTGCATCTCTCAATCCTCAACTCATTCAAAATCTTTATGGTGCGCAAAATCTTAGCAGAATTCAAGGAATGGGTACGCCTTCTGCTACTGCTCAAGTAGAAGCTGCAAGTAGAGATATTCTTAGAACTGGTCAGGTTCCTGAAACTCCAGTTGGTGAAGCTGCTGCGGCAGCGATGAGATTCAGAACTCCAGCTCAGAAGAGAAGAGAGGAGTTAGAAATTAAGTCAGCAGAGCAACAGTTAGATTATTATGGTTTCCGTCTTGGGCAAGATAGATTAGAAGCGGCGGCTAAGAATCCGGCTCTTCAGGCTCAGATGAGAACTATTGATGCAGCTCTTGCGGCAAATCCTGAGGCAGCTTCTTATGACCCAAGAGGATTAGCCCAAGAATATTTCTCAGGTACTGGAGATAGAACTGCATTAATGAGTAAGATTAATGCTATGGCTGCGGCCAATCCAGTTGCTGCTGAGTTATTTAGTGATAGCTTAAGAACTATTTCTCAGAATGATTTACAGAATAGAGTAGATGCTAGAGCTCTTCAGAGAGAAAGAGAGGCGGCAGCTAGATCGGATAATGTATTAGATAGACAATTAAGAATGGAAGCCATTGACCTTGCTACAAAGTTTGGAGCTGATATTAATGATGCTCTTAAGTTTGTGAGAGGTGAGGCAGGTGGTGAAGTTGTTGGAACATTAATTAGGAATAGCTTAGAAGACCAACAGAGAGTTACTAGACTTAGACAGCTTAGTGCTTTAACTGGTCAGCTCACTCAATATGCTAAAGCTAAGGGTAGTGAGAAGCCAACTATTCTAGCTGGAATTAATACATCTCTTCAAGAGTTTGTTCCAGGAATTAGTCTTGTCTCTGGTACTGACTTCTTTGATAAGAAGACTAAGTATATGTTCAATGGTCAAGAGATTAATGGTGAGCAGTTCTCACAGATTCTATCTAATCCTCAGGCAGCTATGGCTCAGATGCAAGAGAGTGCTGCGGTTAATGCTATGACTCTTGAGCAAGCTCAGGCAGAACTACAGGGATTAGAGCAGATTAGAAATCGAGTAACTCCAGATGTTTATACTAGAACTAAGGCTCTCTTAGAGGCTAGAATTAGAACAGCCGGAAGAGTTAGAAGATGACCTCTCCATTCCTTCAGGATTTAATTACTCGTTCGCAAGAAACAAATCCATTAGCGGGTTATGCTCCTCCAACTTTATCTTTTGAACCAGAAGATGAAGGATTAGCTTCTTATCTGGGGAACTTAACCCGCCTTGGAATTGAAGTCATCAAGCCGTCGAACATCTTTAGACAACCTGTTGGTAATGGGATGTTTAGATTGTTCACGGATAATGAAGAGAATCTTATTAAGCAGAAAATCTCTGATGCCTACACTAACACTCTTGACTACATCACTTCTCCTAATTTCTTAGAGAGAGCTGGACAGGATGTTAGTGAAGGCTTCAGGAATATGGCTAATGGATTCAATAGTTTGATCGAGGAGGAAGAGAAGAGTAAGATGATTGGCGGGATGGTTAGAGGACTATTACAATCTACTATTCAACAGCCCCTTACTCTTCTTAGTGGAAAGACAATCGTTGATGGGGAGGTAGTAGATGCTACCTCTCCTGAGATGGTTGGAGCATTATATGATACCGCTGGTCTTGCGGCTGGTATTGGAGCATATAATAAGATTTCAAGTCTAGCTAAAGCTACACCTTCTATTACTCCTGGAGTTGCTACTACTAGAGTAAGTAGAGTTGGAACTCTTGCAAAGAATATTGGAAGAGAGTATGCTGCTCAAGTTGGTTCAACCGTTGCCTATGAAGCTGTAGCCAATCCCGACGAATTTGATTTTGATGCAATCACTAATGCCATTGGAAATCCTTTGGTGTTGGCGGGTGCGGGGTTTGGCGGTGGTTTAAGGACGCGAAGCGCGAACGCGCGAGCTAGGGCGGGATGGTTGGAGAACAACGGAGCTATCAATGCGGACGCGACGGTGGCATTACCTTCTGCAAAACAAATTGCGGTTGGGCCGGGTTCGACGCTGGCTGATGCGGCGGCATCTGTAGATGCGCTCGCTGTTTCAGAGAATTGGATTGAAGCAGGAATTAATAAGTTAAAGCAAGCTGGTAAGGGAACATTCTACTTTATCTTAGATACACCAGAACAAGTTAAGACTATTGTAGATAGATATTTAGGAGAGCCTTTAGTTGTTAAGCCTACTCCTAATAGACCAGTTACTAATCTAGCGAGTCCTGGCGGAATTGTCTACTACTTCGCTAATGACTTTGATAACTTAGTATTTCAAACAGACGACCTAGCAGCGCTCGCTACTGAGTATAATGTTCCAAAGAATACTCTTGTAGAGTTAAAGGGTAGATTAGTAGATGCTGCTAAGAAAGCTAAGACAGAACAGACTACTTATGGTAAGTCTATCTTTAGATATAAGAATGTTCCTGAGCTTCCTTTCCAGCCACCAAAGGTTAAGCCAAGAGCATACGCTGGACCTAATAATACTTTATTATTAACTATGAATCCAATGACTCAGGAGATGATTAATACATTCACATCTTCTGGGATGTTGGTTGGGCAAGATGCTTTAATTAATGGAACTCTTGGTACATTTCAAGGTGTAGCCAAGAACGGTAAGTTGAAGTTTAGATTAAGAAATGGAAGAGTGGCATCAGCTACGTTAGATGATGTTACAAGAATTCCTGGAGCAGATGCACCAGCTTGGAATAGAAGAACATTTACTGAGAGTTTAGTAGATGACTTCTTAGCCTTTGCAGATGGTGCAAGAAGAAACGAAACATTTGATCAATTACTATCTAGGTTCGGTGCTATTAGAAAGTTCGATCCTCAGGTTGAACTTCCAGCTTTCACTAATCTAGTTTATAAAACGCTTCAAGCTAGAGCTGAGAGTGCTAACTTCATTGGTCCAAAGACCTTTGCTCAATTCGATGACGTAGCTAAGTTTGAGAGAATGGCTACTGAGTTGGTTGGTGATGCTGAGAAGGCAAGAGGATTAGCTCTTGATAAGTTGAGCACATTAGGATATCGTGTTGTTGTTGATGGTCCAGGTTATAAGGTTATTAATATGGATGGAAGATTGGTTGGTAAGTTCAGCACCGTTGATGAGTTAGTTCAATTAGCTGGTTCTGACTTTACCTCACCAAATGCTCCAGTTTTAAATGTGAGTTCGATGCCATTAGATGGAGTTCCTACAGTGAACTCTAGATGGAACTCACTTAGTATGTTGATTGATGAAGCTAAGGCTTCTAAGATTGGTCAGTTCTTTAGAAGACCAGATAGACTTGCAGAAGACTTATTAAGAACTGTCGGTGATGCAACTTTAGGTACAGAGATTGGATTCAAAGTAAATAATCTTCTCAATGGTATCGATGCTGCTACGAATGGTATCTTCAAGCCACTCGTGAAGAGAGCAGAGCAGATTGCTATTATTGGAAGAAAGGTTACGAGAGATGTTAAGGAACAAGTTACGAGAGCATTAGAACAGAAGAGTCTTGCAGAGTTAGCTGCTGGAATGAATCAAGAGCAGATTGTAGCCGCAGAAGCACTTAATGTTTACTTCCAACAGGCGGGTGGTTCTGAGGTAGTAAAGGCTGCATTTAATAAGTTAAGAGATGGTAAGATTAAGATTGAATCTCTTGACCCAAATGTAAGACAAGCTGTTGTTAAGTTACAAGAAGCAATTACAAATGAGTTAATCACAGATGAAAGAGTTCTACGTTATGTAGATGCTTTAGAGTCTGGGATTAATATGACGGCAGAAGAATTAATTGCTACTTATAAGTGGGATAGAAATGCTAGAATGTTATATGATGAGTCTAAGAAGTTCTTCGAAGAAGCTTCTTCTAGATTTAACATACCACGAGTAATCACTGGATACGCTCCTTGGATTACTAAGTGGGAATCAATTCCTAATCTTTATACGAAGGTTGTGAATGAGGGAGATTTCATTCACGAGCTTCAGAGATTGGGAGTTACTGAATCTTCAAGAAGAATCACAGACATTAATGAACTAGTATATCGTTATCTAAAGACTGGTATTCACTACAAGGCTCCCATCGCAGGAGGAGGAACGGCGGGAGAGTTGTTAAGTGAAATCAATAGTCTGATTAGACAGGCTCAAGAGTTAGGAGCTGATGTTCGTCCTCTGCAACAATGGGTTCAAAACATCAGAGGTGTTCCTACTGTTGAGCAATCAATCGAAACTAACTTCCAAAGAATTGTAAATGATATTAAGGGTGGCTTAAGAAAGTCTGGAATTAATACTGATGATGTGATGGATGCTATCTCTCTAACTAAGCTAGGTCTAAGACCTATCAACGGTTTAAGAGATATGGTGACAGGTTATGGAATTGCTCTTCTCTATGGAAGAGAAGCGGCAAATCAAATCTTCATCAGAACTCCACAAAGATTGGCGAGAATCAATCAGTTGATTGGTGAGGGTTATCTACCTCAGACTGATATTGATGCTTTCCTTTCTCGAACTGGAAGAGGCAAGTTAAGTAAGGCAACAGACATTTCTATGAAGGCTTCACTTCAGCCTCAGACTTATAAGATTATCGCTGGTAATATGTATGTGTATACATACGACAAGGCGATTGATGTTCTTACAAAAGCAAAGGGTGATGCTAGATATGTAATTAATGAATTGGGAGACTTACTTGATGGTGGAACAAAAGCCTCTCAAGATTATTTCCTAAGAACAGCAACTCGTGATCCAGTCACAGCTGCAAGATTCTTAGCATCACGAAATGCTTATAACGTTGCAAATAAGTTTGGTAGATTAAACAATCCTCTAGCTTGGCAAGGAACTTATGGCAGAATTTGGGGCCAGTTCGGAAGCTGGGGATTAAATGCTCTAACTGCTATCAATGAATCTCTAATCAATAGCAGAAGCAAGCAAGCTATGATGAATAAGTTTACAAGACTTGCTGCTTTCGATGCTATTGTGCTGGGAGCTGGAGCGGCTACAGGATTAAATCTTTATAACTTTATTGTCAATCCAGTCTCGATGGTTCCAACTGGTGGTCCTGCTCTAGATATGTTTGAGGATACTGTACTAGGTCTTAGACATATGATGAGCCCAGATGAGAACACGAGAGAATTTGGAAGAAGAATGTTAAGAGACGCTCCGGGTGGTATTCCTTTCTATGAGGATATGATGAAGGGATATGAGTCTTGGAGTGAAAGTGAATCATTCTTTAGAAGTGCTGGACAAGCTCTAGGGTTTGATTTCTTAGAGGAGCAATAAAAAATCCCCACTTACCGTTCCATTGGTAAGTGGGGTTTTTATTTTATCCTCCGGTATAAACTATGTTCCATCCAGCGTCGTGGGGAACACGTTTAATCTTCCTCATTAGAACTAGCCCTTCTAAGAGTTCTAACAACTTATGAGGCTCGGCGGAAGTGGAGAAGTAATTCAACAAGTCTTTCTCCAGAATACCTTCATTATGAGACTTCACAAAGTCCACAATGTCTCTCATTTCTAGAGAGTAAGTATTCTTACCAACACCTTCAAAGACTTGAGGAAGTCTCTTCTCGATCAAATTGAGAATACCTAATGCTGCTTCGATATCTTGCTTCTCAATGATTAGCTCATCTGAATAAGCTACTCTACAAATCTGTGCAATCTTGAGAAGATGAGTAGGTTTTCTCTGATAGTAACCTTGTAGCTTTTTGTGCTGGCGGGATGGATTAAACTTCTGATACCACTCCTCTGCCATATCTAAAGATTCTGGAGTCATCGTAAACTCTCCAGAAACTTCGTTAGCGATATGGTCTAAGTCAGCGATAAGTGCCGCCTTCTTGAGTTCGAAGTTATTCTCCTTCATCTCTGTTCTCCAGAACAATCTCTTCTGTCTCACTTCATTCTCGTAGACGAAGATTACTCTGGAAGCAAACCCGCCGCCAATCGCGCTCTCCGGCATATGCGCGCTAATCCACTCCGGCGTCGTGGCCGCCAACATATTTACGCAAGGTCTTTCTGTTCCCTCCCGCCCCCGCATCATCGTGCCAACCGACAGCTCCTTCTTTGCATCATAAAGAGAAGTGAGAAGTTCATACATCTCCTTGCCACCCTTCATAATCAAATCAGAAAACTCTTCGATTGGAAGATAGATTGATGAATCAGGAGACTGAATGATTCCATCAACTAGTGCTTCACGAGTGATTAAGGTTGGAGTCTTAGAAAGGGCAGAGATTGACTGGAGAAGTTCGATTGCAAAGCCCATCGTGGTAGTCTTTCTTAGACCGGGCGGGGCAACGAACATTGTATATGTATGAGGATAACAGGTCCATCCACCAAGAGTAGATTGTCCAATGAATACTCTTCTTCTTAAGGCAGATGACAGGACGAAGATTCCCGCCCAGAAGATAAAGTTATCAGGAGACTCAGAGCGCGGAGCAATCCACTCTCGGAAGGATGACAACCAGTTATCACACTTTCTCACATATCCCATTTTTCCATTTCTCCCCAACGCTCTCCAATCTCAGCGTCAACTGGAATCGTGAACTCTTCACCATTTACCAGAAGAGGACGCTTGAGTAGATTGTAAACTCTAGGTCCGATTTCATCTTCCAAACCTAAAGGACATTCTAAGATTAGAGAATCGTGAGATGTATTGAGTAATTTGATTTCAGGATTTGGAAGCACTACTTCTTTGTAGATTCCTCTGATTCCGCCTTGAACTCCAAGTTCAGGCTGAGTTGCTCCGAGGCAGTGGTCGGCAACAGTAGATTGAGGAATGTAAGCATATGCTTCCTTGAAGAGTGATTCTCCCCATTGTCCGTAGAAAGTTCTTTCTCTTCCATAAGGAGTCTTTAGTCTTCTCGTTTGAGAAAGCTCTCTCTGAATCTCCATCCACCATTGAGTTACTTCAAAGTAAAGTTGTTTCACTTTAACGTGAAGACTCTTGGCTTGTGAGATTGTAAGAGAGATATAGGGTGGATTGATTGATTCGACATTTACCATATGAGCAATCATCTGAGGAGATGTGCCATAGTTAAATGCGTGATTGAACTTCTTACCCATATATCTTTGTTCTTTTGTTACCGGGTTATCCTCCGGTATATCATAGAGTGCGCGAGTTGTCTTGGTGTGAATATCTCCAAACTTCAGCGCATTCTTCATCTCTTCACAGTTTGACAGATGAGCCACAACCCAAGACTCTGCTTGAGCGAAGTCAAATGCTAAGAGAACTTTTCCTGGTGATGCACAAAGAAAACTACGAATCGGAAGTTTCATACTCAATTGACTCTCTCGGTAGAGTTTGCGCGTTTAATCCTGTTCCATCGAACCACACTCCACCCGCCCATCTTCCTGATTCTGTAGCTCCTACCTTGAAGACTCCTCTCATTCTTCCATCGGCGGAGATTCCGATGTTGATGTAAGAAGAGAGCAACTTCTCGTAGCCACGGATGTTTAGGATTAGCTTTAGAATGGCTACCTTCACATCCCATTTAGCTCTAGCTTCTTCTGTCTTTAACTTAGATTGTTCTGTCTTACAATAACCGATGAGAGATACTAGAGCATCTTCGCCTGTCGTGATTGTTCCGTCTTGGTTTCGGCGGGTTGGTAATCCTAAGTCAGTATAGAGTAAGTCCTTTACTTGCTTAGGAGAACTAATCAGAACAGGCTTGCCTAGAATTGCAGAGAGGAATACATAGTCTTTCTGCTTCTTCTCTTCGATTACTTTCTTCAGTAGATTGAGTCTCTCATTGTCAACACAGAATCCTGTAGATGACATATGCATAGAGACTTCTAACATCTCTACTTCATAGTTAAAGACTTCTTGGAGTTTCTTGTTTTTAGATAACTCTTCTCTTTGAACTTCAAATGCTTCATATGTTACTACTGTATCCAGACAGTTATAGACATACAAATCTTCCAGAGAACGCTTTGAACTCCAAGACTTATCCTCTGCATCGAACTTGACTGAGCCCCAATAGCAAGGACGCCAAGTTAATGAGAGACATAAGAAGTCTAGACCTCTAGGAAGCTCAGGCTCTAGAACGTGCTGTGCGAGAAGAGTGTCGAAATAAGCAGGACCAGCCTGTATATTATGAAAATTCCGAAGCACAGAAATGTCAAACAACCCATTGTGATAGATAGGGCGAGAAATCTGTGGAATAAGTTCCGCCAGAATGTGCTTCGTAGACTCACTTCGATTGACAAAACAAATAGCGCGATTGTCAGAAAGACCAAACCCAACGCATAAAAGAGAAATATCAGCATCCCTTTTAGTTTCGATATCAATGGTAACATATTCGGATGCCAAGATTTCTGGGATAAGGTTTCTTTGTTCTAACGGATCTGCTGTGATTGTAAAGTTATTCTGATAAGTCTTGTGCTTATTGTTGAGATAATCAATAGACTTATTCAAGTCAAACTGGAGAGTTGTAAATACTCCCCATTGACCTGGATGGAATGTTGGAACTAACTTGATTCCTTCATAGAAGAGAGGAGAACCTCTCCAGTTATTGATGTTATAATTTCCTGTTAATGCTCGAAGAGCTTGTTCACCGAAAGTGATGATTAGCTCAGGAGGATGATGCTTGATGTAGGACTTAAGAAGAGCGAGCGAATCTCTTAACTCTGAAGAACCTTCAAGGTAATTGAAGTCATTATTGGCGGGACGATATTCTGAGATGTTCATAATCCGGGCGGCTCTTAAGTCACCTGGATATGCCTTCTCAAGAATTTGCAGATGTTCCGTCGATAATGGAAGTGATTGAGATTCCGCGTTCGCTGATGGAAAGTCCCCCACCATCAACACCTTCGCTCCCAGCGGTCCCACTCCCTGAATTCTTTTGCTGGAGATGTAGCTGTCTGTCATTTAGATGGGGATAGAGATTGGAGATTCTACGATAGAGAGATAGCTTGACCAACTTCTCTTCAAGAATAATCAACTTGTTCCAAGTATCTTCGATTTGCTTTTTAGTATCAGCAATATCTGAATCTACTTCATTATGAATAGCTAGGTCGATGTTCATACTTCCTTTTCTCTTGAGTCGATTTTGTTTTCTAGAGTTGTGAATGGAGGAACCTGATGACGAATCTCTTGCATTAGAGCAGAGTAGTCATAGGTTAGACTACCATTGATTCTTACTTTATGATCAACAATGATTCTAGCCTGAACAAAGTCCTCAGGCATCGTGATGATTAGTTCATCCTCAAATGCAATCAAGTCTCCATTGTAACCAGAGAAGATTACATAATCACCTACTTGTAATTCCTTAACGTTCTTTCCGAGATACTTAACGATACCTTGTGAGCATCTTCCCTTTGCTGCATCTGGAATGATGATTCCACCCTTTGACACAGAGTTGTCGAAGATTGGTTCGATTCCAACAATATTATCCCGTAGCTTGAGGGCTGTTGGATAAGCGTCGAAGTACTCATTTAACTCTCGAAGAATTGCAGATAGTGTTCTCATTTAGTCCACTCTACGTCCTTAAATCCAAAAGTGATTAGGGCTTTCTGACAACCTAAACAGGGCTTAGAATTTACTAGATTGTTATCAGCATCTAAACGAATGACAATCATTTCTGCACGAGCAAAGTTAGAGATATGAAACTTTGTAAGGAATTCTACAATCGCATCAATCTCTGCGTGAAGATAGATTCTCTGTGGTCTGTCGGAGAACCTAGCTTGAAGAGGATGAGACTTCTTTCTGTTTCTTCCAATCGCGGCCAGTCTATTATCTAACCAAATTCCTGCAACGTGATTACATCTAACCTTTTCCTTTAGAGGAAACTCTCTCTGAGTTCTAGCGATTGCTATAAGGTCATTTAATCTTTGAGTAAGATTACGCATCTTCTGTCAAGTGTTCAATTGATTTATTAATATACCATCTAGCTTTTGACAAGTCTTCAACCATATCGTTCTTAGAACCAGCCCGCCAGAGATACTTGATTGCATTTCCCTTACAGTAAGCTAAGAAACCTGAATGGCCTAAAGCAGATTCAATTGCCTCAATACACTCGATGTTGCCTAAAGTGTAATGGGCGGGATGATTTACATTGTCAGTCAAAATCCAAAAATCCTCTGAAAGAGTTCTAGTTTCTTCTGCTCCACCCAGTAGAGTTCTGAGGAAGATGATGCATTCTCTTTTGTCTGCTCTAGATTTTGTAACTCAAAAAAGATTCCTGGCTTTAGTCTGAAGAGATTGTTGTCTCTCAGATATAAGTCAGGATGGAATGACTCTTCATCGATAAAGTTCACTTTAGATTCTCCTTGATATAAGCGTAAATAGCTGAAAGTCTCCGCATCTTCTTTGTAGAAGGATGTCCTTCGTGAAAACCTTTAAACTGTCCATAAATTCTAATTTGCTTCTCTATTTCAGCAAGAGCTTCTTGTCTTGTGATTGTGAATGTATAGACAGGCTTGTTGAATGTGATGACTTCTTCATCATCTAGATTATCGAATAGTGACATATAATGCTCCCGCCCGGACTCGAACCGGGACTCCGTTAGGAAAAAGATTTTAAGTCTCTCGTGTCTACCGATTTCACCACGGGAGCTTCTTTATTAATAGAACTCTAATGTAACTCCTGCTTCCTTAAACATCTGAAGAGTTCTATCAACTTGCTTTTGCCATTGTTCTCCTCTCAATGGACCAATCGAATCTTGACAATAGACAATCTTAATTCCTGAGTTGATGATTGCTCTTGCACAATCGACACAAGGAATTGCTGCGCTGAGATAGAGACTACAATCTAAAGTAGATACTCCAATTCTTGCGGCATTGTAGATTGCATTTCTCTCGGCGTGTTCAAACCAGAAATACTTCTCTGGTCTAGCCTGACGAGATTTGATTCTATCATTGATGCCACGAGGAAAGGAATTGTATCCAGTAGATACGATTTCGTTATCCGGTCCTACGATGATAGCACCAATCTGTGTTGATTCGTCTTTAGACTTAAGTGCGATTGTTGATGCGAGTGTTTTGAAGTAATCAATCCATTCCATTATTTCCTCCGGTATAATGTGGGGGGAGATACCCGCGACAGGAATCGAACCTGTGACCCACAGCTTAGAAGGCTGTTGCTCTATCCAACTGAGCTACGCGGGTGATTTGGATTAGGAAACTAATTTACTTCCGGGGTAAATTAATTTTACGGTACCCCCTTAAGGACCAACCTAATCCATTACTTACTTACTGATAGATGCGCCAGCGAATAGTCTGGCTCTCCATATCACCAAGCATCTTCACATCAACATCTGCGGCGATAAGCTTACCAGAAAGTTCGTGCCAACCAGAACCGACAGACTTATCATCGGTATCGAAACTCCAGTCTGCACCACCATACTGCTCATTCCACTCATTCTCCTGACGAGCGGTCATTCCGGTAACTGCAAGAAGGAAACCCTTTGCAGCATTACGCGAACCATCATTGTGTAGCCAGAGGCGGGGATAAATCTTACGACCCTTGTAAGTTCCCTCAGAAACAACCTTCGCCTCGAACTGAACACCATAAGATTCCTTGCGCGAACCATCAGGCAAATCCTTCGACATATCGAAAGCCTTGAAGTTCGAGACTTCGAAAGTGTACGAATCCTTAGGAAGGTTCGTGATACCGCCGGAAGCCTGAGTTGGATCGGGATTGAAACGTGGCATTTTACTTTACCTTGATGGGAGTTTGGGTTTTTACTGCGTTAACTACATCTACGAACTTTGGGGACTTTTCGAACAGAACTGGAAACAAGCCGCCCCATCTTGTCTTAGCAACAGTCACACTATCAGGCTGTGTTCTCACTTGATAGAAGATTCTGTCACCACCACCTTTGACTTCTGTATGCCAAGTCAAGTCAAAGAGTCCAGTAATATCATCTGGAAATGTCTTTCCAGTAAAGCCTGGAGAAATCTTTCTGAGGATAGGCGCATCACCCATCGCATCAGCCTTATCATAGGTCAATCTTTCGTGAGCTGTGAGGATGAAGTTCTTTCCAAATCCCTTACAGCGAGTTGTGTACTCACGAACAAATTGCTCGATAAGATTCATCTCAATACCATAATCTTGCACAGCAGGTACGATTACTTCCTTAGACTTGTTGATTGTCTTAGATAGTCCGAGCTTATTATTCAACTCTAGACCTTTGTTTAGAGCAACTCGTCTAAGTGCTGT
>Ga0181355_1000723_pt1 | contig 14370 bp, 9 predicted proteins | sample Fa13VDMM15DN_FD_130099 | JGI IMG/M metagenome (GOLD analysis project Ga0181355, IMG submission 130099) | Freshwater viral communities from Lake Michigan, USA - Fa13.VD.MM15.D.N | ecosystem: Environmental > Aquatic > Freshwater > Lake | place: USA: Michigan | collected 2013-09-23 | reverse complement strand
TCGCAAGCACGGGGGGAAGATATACGCCCACCCCTTCGTGAAATTAGACCACGTTGGGACATATACCTACAACGGGGACATTTTGAAATCGGGCGGCAACCTAAAGTAAGGAGCAAATGACATGGAATTGAAAATGACTAAAGCAGCGGCAGTTTTGAAACTGCTACGAAAAGGCTACTCTGTTAAGGATATACGGGAACAGCTTGGTGTAAGCCTAAGCTACGTGCACTTGCTAAAGAAGCAATTGGCTGAAGGTGTAGGGGAAGTGGTGGAAACGGTGCGACACACTGTCGAAGAGCACACCGACAAGATCAAAGAGATGATCGACGATTGGGGGGCAGAGGCAGAGGATGACGTAGACGTAATCCTTAACGAACGCGCAACCACTTACGGTAGCTTTGAAGACGTAGCAGGGTTCGCACAGGAGATAAAAAATGCAATTCGCATGTGTAACAACAGCGAGTTAGACGACGACCAAATAGAAGCCCTCGACATGATAGCGAGCAAGATTGCACGTATCGTAAACGGCAACCCAAACCACAGAGATAGCTGGCTTGATATAGCGGGATATGCTACATTAGTGGCTGACCGTCTTCAAGGAAAGAGCAGATAACATGACAGCGTGGTCCTATAGCAGTATCAAGACCTTCGACCAGTGCCCAAAGAAATACTTCCATCTCAAGATTGTGAAGGACGTCAAGGATACGCCGGGGGAAGCTGCTGACTATGGGACCGCAGTCCATGAAGCTGCCGAGTTGTTTGTTAAGGATGGTACACCCATCCCAGAGAAGTTTGGCTACATGAAGCCTATCGTTGGTAGCCTCGCTGCCATTGAAGGTGATAAGCACACCGAGTTAAAGCTAGGTGTCAGGAAGACGGGCACTGGCTACGCGCCGTGCAGCTTCTTTGCTAAGGATGTGTGGTGGCGCGGCATCGTCGACTTGGTTATCATCAACGGCGATAAGGCCCACATGGTAGACTATAAGACGGGTAAGAACGCCAAGTACGCAGACCCAAAGCAGCTTGACCTTATGGCTGGGGCGTTATTCGTACATTACCCGGACCTTACAGTTATTAAGTCTGCGCTAGCATATGTAGTGAGCAACGAGTTCATCAAGAAGGTTCATGTTCGAGAAGACATGGATACGTACCTAAATGTGTTCGCTGACGAACTGGGCCGACTGGAACACGCCCAGCTTAGCGGTGTGTGGAACCCTAAAAGCAGCCCTTTATGTGGCTGGTGCCCTGTGGTAGAATGCGAACACCACCGCCCGAGGAGACGCTAATGGCCCGTGACTATCGCAAAGAGTACGATACGTACCAAGGTACAGAGCAGCAGAAGAAGAACCGCGCTGCGCGTAACTCTGCCCGTGCCAAGATGATGAAAGCTGGCAAAGTCAGCAAGGGCGACGGGAAAGACGTCTCCCACCTCAAAGCCTTTGATAAGGGTGGTAGCAACAAGAACGGGTTACGTGTAGAAAGCGCATCAGCCAACCGCTCCTTCAAACGGGACAGCAAGAAGAACCTCGTCTCCGAAGTTAGTACGCGGGAACGCAAAAAGAAGAAATAACATATAGGTGGAGATACACCGTGCAGATCGTAGATAATAAAGCGTTGGTCTTTGAAACCAACGAGCCTGACATCATTACCCACGTAATCCCGAACAGTGCAGTAATCGAGGACAACAAGGTGGCCGTCAAGTGGGGGCTGCATGAAGTGCAGATTCTCGCTGGCTTAGGCTACAAGAACGTCCCCTCCCCCATTATGCGGGACTACAAGTGGACGGGTAAGTATAAGCCGTTTGCGCACCAAGAGACCACTTCGTCTTTTCTGACCGCCAATAGGCGCGCCTTCTGCTTCAACGAGCAGGGTACAGGTAAGACAGCCAGCGTTATATGGGCGGCAGACTACCTGATGAACTTAGGTAAGATTAAACGCGTCCTAGTTCTGTGCCCCCTGTCAATCATGAAGTCGGCATGGCAGCGTGACCTATTTACCTTTGCGATGCACCGTTCGTGTAGCGTTGCTCATGGCGATGCCAAGGCGCGTAAGAAGATTATTGAAGCTGGCGCTGAGTTTGTCATCCTGAACTATGATGGGCTAGCTATCGTAGAGGATGTAATCCGTGAAGGCGGCTTTGACTTGATCGTGGTGGACGAGGCCAACGCCTACAAGAACGCACAGACTAACCGCTGGAAAACGATGGCGGTGATAATGAAAGACCTCAACCCGTATCTATGGATGCTTACGGGTACACCCGCAGCCCAGTCTCCGATAGACGCCTACGGCTTAGCCAAGCTGGTGAACCCGCAGAATTGCCCTACCTTTTACGGCGCATTCCGTGACCAAGTCATGATGAAGCTGACCCAGTTCAAGTGGGTTCCGAAGCCTAACTCAGACCGTGTGGTTCATAATGTGCTGCAACCCGCTATCCGGTTTGAGAAGAAAGACTGCCTCGACTTGCCAGAGGTTACGTTCATTGAGCGCGAGGCACCGCTCACACCACAGCAGAAGAAGTACTACCTGCAACTCAAGAACGAGATGTTGATTGAGGCTGGCGGGGAAGAGATTAGCGCAGTCAACGCAGCGGTTAAGATTAACAAGCTACTCCAGATTAGTGGTGGTGCGGTCTATGCGGATACTGGAGAAGTCATAGAGTTCGATGTATCTAACCGCCTTAACGTAGTACTGGAGGTAATTGCGGAAGCTGCAAATAAGGTACTGGTCTTTGTGCCATTCACCCACACCATCGAACTACTACGCGCCAAGCTGGAGAAAGCTGGCGTCACCTGCGAGGTCATCAACGGTAAGGTGCCGCTCAACAAGCGCTCTGACATCGTCGACCAGTTCCAGACACGTAAAGACCCGCATGTACTTATCATCCAGCCGCAGGCTGCATCGCACGGACTTACGCTTACGGCAGCAGACACAATCATCTGGTATGCCCCAGTGACAAGCGTAGAGACCTACTTGCAAGCTAACGCCCGCATCAACCGCCCCGGACAGAAGAACGCAATGACCATTGTGCATATCAGGGGTAGTGAGGTGGAGGACCGCCTGTTCTCCATGCTGCAAGGTAACATTAACAACCATGAAAGGATTATCGACTTATATCGTCAAATGATGATTGATGGTGCTTGACAATGTCAAAGAGCATTGTAAGAATATAAAAGCCAACCAAGGAGCAAAACATGAATACCGATAAATCCGTTGAGGAGATGGTGGCTGCGTATCGCAAGCTGCGCGAAGCCATCTCGGATAAAGAAGAAGCCCACAAAGCAGAAGTATCTGGACTGCGTGAGCAACTCGACATTGTCAGCGATGCACTGTTGGGGGTTTGCAATTCCCTTCAGGTTGACAGTCTACGTACAGCGGCGGGTACAGTTAGCCGCCGTGTGAATACCCGTTATTGGACCACTGACTGGGAAAGAATGTATAGTTTCATTTGTGAAAATGATGCACCGTTTCTCTTAGAGCAGCGTATCCACAACGGTAATATGAGGCAGTTTCTGGATGAAAACCCAGATATGCTTCCGATTGGCCTCCAAGCTGATCGCAAGTTTGTTATCCAAGTTCGTAAACCAACAGGAAAGTAAGGGGATATACCCATGTCAAACGAAGTATCTATCTTTAAGCAAGCCGGTGCCGTCTCAACGTCAGTCGGTCGTCGTGAACTCAGTGAACTTGCTAAGTCGCTTGCGACTAGTGGTACCACATCTCGTCGTATCCAAACCAACACCAACGGCACGTTCAAACGCCTAATCAATGGTGAGCAGATCGGTGATGCAGTCCGTGGTGATATCAATGTCATCATCGTTCATGCGCTGCCCAAGGTATCGCGTACATTCTACGCTGGGGCGTACGACCCCAATGCAAAGCCGACGTTGCCAGATTGCTGGTCAAACGACGGTGATAGGCCCGAAGCATCTGCCGGTAATAGGCAAGCTGCTAACTGCACGGTATGTGACATGAACGTAGTCGGCTCGGGCCAAAACGGTAAGGGTCGCGCTTGCCGCTTCCAGCGCCGTATAGCGGTGCTACTCGCTGGTGATACATCTGGCGAAGTTTATCAGTTCAACGTCCCTGCTAAGTCGCTCTTCGGTAAGGGCGTCGGCAACGTGCATCCGTTCGAAAGCTATGTGAAGTATCTGCTCGGCCACCACGAAAGCCCAGATTCGGTAATCACCAACATCAGCTACGACTTGAACGCTGACTCTATGGAGCTTCTCTTCACGCCTGTGCGCGGTCTGAACGACGACGAGTACGACCTCGTAAAGCAGGTGCAACAGGACCCAGCCACTAAGCGACTCTGCGAACTAACCGTAGCTGCGCAGGATGGTGTCAAGAAGCAACCACAGGCACCTGCACCCACCCCCGCACCTGCACCACAGGTTTCTCGCTCGGACGAACCCGAAGAAGAAATCGAAGAACCTAAAAAGCGTGTTGCATCCAAACCCGAAACTGTGGCAGCATCAGAAAGCCTTGCGTCGGTTATCAGCGCATGGGGTAGTGGGGAGTAGTAATGAGTTACGGCTACAGCGTTAAGCTGGTTGAAGCCAATCAACAGGCTGACGAGGAACACTTGGGTGTGCAGCTAGGGAGGAAGTGCATTGAGCATGGAATCCCGGTGAGCAAAGCTGCCGACGAACTGGGTGCTACTCGTCAGACTGTCTACAATTGGTTCTGCGGGGGTAGTATCCCACAGGGCGAGTTCGTTGGGCTGATCCAAAAATACATCGCTCAGTTGCCTAATTGAGCCTTTCAAGATGTGAATTAGTTGGCGGGTAAACCCCGCGACAGAGAGTGATGCCATGGAGAATTTTGACCTAATGTCTGCGGTACAGCCTTCCGATGGATGGTTTGCAATCGTAGGCATAAAAGATAATGCAGTTAAACAATCAATGGTCGAAACCCGTGAGGAAGCAGACCGCGTTGCAGCCCAGTACCTAGCCCAAGAACGCAATGTGTTTTTCGGGGTGGCTAAGTTTAAGACGGACGCAGGCCGCACCAAAGATAATGTACTATCACTTCGTGCTTTGTGGCTCGACATTGACTGCGGTGAAGCCAAAGCGGTTATAAGCGACAAGACCGGACGCCCCGATGGGTATGCTACGCAGCGAGAGGGGGCCATTGCCCTACTTGAGTTCCGCAACCTTGTCGGCCTGCCTAAACCCACCATCGTTAGTTCGGGGCGCGGTATACACGCATACTGGGCGCTTGACCGAGATGTAACCCGCGAAGAGTGGGAGCCTGCCGCTGAGCGCCTGCGTGATCTATGCTATACCCATGACTTCTATGTGGACCCAGCCGTGTTCGACGCGTCGCGTATCTTAAGGATACCGGGCACATACAACTTTAAAGACTCTACACCTAAGCTAGTAGAGGTAATGCGACCCGCCGAGCCGGTTAGCTTTGACGAGATGGTCAAGCTTATGGGCGTCAAGAAGGCTGCACCTAAACAGCAGTGGGAGCCTACCGAACTTGGTAAGGCTATGAGGGCCAGCACACAGTTCAACTTCGGCAAGATTATGACGCGTAGTGCTAAGGGTGACGGCTGTAACCAGCTTCTTCATGCTTACACCAACCGAGCTACGATAGACTACTACGAGTGGTTTCACGCCATCTCGGTTGCTGCCCAGTGCGAAGACGTAGACAAAGCAGTACATATGATGTCCGAGGGGCATCCCGACTACGACCCAGACCAACTGGACGCTAAGGTAGCCACCATCAGAGGCGCAACTAGCTGTGCCAAGTTTGAAGGTAAGAACCCTGCGCTGTGCCAAGGGTGTAAGTGGAAGGGGCAAATCCTCGGCCCAAAGTATCTTGGCAAAGTTGTCAAGGAAGCGACTTCTGATCTTGTCGACGTTATTCTGGATACGCCAGAAGGACCAAGGTCAGAGACGTTAACTATACCTAAGTACCCGTTTCCTTATTTTCGCGGTGAGGGTGGGGGTATCTGGCGTGTAGGCGCAAAGGGGGAGGATGGTACCGAGGCAGACCCTATTCTCGTATACCCCTACGATTTCTATGCCTTAAAACGTATGCGGGACGCGAAAAACGGTGAAATAATCGTCTTCCGTCGCCATCTACCGCAGGATGGTGTGGAAGACTTCTTGGTTCCCCTCAACGAGGTGACCTCCAAAGATATGCTTCGCAAGGCTATCTCTACCTACAGCATTGTCGCTGCGGGTAAGACCTTCGATATATTGATGGACTATACCCTCAAGTCGGTAATCAAAATGCAAGATATAAGGAAAATGGAAATTATGCGTAATCAATTTGGATGGGCTGACAACAACAGCAAGTTTATCATCGGAGATCAGGAGATCAGTAAGGACGGGGTACTCTATAGCCCTCCGTCTAACGTCACGACCAGCATGGCAAAGCAGATGGGTCCAGTGGGTTCGTTGGATAAGTGGAAAGAAGTCTGGGCACTCTACGGGCGTCCCGGCATGGAAGGCCATGCGTTTGCTGCTTTGAGCGCGTTTGGCTCACCGCTGCTTAGGTTCCTTAACCAAACAGGCGCGGCTATTAACCTCGTTAGTCCCGAGAGCGGTACGGGTAAGACCACCGCCCTGCGTATGGCTATGAGCGTATACGGACACCCAACAGAACTCATCGCTAAGAAGTCAGACACTTTGAATGCCAAGATGCAGTGGCTGGCCATCATGCGTAACCTGCCGTTCTGTGTGGACGAAATCACCAACATGCCAGCGGAAGAGTTCTCTGAACTGGTTTACGGTATGTCCCAAGGTAAGGGCAAGGAACGTATGACTGCTGGGGGTAATGAACTCCGCATCAACGACACAACATGGCAGACAATCTCGCTATGCTCGTCCAACGCTTCCTTCTACGAGAAGCTGACTAACCTTAAAGGCTCACCTGACGGGGAAATGATGCGGCTCATAGAGTACCGTATTCACCCCACGGATGCGATTTCAACGGATGTTGGCAAGGCTATGTTTGACCAGCAGTTGATGGAGAATTATGGCCACGCCGGTCCTATTTTCATCAAGTATGTGCTAGAGAACTTGGAAGAGATCGAAGAAGCTTGTATGACGATCCAAGCGCGTCTTGACCGTGAATTGCAGCTAACACAGCGGGAGCGCTTCTGGTCGGCAGGTGTAGCCTCTAACCTAACTGCTGGGTTCGTGGCCAAGATGCTTGGCCTTATCGACTGGGATATGAACAGCCTGTACCAGTGGGCTTGTGCCATGGTTGTGGGTCTACGTGAGGAAATCGAAGCACCAGCGACTAACACTGCTCAGATCATCGGGGACTTTATCAACCGGTATATGCAGAACATTCTCGTTGTTGACGATGTGGTGGACCAGCGGAGCAACATGGAGTTTATCCCGCGTATGGAGCCAAGGGGTGAATTGGTAATCCGGTTTGAGCCAGATACCAAGTTGATGTTCATCACAGCTAAGAAGTTTAAAGAATACTGCGTCATATACCAGATCAACTACAAAGAAACGCTGAAGAAGCTTAAAGAAGAAGGCGTGTTTCTGCGGTCTGACGTCAAGCGGATGACTAAGGGTATGAAGGTTACTACTACTGGCGTACAGGCGTTGATCTTTGACACATCTATTGGCGGCTTCCTAGATATGGGTAATCTTCTTCCCAAAGTAGCTGAGGTAGAAGATGCAAGTGCAGGGAGTTAGTTACGACATAAACTGGAAAGCATTCAAGCGGGGGGCGTCTATTTTCCTCCCCTGCTTGGACTCCAAACGCGCCAGAGCACAAGTCCTTGTGGTTACCAAGCGCCTACGTATCAAGATATTGATAAAAATCGTAGTCGAAGATGGAATTAAGGGTTTACGTATCTGGTCAGTATGATACTACATGGAACGGAAGCTGCTCCTTCCGGTTAGGCATCACTCGGCCCCCACCCTTCTCCGGTGGGGGCCTTTTTCATTTTAGCGGTTCTTTTCTAACAAGCCGCGTACGTATGGGTCGTAGTTCTTCGACACGCGTAGACCCTGCATAGACCGGGCACGATCCTCACCGCGAGTCCCAATACTTTCTTGCCAGTTACCTAAGAAGATTGGGCTGATAAAGTCGGTGTTGTCGTTCCACTTGAAAATATCTTTCCAGACCTTGTTGATGGCCACTTGACCATCCTTCATGCTGGTACGCTTGAGGGTGATGTCCCGATACGCCTTGTCCAGCTTGTTAATGTAGTCAGCGCGTTCCTTCTCAATCTTATCGACCGTCTTTTTGGCAAGGATATTGCTCTTCTGAATGTCAGCTATATCAGTACGGCCAAAGCCAATACCTTGCCCGACAATCTTGCCCCATGTGTATTCTTCCACGGGAGCGACAACATCCTGCGTAGACGGCGTGATATAGCCCTCAGATGCAAGCCGCTTCGCTACGAGTGCGTTGCGTATTGGCGCAGGGGTAAGGTTCTCAGCAGCCCGCTGCCACTCGCCCTTCATCATGTAATCCCCACCGCGCAGGAAGTTACGAAGCACCGAGCCAGTTGCACCGAGCGATAGCGTGTACCACAACGACCGTAGGGCTTCTTCGTTGGTATCTACCGGCGTATCGTCACGGAAAAACAAACCATCAAGGCCAACCGATGACCCCAAGTTCAGGCCCGTAGCCGCAGAAAGGGGTCCCATCTTAACTGCGCGTGTGAGGTCTTGCGCCTGCCCTTCATCGAGACCCAAGTCGTTAGCTAGGTCGCTGTCAGGGCCAAAGTACTGAGGCAAGAACTTCTCACGGAACCACAGGTCAAGGTTGCGAGAGGTTAGCGCGTTGTTGCCTTTCTCGTCGTCATCGTCGTCAGCGAGGCCAGCCGCTGCAAGGAGCGACGTCATAAGCCCCATCATGAAGCTGTAACCGGGCATACCTGTGGTACCAGCAAACATCCACGTCATACCGATGATGCCAAAGAACTGCTTAGCCGCAACCTTACGTTCTGGGTTTGGAAGTAACGACACTGTACCTAAGAAAGTACGGGTAAGCATCGAAGCAATCTGGATCGGAAACGAGTAGAACTGAAGTGCAACGCGGCCAATCGGCCCTTTCATAGCACGAGGCTTACTACTCTCAGAGAAGTCGAACATCGTCTCAAGCGTCAGGTCAGCAGCGGTATCCGCAGCAACCTCCATGGCAGTCTGATGGTCCATGCCACCTTTACGGCGCATGGCGTAATCCAACTCGAACGCCGACATGTACGCTATTTCACGCGCAATGCGCTCCGAGTGGTGGATACCACCAGACATAAAGTCGAAGACCCACTTACTTATCTTAGCAGGACGCCCTTGGTAGTTGGCGCTCGGCCCGGACTTACGGCTTACCATGTCACCAGCAAAAGTAGTGTCGAGAATACCGCGTTCGCGTGCATCGGCAAAAGCAAATTTCAACGCTTCGCGCATCTCTGGGTCTTTGTTCTCGTTGACGTACTTACTGTCGCCCATGGTGGGCTGACCCCAGTTGGTAACTATGTTGCCGTCTTCATCTACCTTGGACGTACCGAACTTGTTACCGATGGTTGCAATGTATCGAGCAGCCACAGCCGCAGTCTGGGCGTAGCCGTAACGTGCGCCAAGAGCGGGCATTGCCACAGTAGGAAGCTGAAGGAACTGCACCAATGCCGATTTGATAGACGTCAACAGGTAGAAGAACGTCGCCTTATTTGCCAAGCGTGCAAGCGGGTCGAGCTTACTGATGTCCGGGCTAAAGGTTTCAGCCACGCGAATAGCCATCTCGTCGATGTACGGCTGAAGCTGTTCGCTGTTCGGGTTCCCAGACATGAGGCCATATGCCTCACCAATAGATTGGCGGATTTTCGATGCATACTTCAGGTGGGTCAGACGATTAATTGTGGACATTTGGGCGTCAATATACGCACGTAGTGTATCCGCCGAGAAACCTTCGACACCCTCACGGTGCTGCATCTTTTCGTACAATGTACCCTTAGGCAGCGATGCAGCGTAAAGTTGGAAGATCATGTCCTTGATAGCCGAGCCATCAGCCATGCCGCCCTTGTCGATTTCTTCAAACACGTTCTTCAAAACGTCAGAAGGCTCCGAGCGCATGAAGTCAGCCTCCAGCCCGTCGATATCCCGACCAAAGGTAAAGACCTTGTCGTCAGCTTTAATAGCTTCAGCACTGCGCGTATCGCCGTTTTCCTGCAACCACTTGACCGCGTCCTTCATACCCTGTTGGTACAAAATCTCGCTTTCGAAGCGGAACACCCGGCGGTTCTTACCCTTACCAACGCGTAGCCAAAACTGCCCAGTGCGGAACAATGGGGCATAGGGAGCGTTTTGCTTAGCCGTGGCGTACATCTCGGTAATCTGCTTAACCGCTTGCTTGATACGATCCGCAGGCAAACCAGATTTCCGCAAGTTGGATACAATGGCTTTGTACTCATTATCAAACGAGCGCTCAAAGCCACCCATTACCATCTTGTATATACTTTGACCTTCGCCCTTACCCATCTTGTCAGTGCCGAGCTTCTCGTACATATCGTAAACTTCCTTGATTAAGGCTTTACGATTGTCGATGCGGGTCTTTGATGCGCCTTCTTTGACTAGTTCGGTAAGCTTGATATCCGCAGCCATAGCCGCTGCGAGTGACGCATGGCGTGGGTCCACTGACGCTAAGGTAGAACCGTTAATAAGGTCGGACAGCAGCCTGCCGCCTTCCTTAAACTTGGCATTGAACTTGCTATACCGTAGCGTGTTATAGGTAAGCGTCTTAAGCCCTATGTTGCGGAAACCGTCCATACGGTGCAAAGCCTCGTTCACATAACTCAGCTTACGCGCAACAGGCGGCGACAGCTTGTTGATCGCACGGATAAGGTCCCGGCTGTAATAGAAGTAGCCAATCACAACACGACGCGTCTTGTTCTTCATAGCCTTCCAAGTGGAGTCCAGAAGTTCAACCTGTTTTTTACCGCTCCGAGTTTGGAAGAACATATCGCCAGCCGCAGCGCTCATATCAGCAGCGTAATGGCTAGTCGCCAGCTTGCGCCGTAGGCGCTGCACTGTTGCAGTCTCGGTTTTCTTCTTAGCTTTACCGGCCATGTACTTGTTGACAATCTCAACGTCGGCATCATCAAAGATTACGTAGTTGAAAGATGTGACTTCACGCGTGCGAGAGATAGCATCGGGATAGCGATTACCCCGTATACCAGCTTCCAGAAGAGCCAAAGAAGCTTCCTTTTTGGAGCCAAGCTTACGCTTTAGTTGGTTGTATACATCTGCACCGGTAAGCGCATATTTCCCGCCATCATCTACAATTCCAAGTGACGCAAGGGCTTCCTGCACTTTGGCAGACTGCTTACTAATGGGTTCTTTCCAGTCCAGATACTCGTCATCATCTGGGGCAAGCCGAACTTCATACAGCTTCCCTTCTACGGTTTGTAGTCGGCCTTCATCACGCAGTCTGTTAAGGGTAGCAGCCATATCGTTTGCAATAGCCTGCTCGTCAGCAGTATAGAACTTGCTAGCCCTGCGCCGTAGGCGCTCTAGGGTGTTATCCAAAGTACCGCTATCACGAAGAAATTGTAGGGCACGGCGCTCTGAGGGTGTGAAGTCCCCGCCATATTGCACAAATTCCCTGCCTTTAAGACCCTTCATGGAGCGGCCATCAATAGTGATCCGCTTGCCTGCTTCTTGGTTGCGGTAGTGTTCGCCTACTTCGCGTGTACTACCAAAGTACAAGCCCCAACCGAAAGCAGTATGGCCTTCACCGCTACCAATTTTACCAGAAGAGAACTCGTTAAAGTCATGCGGGCCACCATGCCAGCCGTTGACCATGTAGCGCAGACCCTTGATGACGGTGCTTTCGCTGTTCCCGTCGATGACTTGATCATGTGCCATAGCTAGAATGGAACGTACTTCGGCGTCACTATAGTCCAGCTTCAAACCAATGCGGCGACCGAAGTCCTTAACGACGGCAGTTACCTTAGCCCAGATAGACGCATCTACACGGCCAGCTTCTGACTGCTCTGCGAGCACTTCTTCTAATGCACGGAGGCTTGGGTTCCTGTCGTTGGCGTAGACACCGGGGTTGTCGTAAGTCCACTGGTCAGCCTGCTCGCGCAGCTTTTTATTGGTCCTATAAATCTGGGCAAGCACTGCATCCAAGCGCGTATCAAATAGCGCACGCAGGCCAAGGTGCCCAAGTGACTCATGGTAGACAGCCGAGCTAGCTTCTTCCAACGTGTCGATATTGTTGGCGATAAAATAGATTGTGCCATCCGGAGCCACAAAGGCAGGGACGCTTTCCATACCATCGCGCTCGACAGCCTTACGTAGCGTAGCCGGAAGCTCGTCAATAGTACCAATAACCTTGATGCCGATCTTAGCACGCCAGTTCTTCGTGAGGTCCTTGATGTGCGCCACGAGGTCTTCGACGGCCATACCTACAGCACCTTTGCCGCTACGGCTAGCTTGATAGCTGTTAGCACCGATAGCTTCGTCAAACTCCGCATCAATCTTTTCGAGATCAGGGTTCTTTGACTTAAGCCTAAGCATCAACGCTTGGTAAGATTTTTTACTGATGGATGGAGCAACTTGCTCCTCAGTGTCTTCGTCGAAATACCCTTCACCAGCGCGCCTAATTTCTTTTTCCAGATTTGCAGCTTTATCTTCAGGCGCTTCTTCGAGGTCTTCCTCGGGTGTGACCTCAACGGGTGCTGGTTGTACAGGTTTTTGTACAGGTGCAGGCGCAGCTTCAGGCGCAGGCGCGGCTTCCCCGTCGAAACGCCCATCGTAAGTAGCACCAGCACCTTGGGCGCGTTTACCGGAATAACGTTCTATCTGAACCGGAACCAACATATCCGGGTCGATATCGTACGCGTAATTTACACGGTGATTACCGTTACCCAGCATGGCCGTACCACGGGTTTCATCAATAGTAAGCTTAACAGGCTCTTTAATACCATTTTCAGCAATAGAAGCACGAAGTTGATCATTTACCGCAGCCCGCTCTGGATCAACGGAGACGTTTTCATTTTCACCCTGACGCACAGCAACGTAATCAATAAGGTCACGAGCCGGTACCATTTGAACATTTTCTGGTAGTGGTGTAGGTGTAATGTCCTCAGTTGTAATGTCTGCTACAGTAGGTGTAGGCTGAGCCACTACTGATTCTTCTGTTAATGGTATCGCCGCAGTAGGTGTAGGTACAACGACAGGCGCAGGCTCAGTAGCGATGCCCAAGTCCTTAGCCGCAGCTTCTGCGATACCCGGAACCACACTGGCAGGGTTAGGCTGTGTAGCAGCCTTGATAGCTTCAGCGACCGGAGCTTTAGCCGCTTCTTCAATAGTAGGCCCTACAGGCGCTGTGGTAGGGGCCGGAGCAGTGAACGACTTACCAGTAACCGCTTCCAGTGCAGCAACGGGGTCACCGTCGTACTTACCATTTGCAAGCTGCTGCTTAGCCGCGTTGAACTGCTTTTGGTCAATATCGTTGACGTAGATAGACTCGTTGTTAAGTATTGTGTCGTTCAGTAGCTGGGTAGCTGCGCTAATACGTGCCTTCAGCGGTACCTTCTTGTTGGAAAGGACTTGCTTAGCTTCGTCTAATGTACGCTGCTGTGATCCCTCACTTCCAATATCTGGTCCAACAGTAGGTCCACCAGTTCCCACTGATGATCCGTCAGTTTCGCCAGCACTTCCGGCCATATCGGAGGGTGCAGCCCCCACACCACCAGAAACGCCTGACTCAGTTCTTCCGGCGTCAGTTGTATCATCAGTGATTGTCTCATTTATACTCCTCCGCTCAGCCATGTAGGCTTGAATGTCTTGACCTGCTTTCAGGTTAGCTTCGCGGTCTGACACACCCTCGGATTTATAGCGTGCGACAGCTTCTTCGTAAGCTTTTCCTACTCCACCAGAGACAGCATCAATCTCAATGGCACGGCGCTCTTCATCGTCGATTTGTTCTTGGCGTTTGTCTGTAACTTCTCCACGCCCGGATACAGCACTGATGCCACCACCAAGAATAGCGCCAAGTGTGCCTTCATAAGCGGCGCGTGAGAGCACGCCCTTCATTAGATCAGTTGGGAAACCAGCGCGAGTTTGGGCAAGGTTCTCGGCTAGCGCTTCTTGCCCAGCTTGGATACCTTCAGGGACACCCTCAACAAGTGCGCCTTCTACGCCGCGACGGATAAGCCCCTTACCTGTTGTTTCTACAGCCGTTTCAGCTACCTCAGCACCAGTAGCGCGAGCAGCAGCGGCAGCGGCGGCAGTGCGGGCCGTAATCTTGGCAGTTACATCCTTGAGGACTTTACCAGCAATCATTTTACCGAGCAGAGGGGCAGCACCCGTTGCGCTAGCAGCGGCACCAATAACGCCGCCGAGGGCAATCATGTCTGTATTTTCGCCACCGTAAGCCTGCGCTTCT
>Ga0181355_1000722_pt1 | contig 14371 bp, 8 predicted proteins | sample Fa13VDMM15DN_FD_130099 | JGI IMG/M metagenome (GOLD analysis project Ga0181355, IMG submission 130099) | Freshwater viral communities from Lake Michigan, USA - Fa13.VD.MM15.D.N | ecosystem: Environmental > Aquatic > Freshwater > Lake | place: USA: Michigan | collected 2013-09-23 | reverse complement strand
GATCTATTGCGAAAGGGTGGTACGTCACTTTCGTCGGACTGGCTGGAGACAATCCTCTCGAGATTTCAAGAGTTACAGAACTTGGAGTTAGAGAAGCCTTTAATTTCCTTGCCTACAAAAAAGACGCATTACGTGCAGCTGAAAATGAATCTAAAAAAGTGGTTCAAAAATATAATAATATAAGATGATAACCGCAGTTAATTTTAGACCTAAATTTTATTCACCCGGATATAATCCTATTATTTGGTCTGTAACTTCTGATCAAATAACAGAGATAGATTTTAATTATGTTTTTGATCTTTATATTGATAGTGTTTACATAAACCGTTTTATTCAAAGACCTAATCCAGCAGGAGCAGGTATGATCGATGTAAGTTCTATGGTAGATCCTTTTTTAGAAATAGGGGATTTTGCTAATGAAGTAGGCGTGCCTACAAGTACACCGTTTAAAATGGGTACAAATGCAGTGTGTAATGTTAAGTTGTATGTAGGCGAACAGTATCGTACTACTGCTGGGGCAGATCCAGTAACTTATAATGGTTTAGGCAACGCTGTAGAAGATGAAGGTGATCCTGCTTATCCATTAGGAGCACAGGGTTATTACGACGAAGAAGATCCGACAGATGATGATGATATTCTTCCTGTTATTGTTCTACCCGCTTCATTAGATTGGAGAAGACAACAAGAACATTTAGCAGTACAAGAAACAGGAGCAGCAGATTATTATGGTCTGTTTGGTTATGTAGCACCTTATGTTCTAAAAAACGATTCAGTTTATCCGTCTAGTACTTGTGGTGGTCCTGGTCTTTTTCTTTCTGAATATCCAAGATCTACAACTGGGGGTGCGTGGCAAACAACCGCTGATGCTCCTCCTCTTAATATTTCTGCTGAAGCATTAGTTTATGACAGATACGCTATTACATTTTTAAACAGAAATCCAGTATATGAATACTTTGCTGGATCGCCAAGTCTATTACAAAACGCTTCGCCTAAAGTTGCTTGGTTTACTTTTTATTCTGCTACAGGAGCAATAGGAAATTATGCTATTGGTAACTACGAACAAAACTTTGGCGGTGGTCCAAGATATTCTTGCGGTGGTTCTATTGCTTATTCAGGAACAGGATCTTACTCTAATGTTAACAATCAAGAATTTTTATCTCTAAGAGTTGGGCCAAAAGATCTTGAAGATCTGGGAGTGTTTTCTTCTCTTGGTCAAATACCAAGTTCTTATTCAGTCCAACTTTTTAATGAATTAAACATAACTGGTGGTTGTGGATACACCGGTGCACCTTCTGTTCCAGTATCTGAATTACTAACTATAGATCTAGTTGAAGATTGTAGTTCTTACTTATATCCAAGAGCAAGAATTTGCTGGCTAAATTCATTAGGTGGTAGAGATTACTGGAACTTTGAAATGAAGGCAGAGGAAACAATCGATGCTACAGGACAAACTTTTTACCAAACTGAAGTTGATTTTAGTGGCACTACGCCAGTAGTTCTAAGTAATGATACAACACAGAATTGGTTAAAGGGTGGAACACGCCAGTATAATAGATCAATAAAAACCAAATGGCAAATTACTTCTGATTTTCTAACACAGGAAGATGTAGAGTTCCTAAAAGGAATTGTAAAAAGTTCACAGACCTGGGTGTATATTGGAGAAGAAGATTTTCCGTTTACATGTAGGGTAAGCGAACAATCTTACACAGTTAAAACTATAAAACAAGTTAAACTGTTTACTGCTAATTTTGTACTAGAATTTAGTACCGAACAGACAATGCAAAATATTTAATATGAGGCCGTTACCGCAGTTATTTGTTAGAAGATATGATGATATAAACGATCCTTATGCTTGGATTCTTTTAGATCTGTACGATACAGATCCTATTAAAATGAATTTAAGAGCACAAGATGTAATGGATCCTACTATTACTGCTGCTTCATATTCACAAACTTTTAGAATACCACATTCATCTGCGAATGGTAAGTTTTTTAAACAGGCATTTAATGTTAACCAAACACTATTTGATCCTGCTGTAAAGGTACAGGCTTACATTAATAATCAAGGTCAACTTTGGATGATGGGTGTTATTCAGTTGATGAATGTGTATCGTGAAGATGCTACTAGTAAAATTGAATATGAAATTTTATTTGTAAGTGAAGTCTCTGACTTTGCTACCCAAATAGGATTAAGTCCAGCTGGCGCAACCGGTAAAAATCAAGGTGGATTTTTAACGGATTTAGATCTTTCTAAATATAACCACGAATTAAACTACGAAAACATTATTCTTTCTTGGAAGCAAGGATTTGGTGGTACAGGAGGAGAAGTTGGAGACATTGTTTATCCATTGTGTGAATGGGGTTACAACTATACTGGGGCAGGAGTTAATAGTTTTCCTATTATTCCAACAATGGCAACAACCGGAAGCCTAGGCGCAACTGGTTCTAAACCATTTTGTAATCCTGACTTTCCTTTATTTCAAGGTCAGATGAAACCTGCCTTGCGAGTAAAAGCAATTTGGGATGCAATCTTTGATCGAACAGAATTCAGTTATGAATCAGAATACATTCAAGGTAACTCTTATGTTAGTCCTAGTGGTGTGCCTGGATCTCCTACTTATGGAGATGAATTTAAAGATCTTTACATTATTTCAGACAAGTATGCAAGGGCAACTTTATACGAACCAGGATTTACTGGAGGTACTGGTGCAGTAGAAAATGTTAATGCACAATTAACTAATAATGTTTTTTTTCATAATAATCTTGGTGTACAAAGAATAAGTAACTTAAATACAGCATTTGATTTTGGAAATAACTTTAACGTGTCTTCCCAGGTTTTTACAATATCTGTTCCTGGTCCATATGAATTTACATTCACTGCTGATTACCAATGGGATCCTTTTAATATTGTACCTACTGGATCTGAAATATTTATTTTTGCTCTTAGTAGTCCTGGAGGTTCTCCGACTTATCAATCTGGTGTTGATTTTTTTGCACCAACTTCTCTTAGTGGAACAATAACTGTTTCTGTCTTCCATACTTTTGCTGCAAATGAGACAATTCAATTTTATAGTAATATTATTAGTAGTTTTGCTGAAGATACTCGTGTAACGTTTTATAATTTAAAAATTAATACTACCCAAACCCCAACGAATGTTTTAGATATTAAAGCAGTTTTACCAGATAATATAAAACAAATTGATTTTATAAGATCTCTTAACGAAAGATTTAAATTTGTATGGGAACCTAGTAGAACTAAACCTAAACATTTTATAATTACACCTTGGAAAGATTGGATTAAACAAGGAGGTGTAAAAGATTGGAGTGATAAATTAAACGATAAAAAGAGTTATAAGTTAACTCCTTTATTTCAGTCTCAACCGCGTTTTATAACTTACAAGGATCAAGAAGATACGGATTTCGTAAACTATAATTACCAACAGGCAACAAAACAAGTTTATGGTCAGCTAAATAAAGATTCACAAATAGAAATTATTAAAGGTATTAAAGATGTACAAGGAATTTTTGCAACCTTACCTTTAGCACCAATCGGTTACGGCGCAGGAGCATCTGATGCTGATGTGCTTGCCGCAGAGACTTTTTTAATTCCACACATTGCAAAAAATACTCCTATTAATGATGGACCTACTAAACGTGAACCCATACAACCTAAATTAAGAATTGCTTGGTATAATCAATTATGCGGAAGCGGCGGACCTGATACTATAATTTCTAAATCTTGGTATTTAAGAGATGATGCCGGAGTAGCACAAGAGCAAGAGCAAGTTCCTTTAATGAGTGGTTATTATCCTAATCCTTGGACGAGTTCAAACTTTCTATTAGATTGGACTAATTCTACAGTTAATTGGAATAATACCCTTGCTCCTAATCCTAATGGAAAGTCAGATTTAACTACTTTTAAAAGATTTTGGGGAACTTGGTACGATGCAACTTATGGTCAAATTATAGAAGTAATTGAAACAGGTGGGAATACAAAACAAATTAAAGATTATGCTTATTCTTTTGAAGGAGAATTTGTTTTAGATTATTCTGATATTGTAGATCTTAGATTTAACGATCTAATTTGGATTAAAGATGCTTATTATTTAGTTAATTCAATTAATGATTATGTAATAGGTCAATCAAGTCCATGTAAAGTAGTACTTTTTAAAATTAGTAATATTGATTTAGCAATTTCTGCACCTAATCAAATAGTAGGAGATATTTGTTATTCGTCAGAATCTATTTGTAACGCAGTATGCTGTCAAGAATTTAGTACAATAACTGCAGTCTTTGTTGCTGATCCCGATAATATTGTAGTTGGTACTAGATTCTTTTTAAATGCTGGAGGATCAATCTTTGCACCTTTAGGTTATTATTCAGATGGTACTTATGTTTATACTTTAAATGCAAGTTCTGTTGTTACTGTTATTGATACAATAGACGTTAGTCCTGCTCTTTGTGAGTGTATTCCAGAATTAGATCCATTAGAACTTTGTTATTTTGGAGCAACTGGTGATGCTTGTTTAGCATGTTGTTGCCAAGGAGCAACTGGAGAATTTTGGATGCAAAACAACGATCCTGCAACTTGGTATACCAACACAGTGTTTTATGCTAACTCTATAGGTTCTGCTTTTCCTTCAGATGGTTGGTATGCTTATGATAACACTAATTATGTTTTTATTAACAATGGTATTAGAACACAATCAGGATCTTGCGATATCTGTAACTGTTTAATTTACGATCTAACTCCTTATGTTGGTTGTACAGGATCTACATTATGTGAAGCATCTTGTTGTGTTAATACTTCTAATTTTAATTTCTATGCAGATTCAGAAGATTTAAATACTGCTACTGTACTATTTTCTGATCAAACAGGAACACCAGTTTCAAATGGTTGGTATTATAACGGTTTAGCAGCAGTAGAAGTTACGGGTGGAACTGGAGCAGTAAATGCAACTGGCGATCCTGGATCTTGTGAACCTTGCGGTAACGAAACAATAGATGTATTTTTTGATTTTAATTCTAATGTTAATGGAACTGGGGCATTTGCAATTACTAAATCTTTTGATGGTTTAAATTTCATGCCTGAAAGTACTAAGGATTTAGTTACAATTACTGCAAATACACCATTCAATTATACCGGACCAATTTCACCGGGCACTTATGTAAAAGGCACATTAGTTTATGGTGCTTCGCACGACACTGGAGTATTTACTACTAAAGTAGAAGGTGGATCAATTATAAATTCCCAAAACACAGTTAGGTTTAGTACTTATACTTATGCTCCTGCTAGTCCAAGTACAGGTGGTGCAGAATATAGATTCTCTGTTAATTTAACTGGTACTATTTTCGATTGTGGAGTAAGTGGCGGAACTGCTTGGAAGTGTACAACACCATCTTGTAATATTACAGGAGGCACAGGCGGTAATTCAATTTACGTTTATGCTAACGATCTAGAAGTATGTTGTGATCCACTTTACATTTATGATGCAGGTTTTGCAAGAATAGAAGCAGATACCCAAGTATTTATAAACGGTAACTGTACTGGTGGCACTGGAGGTTTCTGTTATGTTTGCGATGATTTTATTTCTGGATCTTATGCTGGTAATGACTATCACATTTACGAAAATTACTTTATTTGTGATGATTTAGGAGCAGGCACAATTCAATTTAACTGGACTGTTTTAGATAGACCAAATAGATTTAGTTTATACGATTCTACAGGTTTAATTACAACATCTGGTTGGGCCGGTAGTGCAACTTATCCAGGACCTTGGGGCGCTTCATTAAGTACAGCTAATAGCGGTACACTAGGTAGTCCTTATACTAATAGCATGTATTTATTAGTCGAAGCAGGACCTGCAGATCCAACCTCACCAATTACAGATGCATGGCAAGGTTCGTTCGTTTGTGCTAATTCTTGCTTCCAATATTTTAACTATCAGCCTTTCGATTGGACAGGAGATTGGGAAGATTGCGATGGAATTAATCATTCTGCAGAAACAATACCTGCTTATGGTTCAGTCTGTGCAATATATGGAACGCCATTTACAATATCAGGAACAGATTTAACACAAACGTTCTCATGTACATAAAAAATAAAATATGCCAACGATAGCAGTTAACATAAATTTAAGTTCGATAGGAACAGATGCTGGACCCTTTACAATCTCAGATAATGTATCGGGTGTATTAGCAAGTGGTGTTCCGCGTACTTCTTTATTGGCTAATTACGTAGTGAATGCTGATACTACTGCCACACAAATTACAGTAACTTCTACTGGTGTATGTGAAAGTACGATTAATATTCCTATTGATTTTCATCCGTGTGAAGATGCGCCCCCACCACCACCGCCTCCGCCACCACCACCTCCGCCACCTCCAGAAGATTGTGAAGAGGATATAGTAATTAATGTGACTGATATTGGTTACATAAAATACTATAATTGTACAACTGAATTAACTGAATATGAATACATTTCAACTCTAGGTAATGTAACTTTAACTAATTGTGTAAACACTGGTACTCTTATACCTGGATTTCCTTTGTTAGATGTTGCAGCCTTTACTGTTGTTAGTGCAGGAGTTGCTTGTGGTACCCCACCTCCAACACCACCACCACCAACACCACCTCCGTCTTATTACGATGTAGAATTAAGGATGAATGGTTTGTTTGGTACACATGGGACGCTTACATTATATCAATCACCAGATAATAGTACATTCACACAAAGTGTCCAATTATTTACAATCGATAATGAGGTATCAATTTTTAACTTTAATGGAACCCCGGGTTATTACTATTATTATGATGTGGAAAAAACATTTGGGTCATCTTGTTTTGCTAATGCTTATAATACAGTTTTAGCTACTGATTTTAGTCCAGGAAATATTGAAGGAGCATATTGTGGAAGTAATTCAGTGACATTCCCATCATTCCAGTTACCGGATCCTTACCAAGCTAGAAGTTATGTTAGCTTTAATGGCAGTTTAGATAGTGGATGTTTATAAAAATAATAAAATGAAATGGCTACAAAACCTAAAATAACGGTCGATACCTCGGAAGCAGAAGATGCGTTTGTTAAATTTCAATTGCAGATTAGGAAAGCGCAGGTTGCTATGCAAGAGGCACAAGCTACTGGTGATAAGATTGCATTTGCAAAAGCAAAAGCAGAATACAACGATCTGAATGACACATTAGAAGTAACAACTTTAAGAAGTCAAGAAGTACAAGATGCACTTGCTGCACAACCAGGTGTTGTAGGTAAGGTAGGTAGTGCAATGCAGGGTTTAGATAAAACTTTTAAAGCATTTCTTGCTAATCCTTTTGTCGTAACCTTAACACTTATTGTAGGTGCATTCATGGCACTGAAAGAAGCTTTAAGTCGTACTGAAGAAGGACAAGCAAAACTAACTAAAGTCTCTGAAGGATTTACAAAAATCTTAAATGGTCTTTTTGCTATTCTTGAACCTATTGCTAATCTGTTTATTGATTTAGTTATTGGTCTAATGGAGAATGACAAGTTCATGAAAGGACTAACCAAAACGGTAAGTGTTCTTTCTGGTGTTTTTGGTTCTTTATTTGGAATAGTTAAACCCTTTGGTGAATTTATTATTAATAATTTAGTTAACGCATTTAAAACTTTAGTAAATGTTGCTCAGGGAGCAGGAAAAGTTTTACAAGGTGTATTTGAATTAGATTTCGATAAAATAAAAGAAGGCGTTGCAGATGTTGCAACATCAGTAAAAGACAGTTATGTTAAAAGTATTACTAATGTAAAAGATTTAGCAGTTGGTGTAGGTAATGGAATACTAGATGTAGTTGATAATTATAAAACAGCATCTGCATCTGCAGAAAAATCATTCACTGAAGGTAGCAAAAGGCTAACAGATAAAGAGAAAAAAGATAGAGAAGAAAGAAATAAAAATAATGCTGATGCTGCAGCTAAAACTAAAAAGGCAGCACAGGATTTAATTAATACTAACGAACAAGTTCAGCAATCTAATGATGAACTTGCAGAATCACAAATTAAAAAATCAGAAAGTACAATTCAAGCTTTACAAGCAGAACAAGCTTACAAAGACAAAGAGTACACAAGAGAGCAGAAAAGAATTATAGATTTAATGGCTCTTGAAAAAGAAGGGTCTAATGAATACAAAGCTTTACTGGCTCAAAGAAATGATTTAGAAGCAAAATATACTAACGACAAGACTGCTAGAGATGCTAAGTTGACAGAGGAGCAAAAGAAGAAAGTTGAAGAAGATAAGAAGTTAGCAGACGAAACTGCTAAGGCATTAGCAGTTAGTGAAAAACAAAAATACGATTTAGCTCTAGTAGAAAGTGATAGATTTTACGACGCCTTAATTACAAAAAATAAAGATAATGCTGATGAAATAGCAGCATTAGAAATTGCAAAAGGTGAAAAAGCATTAGCAATTACCGCCGAGTATAATGAAAAGGTTTACAACGCAAAAAAAGAAGCACTTGAAAAAGATAGAGCCTTAATAGAAGGAGATATTAATGCTGGATTAATTGCGATGCAAGACGTTAGAATTAGAGATTTTGACGCAGAAAAACAATTTCTTGCAGATAAAGCAGTTGAATTTAATAATAGTTTAGAAGCACAAAGAGTTGCTGCACAAGGTAACGCCGATGCTTTAAAAGCAATTGAAGCCCAACAAACAGAATTTAACGGTAAGATTGCAGAAACAAACAAACAGATTGATGCTGACCAATATGGATTTAAGCGACAACAGTTAAGTGAAGCTGGTAATTCTATTGGACAATTATCTGAATTAATTGGTAGAGATACAGTAGCTGGGAAGGCATTAGGAATTGCACAAGCAACTATTAATACTTATCAAGGTGTAACAGAAGCTTTAAAACAAAAATCTGTTTTGCCTTCACCTTTCGATGTAGTTGCTAAAGTTATTAACGTTGCAACTATTCTTGCTTCTGGTTTTAAAGCAGTTAAATCAATTACGGCAGTTCAGGTTCCTACTGTCCCATCTGCAGGAGCAGCGGCTGCACCAGCAACTAAACCTACTGGATCTACTTTTGCTGAAGGTGGATTATTACAAGGACCTTCTCATGCACAGGGAGGAATTAAAACAGGATTTGGAGAACTAGAAGGTGGTGAGTATGTAGTTAATAGAAGGTCTACACAATCATTTTTACCTATGTTAACGGCAATTAATTCTGTTGGTAATAGAAAGTATCAGGACGGAGGAATGATGGCTAATATGGACACTATACAAGCTATGATGGCATCACAACCCGCACCAATTGTTAAAACCTATGTGGTAGCTTCTGACATGACTTCACAACAAGAAGCCAATAAGAGATTAATGGATTTGGCAAAAATCTAAAAAACCATACTCACATATATAAATTCTAATATGGAAAATAAAAATAAAGAAAAGCGTGTTATAGAACTGGAGGTAATGGAAGAGCTAGAAGAATCTGGCGTTTCCTCTATTGCCTTGGTAGACGAACCTGCTATTGAAAGATACTTCATTTACATGCGTAATCAGGAATTTGTAAAACCTACCGCAGGAGAATCACAACCTGATTTTATGGGCAGATGTATGCCTGTTTTATTAGCTGAAGGTAAGGACCAGGACGAAGCAGTTGCTAGATGTATTTCTATGTACGAGCAAGAATTTTATAAAGATATGGAATTTGAATCTTATACAGATTATCCCGAGTCTGCAACAGAAGCTGCTAAAAGAGCATTAGCTTATGCAGAAGAAAATGGTTGGGGTGATTGTGGAACACCAATTGGCAAAGCAAGAGCTAACCAGTTGGCGAATAGAGAACCTATTTCTGAAGAGACCATAGCACGGATGGCAAGCTTTGCTAGACATGCACAGAATGCAGATACACCTTATTCTGAAGGATGTGGTAAACTTATGTGGGATGCATGGGGTGGAACAGCAGGAATAGAATGGGCAAGCAACAAATTAGAAAGCATACGTGAAGAAATGAGTTATGATACTTCTGGCTTACCACCTTATGTGGAACAAACGCCTAGGAAGAAAAGTAAGTTTAATGAATACGGATGTCCAGAAGCGACAGTAGATATAGAACTAAATCTTGCTAATAGACAAGATGCAATAGAACAAGCTAATTACGGACCACTAAATCCTGGTGAACCTAATGAGGAATATTGGCAAGCAAAAGCAGATAAATTTAACACGACAATTAAAGATGCTAAAAGTTCAACCTGTGGTAACTGCGGATTCTTTATTCGGACTAAACCAATGCTTGCTTGCATTGCTGCAGGAATTGGTGAGGGTACCCTCGCAGATCCTTATGATGCAATCCAAGCAGGTGAATTAGGTTATTGTGAAGCGTTTGATTTTAAATGTGCAGCAGCCAGAACTTGCGATGCTTGGATATCTGGCGGACCAATACTAGAAGAAGAAGAATTTATAGAACCTAATCCATGTTGGGATGGTTATGAAGCTTATGGTTTAAAACCAGATGGTACACCAAATTGTGTTCCAGTTAAAGCACAGGCATTTGCAGAAAGACCTATATCAAGAATACCAAAAGAAGAAAGAGGTAGAACTGGTTCAGAAAAAAACGAACCAGGGGACACTAAAACGAGTAGAGGTGGTATAGAAGTATCACAGGAAGTAGAAAGCACATTAAAAGATAAAATTAAAGAGCACAACGAAAAGAACACACAAGATAGCCAGAAGGCAGATCTTGGTATGCTTAAAGCAGTTTGGCGTAGAGGTGCAGGTGCTTTCTCGGTAGGAACACCAGGTCGTAAAGGCATGGGACGTAACCAATGGGCAATGGGCAGAGTAAATGCTTTCCTAAGAATCTTATCTGGATCTGCACCATCTGACAAAGACTACACACAAGATAATGACTTGTTACCTAAATCACATCCTAAGCATTCTGAAGCTATGAGCAAACTTGCTTTTGCAGTGGAAAAAGAACAACAAGTTTTAGTTGGACCTGCTATGATACCAGATATGGAAATTCCTAGAAGAGACGAAGAAACCGGTGAAATGTATTATGTTAAATTTTCTAAAGAGACTATTGCAAAAATTCAAGAGAAATTTATGCGTGAAACTAGACTTGGTTCTACTAATCTAGATCATAACGATAATGTACATGGTGGTAGTTTTGTCTTTGAATCTTGGCTTACAGAAGATGAATCTGACAAAGCTAATTCGGTATACAAATTAGGTGTGCCTGTAGGAACCTGGATGGTTAAAATGAAAGTAACAGATCCTAAGGTTTGGGAAATGGTTAAAGAAGGCAAATACCAAGGATTTTCTATAGAAGGTAATTTTATAGATAAGGTAGATTACGAACAAATAAAAAGTGAAAAAGACTTAGTAGAATCTATTATGTCAATATTACAATCATAAAATCGGACTAAGGAAATGTCATATACCAAAAAGACATATTCATGGACGTAAATCAAAATAAAATAATCGCATGAATTACAAAAACAAACTTAATCAAATCCGTATCGTTCTTGGATTGCAAGTTAAGTTGGCATCAGCAAAGCTAAAGGATGGAACTGTAGTTGAGGCAGAAGAATTTGTACCAGGTGCTGCACTAGTAGTAGTAGCAGAAGACGGTAGCAAATCTCCAGCACCAACAGGTGAACATACTTTAGAAGATGGTACAGTAGTCTTAGTTGACGAATCTGGATCTATCGTTTCTTTGAAGCCACTTGAAGCAGCAGAAGACGTAGAAGAGGTAGTTGAAGAGGAAGCCCAAAAAGTAAAAATGGAAGACGAAGGTCCAATGGATGGATCTGAACCAGAATCACCCGTAGCAGACGCAGTTAAAGCAGCAATTGCTGAAAAGATTGAAGAAGCTATGACAAAGGTAATGATGGCTATGGAACCATTAGTAACTGAAATGGCAGACATGAAATCTAAAATGGCTAAAATGGAAGAGCATTATGCAAAATTTGCAAAAGCACCTGCAGCCGGCAAGATTACAACTATTAACGATTCTAAAATGGAATTCGGTCAGTCTACAGATATTGTAGACAGATTTAAAGAACTTAAAAATTCTTTATAAAAAAATAATAAAACTATAAAACTATGTCATTTAATGTAGCAGGTTTAACCGCCTATACCGATCAACTTTCAACCGATTTGATCATCCGCGCGGTACTTAAACCACAAACCGTACAAAACTTAACAATTAGACCTAATTTAACTGCTGGAACTACGGCAATTAACATCTTAGGTGCTGGTGTTTCTGTAGAAGATTACTCTTGCGGATTCGCTGGAGCAACTGGTAATACCACAATCTTCACACAACAAAACTTAGTAGTTGCTACAAAGCAATTAAAAGAAGTAATGTGTGTGGAAACACTTAGAGAATACTGGATCTCTTCTGTCATGAGCGCTTCTGCTTATGCAAACGAAACACCAGTTTTCGAACAACAAATCGGTGATTTAAAAGTTAGAGAAATTAACAAATACATCGAGCAAACAATCTGGGCTGGTGACGGCGGATCTCTAGATGGTCTTATCGACCAAACTTCAGTAACTGCTGGTGCTATCTCTGGCGTTTCTGCAGCTTCTGATTTTGCATCTGCTTCTACAGCTTATGCAGGTTTCTGGAAAATGGTAGACGCTTTGGCACTTGCTAATCCAGCAGTATTACAAGAAGATGACCTTATCATGTATGTGTCTGCTGCTACTTATTCTAAGCTAACACAAGCTTTACAAAACAAAGGTAACGCAATTTTATTGCAATATCCTAACATTAATAACGTATCTGGATCACCGGAAAATTCCTTTATTTTCCCCGGTACTAATATTAAGGTATTTTTAGCACCCGGCATCGTAGATTTAGGATCTCCAGTAGTTCCTACAGTAATCTTAGGCCCTAAGAAATACGCTTTCTTCGGTACTGGTCTTAACAACGATCAAGATAGATTTAGATTCTATTATGATCCAAGTCAAGATGATGTTAAATTCTTAGCAGCTTGGAGAATGGGAACTGCAGCAATTGCTAACCAGTTCATCTCAACAGTAGCTTAATCTGTAAAACAATAAAAGAGTGTGATCGTATTGGTCACACTCTTATTAAAAAAAATAATAAACAACAACCATGGCATGTAATTTAACATACGGAATTCCACTAGACTGTATTGATAGTATAGGGGGGGTCTCTGGTAGCGTTTACATTGGATCTGATGTTGATTTTGGTACTCTAACCGTTTCTTCTGCAACTGGTAGTCAATCTTTGATCACTAGTGCAACAGGTGGAACTGGTACAATGTATGAATTCCAGATCGCTAAAAACGTAGGATCATTCACAGAGACCTTTAATATCTCCAATGAAAACGGAACAGCTTACTTCGAACAAGCTTTTACCTTTAACCTTCAGAAGATGGAAGCCGAAAAAAGAAATGAAATTCTTTTGATAGCTCGCAACAGAAATCTGAAGCTTATTTACGAAGACAACAACGGAAAATACTTCTTAATGGGTCTTACAAGAGGCGCAGTAGTAAGTGCAGGAACTTCGACCAGCGGAACCGCGGTAGGAGATTTGAATGGTTATACACTAACCTTAACAGCTCAAGAACCAGAAATGGCTTATGAAGTACAATCTACACCAGCAACCACCTTTGCAGGTGACGTTACTTTTGTAGCAGCATAATTTTTGTGAGGGCAACCTCACTTAATTACAAAACATCTGGGCGTCCGGATAGTTTTAAGGGTCAGAATTTTTCTGACCTTTTTTTTATGTCAGTTTTCAGCAGATACATACTCATGTATATTAACTCATAATTATGTCAGGAACATTAAAATTAGGTGCAACGGGTGGTCAAATACTTTTTTCGACAAGTGGAACATCTGGACTTGCAACTCCCGCAACTGGATATGGATCACTTTATTACGGAACTGATAGTCAGTTACGTTTAAAAGATGATGCAGGAACTATTACAATTCTAGGTGCAGGAGGTGGAACTGGAAGTGGATTCACAACTGGTGGAGGTAGTTTAACTAGTAACCTTGCTGGTTCATTAGACGGTTCAGCATTAGTTGCTAATACAACTGGTGCATTTAATCTTGCAATTGGTGCTTCTGCAGCAGCAGCAAACACAATCGGAGCAGGCAATGTAGCAATTGGATATCAAGCATTCCAAAAAAATACAACAGGTGATACTTGTACAGCAGTCGGTTATCAAGCATTAAAAGAGAATAGAAATGAAGGAAATACTGCAGTTGGTTCCAGTGCTTTAGAAGTTAATACTTATGGAAGATATAATACAGCTTTAGGAGATCATGCTTTATCTACAAATTCAACGGTTAGTTATAATACAGCAGTTGGAGCGTATGCTTTAAATGCAAACACAACAGGTGAAAAAAG
>Ga0181355_1000720_pt1 | contig 14386 bp, 13 predicted proteins | sample Fa13VDMM15DN_FD_130099 | JGI IMG/M metagenome (GOLD analysis project Ga0181355, IMG submission 130099) | Freshwater viral communities from Lake Michigan, USA - Fa13.VD.MM15.D.N | ecosystem: Environmental > Aquatic > Freshwater > Lake | place: USA: Michigan | collected 2013-09-23 | reverse complement strand
TCCGCAGCTAGGGATAATAGTTTAGGATCAGAAGTGGTAGGAATCAGATCAATGTCTGATGCACGAATCACAATCTTATCTGACTCTCCAAAAGCAGCCGTTGATCCAAGTTGGCGATAAGGTGCAGATTCTAGATCAGCTGTATCCATCACACGTTTAATTGTGCCACGAACACCTGCAGCATTGAATGCTCCTCCAACAACTCCGCCAAACAATGCACCAGTCAGGATATTAGATCCGATATCTTTAATATCCTGGCCCTCCAATATTGGGGACCGGAACATAGTGGCTTGCACCATGGTTTCAAATGCAGCAGCATCAATAGCCGCCTGACCTACACCTTGTGCAACTGCTTTCACAACATTAACATTTGTCCAAGAGAACACTTGCTGCCCCTGCGCTAATGCTTCACCCGCGACAGTTGCCAGAGTCTTCCCATCGCGCCCAACTGTTGCAATGAGGCCAGTAGCTTCTGCAAGTCCGCTGGCGACTCCGCCAGTTTTCATTGCACCAGATAGGAGACGTTGTCCTGTATTAAGGAGTTTAACTCCAGCCATCCCCGGCACGAATGCTCCAGCCACAAACCCGCCTAGGTCAACAGCTTGTTTGTGTGCTCCGTAATAAGCACCTAGATCGGAGTCGTAAGATGAGAGAGTTGTTTGTAGATCATTCTCTTTTGCGTCCGTTAGACCAAGCCAGTTACCTGCCACAACAGCAGAGTTGTAAATTGAGTTGACTCCTGAGGCCACAGCAGTCAGAGCGAATACGGGAGTCTTAACTGAGAAATCTACAGCAGCGGCTAGGCCGTCTCCAATAGAGCCGAGAGGGTCAGAGAAGAAAGATTTAGTACCTGAAGCAGTGTTATGGAGGTCAGCTGCTTTAAGGTAGTCAGGTGCATTTAGATAATCCATTTTGTTTCCTTTTAGTTCCCAAACATATCTGAGATAGCAGGCAAGTCAGTAGCATATTGCAGGGCTACATCTCTGCCAACCAGGCTGGATGCCAGAAGTTTTTTAATCTCCAGAGGTTTCCTCATGTTGATAGTTTGATTCTTACCAAACATACCAAGAGGGACAACAGCATTGTAGTCTTGTTGCTGAGGTAAACCCTTCTCTAGGTATTGTTTATGTACATTATTATAAGTTGTTACACCTACATAATATGCTTCCAGAGAGTCTGCAATCGCCTTGAAGTTTCCCTTGGAAGGATCTTTAGCCAAGGCAGTTCGGGCTGCATTAATGATATCTATATCTTTAATAGGCACGTCAGGATTATCTACTGACCGCTTAATAACATCTGCAATCGCAGGGTACTTTGCCATGATTGGGATAGACTCAGTAAGCTGCTTAGGAGTTGGCGCAGAATAGATGTTAGGAGAAGTCGGATCAATAGCTTTATATTGCAATACTGCTTTATCTTCCACATACTTGGAAATCTCAGCTGCACGAACAGCAGGATCTTTAGGTAATGTGGCACCCTTGGCTAATGTATATTCCTGCTCTGTTTTAGCTGTGAACTCATACACGTCTTTGTCAATAGCTTTGGGGCGAGCACGTGCAACTCTCAACAAGCCAGGCAAATCAGCTGCACTCATACCCACACCTAACATAGGTATGCCATCTGCGCCTTGCCCGGCAGTTTCAGCATCTTGCAAATCTTGGCCATAACGAGCAAGGTTAGCTACATAGCCAGTCTTATCTGAACGAGCTTTCTGCAGGAAGGTAGGCAAGTCCATTGCGACTCCTCCAACCTTCTCAACAGCTTTGTTAAAAAATCCTAGCTGTGCATTCTGGTCTGCAATAATTCCAGCTTTCTGCTCACCTAATGCGATTCGTTGTTCATCAGATAATCTGCGGCGTGCATTAGCTTCTTCCCTAGATGCAGCTGCAGCGGCCATGTTAGCTTGACGTAGTTTGAAATTACCTAATGCTTCTTGCTCTGTTAGGGCGGAATGGGCATTAGTGAGTTGCTGTTGTGAGAGACCTTGCAGGGCCTGTGCTCCAGTTATATTGAATTGTGCAAACTCTTTCTTAAGGTTAAATCTCTGATCCTCGGCTTTAGCTTTAACAAGTTGCAAGTTAGCGTCTGCCATTGCCGCATTAGTAGTAACTGCGGTGGCCTCATTCATCCTAGCAGTCTCAGTAGTGGATTGCACTATCGAGTTATATTCCTGCTCTGCCATATTATGGCGATTAGCAAAGTGGTTATATACATCCACATCCGCAGGTAGGGTGATCTGAGCATGAATCCAACCTAAGGGGTCAGATGCAAATGTTGTTTTCTTTTTATCGAAAATAATTTGTTCTGCCTGCACAGCTGCATCATAATTTGTTTCCCTGTCATTGGCCAATTTAGCTAGGCGGTAGTTCCCAGCTTTGGAGTCTGTACCAAGTTCTAACTTAGCACGAGCTGTAGCGGCCTGTGTGTCTGCAACCATAGCATCTTTAGCAGCCACAATTGTGGTAGTGGCTTTCTGCATGGAGTCTATGTTATAGGCCTGGTCTGTGCCTGCATTCTCAATCTCAGCTAGCGACTGACTAACTTGTGTTTGAGTGCGAATATTAGCTGCCTCTGTCTCAGCCCGTTGTTTTGCAACACGAGCAGCAGCTTCAAAGATTGGATCACTAACTGGCATATTATTTACCTCCTAATTTACGAAGTTTTTGCACCTCAGCAGGCACATGATACTTTGCCACAATCTCGTCTAACTTGTCAACCCCGAGTTTCTCAACTACATCAGCAGGCAAGACATACTCTCCATGGGACAACTTAGCTGGGATGGAATCAGAGATACCAGTACCTGGCCCACTAACATCCCCTCCATCTGAGTATTCATCTAGAGAAAAGAATGGGCTAATTCCTCCACCACTATCTGAATTAACTTCATTATTAGCTTTCATATTGTGGTGCAAAATATAGGCTCCTGGCTTCTCTCCGGCCCAGAAACATTTATCACCAACTGTAATATGTTGCACCCAGATCATTCCAACTCTATCTGACTCAGTGACTTCTTCCCACACAACTCCGCCATCTTCTTCGTCTGTGTCTCTGTTAATGTCGACTACAGGAACAAAGTGACCCAAGAGTTTTCCAGGAGTTACCAGACCAGCGTGTCTCGTTGGAATAGGTGCGGTATCAGAACATACTAGAGAAACACCAGAGCTAGTCCTAATCCGATAGCCGGACACATTCTTAGCCTCTGAATAAGATACTAAACCTGAGTCATGTTCATCAGTTTCTGGATCATAGAGATGCATAATTGAGTTTACATGTACTTGTCCAGCTTTGATGCCAGAAGGTAGATAAGAGTCTACGTGTACGCAAGCTCCTCCGTAATCTGCTCCACCATCTCCGTACTCTCCACGATCCCCATAATCATAACCTCTAGGATCAATGGAATATTCTGACTGCTGCTCATCACTAGGATTAGTCATAACTTCCATTATTTCGTCAGCAGGAATAGATGACACGATATCAGCAGTTCTCTGATCTGTCGAGATATCTACGGTTGGGAATGTATCTCTAGTTGGCTCTAACTCTGTTACCTTAGGTGTCAATGCAATCTGCAAATCTTCTTGCCTACCAACCGCTTCTGCCCTACGTGGTTCATCCATCCCAGTAAATACTTTAGAGAGCATGTCACCAATAGATGGGAGACCAGTCAGGCCAGCCAGAGTATTAATCAGAGCAGTTGCTGGATTAAGATTGGATAGGAGATTGGCAACATCTTTCGTATTAGGATTGGCTAACAGGTTCCCTATATTCATCACCTGCCCTAGGACACCTTTGGTCGCAATGTTACCTGCAGCCATCAGTGCATTCTGTCCTGGCTTGTCGGAGGTGGCAATAGAACCGATTTGCCCCAACTGGCTTAAAGTGCTATTGCCTGAATACTTTCCCGCCATAGATACTCCCCGTGCAATATCCCGTGCACTCATTTCTGCTCCACTGGCTAGAGAGTTAGTGTAGGAGATAATGTCCTTACCAGCTTTGACTCCTCGCATGATATCCACAAGTCCGCCATCTGCATAACCTAAGTCAGGGAAAGCATCTACTGGATCCTCTTCAGGGACAATTACCTCATCTTCTGCAGGCAGGAATGGGCCAACAGGATTAGCATTAGGATCATTAGGGCCAGTATATACTCCAGGATCAACAGGCTCTCCAACATCCCGATTGTCTGGAGCATTAGGATCTGTGGGAGATGGAGCAGGATTAGGTGTACCGGAACCTCCAGGAACATAAGTACCTGAAGGAGTTGTAGAAGAACCTCCACCTACAATATTCTTGACAGCTCCTGCGGCAGAGCCCACCACACTCTTAACTGCCCCAGTAAGGAGAGGAGCCCCAACAGTCAGCCCAACGATTGCTGCTAATCCGTCTAGTCCTGTACCTTTCACATTGGTGTCTACTGTTGTAAGTCCAGTTGTGTTCTGGTTAGTAGTTGTTGTAGTAGGGCCTGTCACCCCAGATTGGCTGGAAGACCCTGTTGAGTTGGATGATCCTGTAGTATTAGTAGTGCCAGAAGTATTAGATGATCCCGAGGTATTAGTAATATTTGTAGACGCAGTAGTTCCTGTTGTCTTATTATTTCCTGTTGTGGAAGATGTTGATCCACCTACAATTTGCTCTGCAGTTGATCCAGAAGTTTGTGAACCTGTGGAAGATGAGCCACCAATGATAGATGTTGTACCCCCGATAATGTTATATGAGTCTCCTATAACTTGTGTGCGTCCGCCCATATTGGAAGTTGATCCACCAATATTATTAACCGACGACCCAGCCATGTTAGTTGTAGATGTACCAGTCGTATCAGAGTATGAATCTCCTACAACATTAGTGGTCACCGTCTCTCTAGTGGCCTCTGCAACTGCAGCCGCACTGCGCGCCAAGAGGTCATTAGTTAACAGGGTGTTAGTGGAACCAGAATATCCCCCACCTGCACGTTGCCCAGAACTTACTGAGGCTAGACCAGTCGTGGAAGATAACATGGTTTTAAGCATGGAATCTAGGGCCGCCTGAGATATGTTAGACTTGGTGGTACTAACGTCGGTGCGTCCAGAGTTAAATGTTCTGGAGTTATTAGTTGTTGTACCTGACTGTGCCTGTGTACCAGTATTCACTGACCCTGAATTGGTTGTCAGGTACCCGGAGTCTGTATTCGTAGACCCCGAGTTGTAATTTTTGGAGTCCAGAGTCTTATTGGTAGAGCCTGAATTGATCTGCCCTGAGGTAGTAGTACCTTTAGAGTTAGTAAGATTAGTGGAACCTGAGTTCTTAACAATACTATCCAGAGACGTTGTGGAATCAGTTGTCCCTGTCTGACTCTGGTTAGACGTAGATGATTGCGAGGTGTTAGCAGTATTAGACCCTGTAGAGGATGTAGTACCTGACTGACTCTGTGAACCAGAAGATGAGGTTGTGCCTCCAGAATTCGTTTGAGTTCCAGAAGTGTTGCCAGATGTGTTAGTTGTTGACTTAGTATCTTTACCAGAAATGATAGATAATAAATCAGCTGCACCTCCCAGAGATAGTCCGGAAGATGTGTTTGGCGTCGGTATAGTTGCTAGAGCCATTATGCTACTCCTTTGTATTTTTCAAATGTTCTCAGTCCGCCCATACCTAACATGCCAAAGAGAAGCTCATAGAGCATCCCATCGTTACCTAGTTTAGGTGCAGTCATTTCTGGGTGCCACATCGCTAATGCCCACACAAGGAAAGGATAACCAATATAAGTATAGAACAAAGCTAGCCCGCAAACCCACCCAATGAATGGGCGCCAACCTGCTACAAACATAGAGGTGCTCTTAGCTTCCTCAGTGTTAACAGTTAGCTGTCCCTGGATAAGACTAACTTGTGCAGCTAATGCTTGTTTCTCTGCCTCTGACTTGTCAGGCCAGATTTTGTCAATGGCAGTTCGAGCTAAATCAATACCTGCTGTTAGAGGATCGAGACTCATACTAGTTCTCCTGTGGGTTATTTCTTAAGTGCAAACCAAGCTGCGAATAGTGTACCAACTACTGCGAGAGGTTTGGCTAACTTGCCTATGAATTCTAGAACTTTCCAGAAACCTGCCAATGCTTCAAACAGCTCTATCATCGCTGATGTATCTTCTTTAATAGCTGCTGTTTGTGCCATGTGAGTAGCTTGGAGTGATTCCATATTTTCTACTCTACTTTCCAACGCAAGTATCTTATCTAACATTTGTTGCTCCGTCATGATTGGTCATTACAGTGCAGGGCCAGAGCCGATGGATACATATAGCGTAGAACCTAGAACGTCTGCAATACACGCAAACTGAGTTCCGTAGGGAAATGATACCGTATAAGCAGTGTCGGGAGGTATAGCAAAACCAACTCCAGTTGTGCCATCTGCCGGAATAGCCGCAGTTGGAGCTGCTGCTCCTACAGCTGCGTAGGCCACCCACACAATTTGTGCTCCTGCATTAAGAAATCTATGATCCAAAGACCCGAGAATACTTATCCCAGGTGCAGTCGGAGTCGGAGTTATAACAGGAACTAGAGTTTGTGAAGCTAAAGTAACAGCTCTCACATAAGTAGAAGACAATTGATTCCAAGATAAATTAGACATAAGGTTGCCTTTTAGTGTATGAAGATTAAGAAAGTTTTACGCCGTTAAGAACAGTTAAACCATTGGCATAGCCGCCAGTTGATAGCAATGATAATACCTGACCTCTCTGAATTGCATTGGGGAGAGCATTCCAAGATATGTGTACCCAAGTATGTTCAAGAATTAGTTGATCAAAACCCACCAACACTTTCTGTCGAATCAGTTCCCTGCAAATATCCAGAGGAGAACCGAAAGCAGGACAGATGAAATCTACTGCTTCCCCCAAGACATGTTTAGAATCATCTTTGGATTTGAGTGCGCGATTGAGTGCAAGACACCTGATCCAACTACTTACTGAAATCGGCTTATTCCCAAGAATCACTCGTACCTTCTCCAGCTTAACTGCCGTCTTAGCTGCTGTCATTACAACTTCCCCCGACGGTAATGAGTTATCTATCCCCTTGCGGGCCGCCTCTTGGGAGTGAGTTGCTTCTGCCAGTGTAAAATGTTCTGAGAGATTCATAGTTGTCTATATAAGAGTAGGTTGTAGATAAAGAATTGTGGAAGAAAGCGCGAATCCTATTGGTTGACTTACAGTACCCGCAGAGCTAGACACAGCCCCAGCACTATTACTGCCATAGTACAAAGTACCAGGAGTAAGTCCAACCAGTAATAAGACGCGTCCTGCGGTGAGAACAAGTCCAGTGCTACCTGCCAGTACACCTTTAGGCTCCGCACAATATCCACGGACAGGTTTCGCAGATGTTGTAAGATTCGATAAGCGCGCATTCAATACTCCAGAGTTGTTGTATAAATTAACCAGTTGCCCATAAGTTGCAGTCTCCGAGAATGTTACAAAGACTGCTCCCGTTCTGTCGTCCATCGAGAGAGCCAGATTTCTAATGGCATCCCACGTCTGAATCATCTCTTGCCTTGCTGCGTTATCAGGGTTAGCTGATACAACAGGAAGTTTAAGATTAGATGTTATATCAAAACTCATTACCTCCTCCCGTGATTATGGAACTTAAGGACAAAAGATGAGAGGAAGAATCCACCAATCATAAGGATAGAATGATTCTTACCCGATGTATGGAAATTAAATGAGCGCTGAGATTCACCAGATAAAGAGACCTCATAACCTACTGATTCCGTGCAACTCTCCAGTGTTCCTCCTGTTATTGTTGACCTGTCATACACTGCAATAGATTGGAGAGGGTGGACTGTTTGGAGAGTTACAGATTCCAAGGTTAGGAGGTGGCCACGATCATACTGGAACTTACCGAGCAGAATAACTCCTTTAGAGGAAGGTAAGGTAGTGGAAGGATCCACGACTGTCATAGACCCATCTGCTTTAAGGAACGCTATAGAATACCTAGGGGCATCAGACAACTCTGGTTCTAGGTACTCATACTCAAAGCAATCCATGTGAGTTATCTTTAACTTACCATACCTTTTCTGGGTCATATCGTAGACAATGGCATGAGTTAGCGAGGAGATACCATAGGAGATTATCAGGTAACGATCTGAGACAGATACCACTTTCTTCTGCATCGGGAGAGTTAAGTCAGTGGATGTGAATACTCGTGTGACCTCATCGAAGTCCTCGAAGTCCTTGCCACCTAGGAAGTCCGTTAACTCAGGAAAGATTGTTTGGGTAGCAGTGGCCGTAACTGTCTGGAATCCTGATGTTGTGTATGCGTACTGATTACCAGAGTTTGCATCATAAGATACATAAGCTGGGTTGAGGCAACCACCTGAGGCAGGAATCTCACGGAAGTTAAAAGGGTAGCGAGGGTTAGCTGAGTAAGTGCCTGCTACAACATTAGTCTTGGTGTAAACTGTGACCCCAAAAGTCGCAGGGAGGATAAAGGTGATTTCCGATTTCGTACCCTCGACAGTGAATCCTCCAGCTCCTGTGATAAGAGATGGGATGAAGTCTATCTTATTAAGTGTGGGATCAATGTCTAGTGTGGATGACCAATATACTGATTTCGTATCATAGGCAATTACGTACCCCTGATACGAGACAATACCCAGAATATTGGCAACAGTGAGCCCGTCTAGGGTAACTGAAACAAGAGTATTGGTAGCAGAGTCATACTTGTAGCAACCGATACCAGAGAAGAATATATAAGAAATGCCTTGACACGTCGCATAAGAGATTTTGGTAGTTGAGACATAAGGTACTGAGTTAGAGATGGTAGACCACACTACGCCGCCTAGGAGGATAATATTGTGAGTTCCTCCTAGTTGAGGGGAGAAGTAATATTTAGGGCCAGCCACTGTTGTGGATATGGCATTTGATTTAAGTATCTTAACCTGAGTGAACGATGTAACCGAAGGGACAGCAGGGATAAGTTGTTGATACCCCACTGAGTTGAACCCATAGGGAGCAGGCAGGACATTGTGGCAGTAGAAAATAGCAGGCACGCCAACATCCCTATCTTGATCCTCAGCAGATACAAGAGAGCGATTGAATGTGTTATCTGATCCAGGAACTATGACTGTCTGGCCCTGGTAATCAGTTAGAAAAGGGAACGCTTTAGCTGAAAGGTTCCCACGATAGATGACTTGTGACATTAGAATATTTCTCCTGCGTACGATTCTACAGTGAAATCTGAACCCAGAATGCGAACATCTCTGTAGACGGATTTTAATATAAACAATTCCGCTAACATTAACTCGTTGGCGCGCACCCTATACATGTTATCATAACCTGACGCACCAGGAACATCCCAAGTTATCTGACCATAGTTAGCTGTAGGAAATATGCACACTGCATCTAGATAGGTGGGAGATGGTTTACCATATCCGTTGTATTTAAACAAGCGAGGTATGTACAACTTGTTATCTTCCCACCTTGCAATTGCATGTACAGGCGCACTAGCTGGAGGAGTTAGGGGCCAGGGTGTCTTAGTGAACCGATCTGCACTTGTGACAACTCCTGCTCTAACATAAGAGAACGGAATACCATGGACACCCTTGTCAAAAGCATAGGGCCCAAATGACCCTATAACTTCAAACATCAATGCATCGGTATCGTAACCAACTATCACCACTTCATGTTCTCCAGTACGAGGAGCCATAATATCCCATGCGGTTTCGCGCCAAGTCTTTCCAGGAGGCACACACCAGAAATATTCTGGGTTGTCTATGATAGTTACAATGACAGGGGAACCTTCATCAATGGAACGACAAATAGATTCAACGCCAGGCACTGAACGCATCTGGAGTGAACCTTCTGGTACTAATTTTTGTCCTTCTTGCATTGCTTCCCAGCTAGGAAATGCTCCAAGAGTAGAGACATTGTAAGGGAATGAGGAATCTAAGCAGATACCATAGGGGGAGATTTGCTGGATGATTGCTGGAACATTATAAGCTCCTGCAGAATACGCTTGCACATATTGTGTTGAGAGTTGGAGGGGATTGCCGGAGCGTGCAGCTATGATTTCCAGTGCAGTAGTTATGGAAAAGCGCATACAAGTAGGGGCTGCCCCCTGATCTTCTATGCGCTCTGCTCCTGTTCGTAGTGTTACGTAGGTCATACCAGTTTGTCCCTAAGTTTCTGAATATCTGCTTCATTAGCTGCAAGCCATTGTTTACCTGACTCAGTTAAGATAGCTTCCCTGCGCCGTCTAGGTTTGTCAGCTGCCAATTCTAACTCCTCAATCTTAGTTAGAATAGGAGCATTAAGTGCGGGAGATGTGGGAGGAGGAGTTACCCAATCTCCCACTGTTGCGTCACCGATCACACCGTCTGGATAGATGCAGTCCCCAGCCAGCCAGCCTGTATCGTCAGCGGTGCGCGCGATGGACGTAAACGGGCCAATCTGCCCTGATGCTGTGATTAGGGCTTTCATGCTGCGCACTCCACACGTTGAATTGCGTAACCTATAGCAGAGGTTGCGAATGGATTCGCTATCCATTTCTCTGCCGCTGTTGCTCCTGCTTGCGAACTGGTTGGCGCCACTATGTAGATATTCGGCGTCATTCTTAGGATGCTGTTAGGGGTAAATAGGTAGTCATTGACCGCCGAATTGCCAGAAAGCAGAAAAGCATTAGCCCCAGATAGCATGACGCTTTTATTATTAAGTGCACCGTAACGATCAGTAGCCGCCGGTATCGGCATCTGAACGGATGCCGAGGTGTGAACTACTGCGACCACGGACGAAAGAACAGGGGAAGTACCAGAACAGTCAAGCGTAAGTTGCCCGTGCTGTGTGCCCGCAGAATAACCAAAACGCACGCTATTTCCGCTTACGCCAAATTTAGCCAACCCTGCGCCACTTCCGATCAAGTCACCTGTTATTTGAGTGCCTGCACTCGCGGTGCCAGCAGTGTCGGTGAGAATGTTGGCATACCAAGTAGTTGACCCTGCATGGCTGATGTACGCCGTCTTACTCGCACTTACAACCGCAAATTCTGTATTGTTGAGATTCGTAGTTGGGCTTGTGCTACTCAATACGGCGGTGCTAACTGCCTCGACTGTGGTGGTCAGCTTGAAGATACTCGCCGCATGGTTGGAATTCATGTAGTTAACTACGATGTTTCCATTGCCGTTTTGGAAAGCCCTGAATGTGGCGCTGGCCTCAGTCGTTGCGGTTGCTGCTGTACCGTCACTCAGCCCAGAGCCTGAGACAGTGTAGGGCTGACAATTGATCGTGGTTGAGGCGGACTTGCAGACTGTTCTAACGACACTGCCTGACACAAACAGATTAGCAAATCCGGCGACGCTTGTTGATGGCGCAGATTCTGAACCGACTGTTGGTGTAGTTCCACTTATGGTTATCGCACGAACGCCGCACGTTGTTGTGTCACGTGAATAGGTGACAACCCAAGAAGTTGAAACTGCAATGATTTTCCCGAAGCCCGATCCGCTGGCACTGATATTCCCGGCCAGTGTTGTGTCGGCCTTGGTGCCTGTGTTAACTGTCGGTGTGACATTTGACAGAGAAATTGTGACCGTCTGCATGCCTGTAGTAGTGTCGCAAGTACACACAAGCAGAAGATCGGTTGACGCCAGTATTCCGGTGAACGTACCGTTTTGAATACTTGCTCTGACAGACGTTGCAGTGCCCCAAGTCTGAGTTGTCTTGTTGTAGATAATGACATAGCAAGTTGTGCCCCCGAATAGAAAGGCAACCCGGTCAGAATCTACAGTGATTACTACAGGCTGATTCGTAGAGTTACTTTGGGCCGTGATAGTTGAGTTGAAATACTGTGCAGTAATCCCCGTCTTTTGCAACCCATACGGTGCCCACACACCCGCGCTTGTTGAGTTATCCGCAAGGCCAATGATCGCCCCAGTGCGGGGGCGGACCCAGCCTAGTTGCGTGCCTGCTGAATCCTTAACCCCGTAATCAAAGTCGCCTGCGTTGTAGATGGAATAATTATTTACACCCTCTGACAAAGTAGTGGCAACAGGTAAAGTAACGTACAAGCCAGGTGCTGTCGGTGTTACAGATATTGCAGCAGAACTAGCAGCAGTTAGTGTGATATTACCTGTAATTATCTGGCCGCCTGAGCCTATGATAGTTATGGGAGCCGCAGCCGAGTAACACAAAAGCTCTACGGTGTTAACTGCTGTGGCGCGAAATATCGCAGTATCTCCGGCCGCTGTTGTTTTATTTGCCCCTGATTGAGTAACAAGGGATGCAGAGTTAGTGAGGGTCAGGGCCCCAGAGAATCGTACAAAATAGAGGGAACCAGCAGGCACAATAAACGAGTTGATCGTAGTAGTCCCGGTGATGTTAATATTTCGTGTGTTAGCTGCAGCCGGTGTTGTCAGGTCAACAACCCCCGAGGATGCTATATCAATCCGAACTGAGTTAGATAAGTCTGCTCCTGCAACTACGGAGCCTCCAGAAGCCCGTGTATAAGATACGACTTGCCAACCATCGGCCACACCTGCAGTAGCTTTAGGTACCACAACGCAAGAATCTCCGGCTGCTGTTTGAATAGCAAGACCGGAGGGAAGGATTAGTGCAGCAGTGGAGGAGAGAGTTAGTGAGTTCGCAAACCTTACAAACAATGGGCCTTTGTAGTTAGTCCCAAATGATGTAATATTACTGGTACCTGTGATACGAACAAGGTTAGAGGTCGAGGTACCTAAGTCCGTTGTGGTTGCAGAAGCTACATCTACCTCCACCCCCGATACCCACTTGTTTGCAAGAGTTGTTAGGTTACCTAAGGGATCAATACTAATTACGTTGGTGCCATTAACAGTGAAGTTAATATAACCATCAGCTTGCGACCACATACCTGTGTCAATATCTCCTGCCCAAGTTATCCCTGGGAGGAGAGCAGTTCCCTTAAGAAACTGGATAGGTGTTAGTGGATTGGTAACTGTGGAAACTAGCGTACCTGGAGTCCAGATTGTTGCTGTCATGTTTAATCTCCTATTCCTGTAATTGCGTGTTGCTTCAAAAGTTGTAACTGCTCTGCTACTAGATTCCGGAAAACAGGGACTTGGTCATCGAGACCAATCATCTTAAATACGGTAGCAGCAGCTTCGTAGATAATAGCGAATGGGTGGTCATCAGCAATCCAAGAGTTATAACCTAACTCGGTCACAACAGGATTCTGATAACAACCCACTAGGATGTATTGTAGAGAGGTAGATGATCGGATTTGTACAAAGGATCCGGCTACGTAGAATATGTCTAACTGATCTACTTTGTAGTCATCTAGGATTTTCTCTGGTACTACGTACTTTAGGAATACCCCAGGGGTGGAACCATCTGCATCATACTTGCGTATATAGCGAGGTTTGCGCCACAGCGGGAGAACAGTTTTGTAGTCGAGGGATTGGTAGTAGTCAGTGAGGCCGAAAACAATAGAGTACTCATAGAGGTCTTTAATGTAATCGTCTGACTGGTGTGCTTTTAATGTTGCTGCACGAACGGCCAAAGATGTTTCATTCACCAAGTCAGGCCGATTGGTGAGGGTCATTACATCAGCAACTAACGAGGCAAATGAAGTTGGCACAAGTGCTCCTTACGAGTTATTTAGTGGAGACTTTGACAGAGACTGCGGCAGTGGCTGGAACAGCAGCAACACCATTAGATGCAGCCATTGCACCTTGGATAGATTGTGAATTAGCAATACCCTTGAGCTTACCAGACTGATCTGTTTCACCCATGTCACGGTTAATATCAGTAGCAGCCAGAATCTTAGCACGCTCTTCCTCACGGATACGAGCACGCAAAGCACCCATAGGATCGATTAGATCAGTAGTGGTTTCTGTCTCGTTAGGATCAATATAGTAATTAGGATGGCCAGCTTCGCATTCTGCAGTGAGTTCCTCGATATGTTTTTTATTAGTTGTAGCGTAGCCATGATTAATGAAATGCACGACAGAACCATCCTTGAAGCAATAGCCCATGATAGGTGCGCGAGACTTAAATAGAGTAAGAGTTGCCATAATATAAATACCTGTTGAGTGTAGTGAGAAAAGTGGAGTATAGTTTATTACGGAAAACCATACCAGAAAAACCGCACCACTCACAGGAGAGAGGTTAGCCAGCAGCGCCAGCAGTGAGGTTATACACTACGCCGTTAGCGGGCGGGTTCTTAACAACACAAGTTACCTCAGTTGTCAGTGTACCGCCTACTGCGTCAATACCATTGTCATTGGCATCTGCATCAGCATTGAACTCTTTATTCTGAGTCTTACGATCACCGAGGTAAGCAAGACGGAATGTAGAAAGGTCAACACCAACAGCCATGCGAGACCAAGTTGTATTGGAGTTAAGTAGTGGGTGCTCGATCAGCTGGAATGCTCCACGACTTGTCTTGATTGTAGAATATTGCAGACC
>Ga0181355_1000719_pt1 | contig 14389 bp, 15 predicted proteins | sample Fa13VDMM15DN_FD_130099 | JGI IMG/M metagenome (GOLD analysis project Ga0181355, IMG submission 130099) | Freshwater viral communities from Lake Michigan, USA - Fa13.VD.MM15.D.N | ecosystem: Environmental > Aquatic > Freshwater > Lake | place: USA: Michigan | collected 2013-09-23 | reverse complement strand
TATCATCCACTCCATTTCCTTGCTCTTGGATGATTTGGCCGTCATACTCATTTGCTCCCCCTGTGTCACCTAGCATATTTATTTTTACAATGTTATTTGGTGCGTCCTTCAGTAGATTGATTTCCTGTGAAAATCCAGATGTTTTTAAAAACTTCACAGAGGGAGTGAATCCGGTTTCTTCCGCCGATGTTAATTGTTTCAAAAGGGTTCTTGATGTCCCGGCTCCATCTCCTGCATACCACTGGAAGGCGGACCCTGCCACGCCATCGATTTCCGCATTCAAGAACTTCTTTGATGCCGGGCCACTGTCCGTCCAGAAGCCGAGGTAATCATAATCGTTTCCTGTGGTGTTATCGTAGAGAACAATCTTCTTTGTGCTGGTTAGTGTATTTCGAGTTACATATATTTCACCATTTGTGATTGTCAAATCATTTGTTATCTCTGCAGTGGTATTTATCAACAACGATGAAAACTGCGATGTCCCCGCCGACGAAGTAATCGCCGCCGAGGACGATATCCCTGAACCGAACGTGCATATTGTAGATGGGTTTAATACTACACCATCGGCGGTTGTGCCTACATTCACCCGTCCAGAAAAGGTGGTCCCAGTAAGCGAACCCCAAGTTTGATCGGTGGTCTTAACCTCTAATACGGTTACTCGTCCTTCAAGTGTGTTAATGTCTGCCGTGTTTGTGGCTATCTGTGCGTCTTGAATGGCTTGGCTCGCATTATTAGTTACGATATAACCGCTCAATGTTGCCGCTGTCGTGGTGGCTAAAGCCAATGCCGCATACGCTACAGGCCCATCTCCACCCGCTCCCGCTGGTCCAGTTGCTCCAGTGGCTCCAGTTGCTCCAGTAGGTCCACCACTTGGGCCGGTGGGTCCCGTGGGTCCTGTTGGGCCTCCTGCCGGTCCGGTCGGGCCAATTGCAGTAGGGCCTGTGGGTCCCGTAGGTCCTGTCGCTCCAGTAGGCCCAGCAACAACATTCGTCACTTGTTGAACCGTAATAATCACACTGGGGACGGCCGGTCGAGTTGGACTTGTCCCCGCTACATCGTGGTGCAGAAATAAAGCTGTATCTGCCGAATGCCACGCTAACTCGATATAATCATTTGCCGATAACGGAACAATTAAATTAAGTGCCGCTATCAGTTTATCATTATTACCTTCCAATGAAAAAAGACTGTTACTATCTGGGATATTCACTCCGTTTTTTACAAACCACACCTCCACGGTATCTTTACCTCCATCTGTTTTATCGAATTGTGCTGAAAACTGGATATTGTATGTCCCCGCATTTAGCACCTTGATTTGCGACGACGTCGCTCCAATCTGCACTTGGTTATTATTGGGGTCGCTGTTATTAACCGTCATTAAATTCACACTTGTAGCCCCTGCATTTGTTTGGTCTACATTACTCCAGAATACACCCCAGTATCCTACTGTTTCTAAACCCGCAATAATGCCGTCGATTTGTTGCTGGATAGTTTGAGTGGTTATTAGACCCTCCAACATGTCAAATTGCAGATCGCTGATGTCCGGGTCGCTTTTAGTCAAAATATCTGTATTGACTTCATTTGCATTCACTGATGCCAAATTTGTCAAATAGTTGTAAGACGTATAATCTAAATTACTAATACTCATTATAATATATCCGTATATATATATATGTCAAAAGTTTCCAACAACTCCGAAAATACGAACTATAACCATGTATCTGTAAAAACCGATTCCATGGTTAAGATGATTAAGGAACTCTCTAAACTGGGAGTATTTAAGGGAAAATCTAAACCCCGTGCTAAAAGGGGTTCTGGCAAAGGCGATGACATGGGAGGTGATGGGCCCGGTCCTCAGATGCGAAACCTCCCTCCTATCCAGCAAATCCCACAGGGTGCAACCACTCAGCAGATACAGGACATTCAACAGAGAAATGCCGCAGCCTTGGCCCAATTACGGTCAGAGGTTCAACAGGGGCGGATCGCCGATATTCAAGGCACACGCTTTAGGAGTCAGCAAGAAGCCGGGGCAGGTGCCTATAACCCCTTCGAGAGAACCCGTTCTGTTGGAGTTATGGTCCCTGATGTCACTGAAACAAGATTTACTCAAACAATTAATGAAGGGGGTCCTGGGGCTGAGGCTGATTTACCAGAAACCACTTTTACTATGGAGGAAACTGGAAACATTCCAATTGCCCTGCAACCTGTGGAGAGAATCGCTGTCGGAGAACCCGTTGGTGAAGCTGTCGGTGTAGAAGCTGTTAAAACAGGTGGCGGGAGTGGAAGACCCAGTCTTTCTCTAAGAAAATCAGTCACTGATTATTTTGAGTTGCCACCCATTCCAAGTGTAAGGGGGACTGATACCGTAGATGTATTGATTTATTATAGGCAATTTATGACTACAGTTGGTGGACGAGTAGATGAATCTATTGTAACATCGAAAGAGAAAATGATTAAGGAAATGAATAGTCTTGCAGATACCCTCGTCCAAAAAATATAAAACCTTAATGTATATGTCTGACTTTATTGAAGAAAACGAGAGAACCATTTATTTAGATTTAGAGGACTTACCTGATTCCCTTATTTATAAACTAGAAGAAGTCGAATTCACTTTTAACCCCGAGAAATTCGGTGTTGGCGAATATCTCTCCATCGAATATTACGAACAACGGTTTGAAAAAGCATTCCCCGGATTGATAAATCAGTTCCCGATGCTTTATTACTTGGTGGAGGATTGGCATCAGAAAGCCACCCAACTAACACCTTTAGAAGAGATTGAACTCAAAAAATCACAATAATTTTGCATTGTATATATATAATGCAAAACAATTTAGCACCAAGACCGACTCTCTACGATTCCTTAAGAATTGGCTATCTACCCAGCGAATCTCAGCAGGGCAAGGAGATGGCAAAATACGGCTACCAGATTGACAAGGGGCTTTCTAACGACAACCAACAAGTGTATTATAATCCCGATTCTAAGAAACTTCTCTACAACGTCACCGGCTCACACACCCTAGACGACTGGGTGAATTCTGATCTGAAATTGGCTTTGGGTATTAAGAAGAACACCGGTAAACCAATTATCGAACGAGGCATTGAGAAACTCCTCCCTGATGCATGGAAGAAGAGTTTCGACCGCCGATACGAGAATGTATTCGGGGGATTCAAGGATACCGACCGATACAAACAGGCCGACGAAACCTTGAAGAAAGCGAAAGCCAAGTATCAACCTGCTGAAACCGCCTTGACCGCCCACAGCTTGGGTGGCCGAATTATCCAGGACATTGCAAAGAGCAATGATAAAGTGTATGCACTTGATGCCGGACAAACGATCGGGCAACAGGTTAAGGGAGGACCGAACCGTAATATTTACAGGACCGCCGGCGATGTGGTTTCGGGCGCATCTGCGTGGTCGCCACACGTGCAAACATTGGCGAACCCCCACACGAGCAAATTGCTTCCAGCTTTGTTCTCTCGTAGCGCCCCGCAGATCGCGGTTGCCGGTGCCATCGACGCTTATAACGCCCACAACATAGAGAACATTAAGGGGTCTAAAATATTCGTTTAATTACATTTTCACTCCTACGATTGTAAATGTGAAATTGCCAGCGAGTGGCAAGTTAGGAGATGCAGGGGGCGTGTTATTATTTAAATTAAATGCACTTAGTTTCAAATCTACGATACTTCTTGTTTTATAAAAAGTTGTCATTAGCGATGCCATCGTTCCATTTGACACCACCTCATTCGCTAATACAAATGTTGATACTGACCCCAGTGTTGCGGATTGGTTCTGTCGTCTTGTATTTGTCAATGATAATTGGGGTATGAAATCAAATCCTTCTATTTCAAGACGATAACCTCCATTAGAATTAAGTGCCGTTGTAAAAGAAGTTGTTTGTGTTAAAAAGATATTGAAACGGTCATATTTGTCCCAAAAGGATTGACACAATTTACGAATATCAATGTTTTTCAGGGTAAAGGTGGTATAGTCGGTATCACGCACTCCCAAGTTGGTTTCCGTTGTTGTAAGTCCCCACGGGTTGATATTGAGTGTTGCCTTTTCCACCTCATAAATGGGTTTCACGAAAAACGCCAATTGCCAATAGGGTGTCGCAAATCCACCAAACCCTACCGCATTCGTTGTTCCTGTATTTTCTGAGTTTTTAAAAGTAATGGTAAGAGGGACATTATCTCCATTTTTTTTGAACTGAACTGGGGCTACTGGGTATGCCAAATCATTCATATATCCTGACCCTCCATTTGGAGCAATGACTGTTCCTATAATCGCATTCTCTGTATTCAAATTGAGTTGGTCTGTATTATTACTTTGTTTTGTTCCGTTATTTACAAAATTAAGACCTGAAATCTGAACGGGGGTAATACGAATATCACCTACATTGGTTCCAGTTCCACGGGCAGATATCATTCCCAATTGTATTTCAAAATCATCGTGTTTATCCCAAAACAAGTTACACAATCTTCGCATATTGAAATCGGGGTATGAGTATATTTTGCTATTATCAGTTACAACTCGTTTTATTCCTGGCATATTCACATTTGAATTGAAACCATAAAAAGCACACTCATTCATTTTTCCAGCAATCACAGGTTCAAATAGAAAATGAAACTCAACATCATTGAAATTGTTTCCAGCAGGAAAGACACCAAATGACGAAACATTAACGTTAGCAGGATCAGTATTTGCCAAGGCAAACTCAAAGTTTTCATATCTGTTGCCCTTTTTGAAATTGAAAGACCAACCCGTATTTACAATTATTGGATTTATATTTGGTGATGCTCCTTGTAAAAACGTATACGCAACAGGCACCCATTCTTTATTCATATTTGAACCCGTTCTTTCATATATCACATTAGACCATTCCAACCCTCTCAAATTGTATGATAATTGCCCCATAGTTGAACCACTGACGATTGTTATAGCCCCCTCTGTTGAAAATGAAACCAACTTCAATGCGAACTGGTCGTATTTGTCCCACATCTCTCCCATCACATTTTTCATATCAATATTGTTAAATGTGAATGCCGTCTTTTGCGCGTTAATCGTGCAAGGATTAATCGTCGATTTCGTAGATAATATAAGTGAGGCACTGTCTGATAACATTTATATTATCTCTATAGATTATTCTTTAACTCCCACAACTGAAAATGTAAAGGTTTGCGCGTTTAATTGGGCGGTTTGAAATGACCCGTTACCAACTTGCGACCAACAATAAAAGGTCAAATCTACATTCTCACTCTCAGGTTTGCGAAATGTATTTATTGACATTGGCGCCTGTCCGTATTCACAATCATTTGTAAAGGTTTCCGTATAAAAGAATTGCTGTGTGAATCCATTTCCTTGTTTATATCCTGTTGTCACTCGTAAGTTATTGATAAATTGAAGACCCTCCATTTCATACCACATACGACGCTGTGCTGCTGAAAATGTTGCCCCTGTTCCATGCATTCCGATTGAATTGCATATCAAATTAAACTTCTCATACTTATCCCACAAACTGCCTAAAATCTGTCGCATATTGATATTGGTAAATGTGAAAATAGTGAAATTGGCATTTCTTGAACCAAACTGATTTGTTCCAGCGCCACTTGGTAAAATCGTCCCGCTCAATGTGAAATTAACCTGCTCGTTTTGATACAGCATTGTGTATGGACTTCTGTAAATCTTGGTATCATCAATCGGCACAAATGCCAAAAAGAAAATACGCTGACCTATTGTTGTAGGTGCTCCTGTTTCATATACATATTGCAATGTAAGTTGGACGTTGTTTGCATCAGGTTTTATCATTACAAATGTTCTTGTATTTGCGGAACGGTTAAACTGGCGTGGTATAGAGGTCGGAATCGACAAGTTATATTCATCGATTGCCGTTTGAAAACCCGCTTGTTTACCCTGATATGATGCCTGAATCAAGTTCAAACCATTTTGATAAAGGGTCGCCATACCAGCAACAGTGGCTGGAAATGTATCATTAATATACATTTTGAAATACTTATATTTGCTCCACAGTGTTTCGCCTAAAACAACTTTCAAATCAAAGTTGAAGGTCACTGTCATATTATCTGCACTTATTACTCCTGTTGTCGATGGGGTTGTTGTAAGTGACCCCGTATTGAGCCATAATTTCGCTATCTCTTGATCCATTTATAATAAATACATAGATTATTATAAATTGTTAAACTGCTTCCTTTTTGAGTTTTCTAAGTTCTCTACGCTTTGCGTTAATTGCGTCTTTGTTTTTATGGTATAATTCATTAGCATAAGCATTTACCTTTTCTCTATTTTTCTCAGTCCATTCACGCTGTAATTCCAATCTTTTCTCGGGATTGTTTTCACGCCATTCTTTCGCTTGTTCTTTCTCACGCTCCTTAACATCAGGATTTTCACGCCACTCTTTCTTTTTCTGTGCTATTATTTCAGCATTCTCTGCTTCATATTTTTTGCGAACTTCTTTTGCTTGTTCTTTATCTGTATGTGCTCTCCTTGTGTTTAAGGTTGGTTTCAATTTGTCTATCCATTCTTGCTCTGTTTGGCGTTGTAAATGACGCTCACATCGTGCCAATAATTCACAAGTCCAATTTTCTATGCCTCCATTTTCACGGATAAATACATATAAAGGATTATTATGATTTTGACGATTTGAATTATTACAATCTTTTTTGTGAGTGTAAAATCTTGATTGGGCTGATACAGCAGACCCAACATAAAATTGAGTTATTTCAGGGGTTTTACAACAGAGTTTATAAATATCAGATATATTCATATTTATAAATTAATTAGTGAGTTGTCTTTAAGTTGTTTGTGTTATAATATTGATGAGGTGAATTCACCCGCTCAGTATCTCGCATAACATACGCCATTTTCGTACACGAGTACTTGGTCATAGCAAGCAAAGGCAGTCTGCAGAATGGTGATGGCGGCACCGGAAGACTGGTAGTAGTTGATGATGGCGAAGATATCCGAATTGGAAGTGTTAGTGCCGCTGAATATGGTTGAGGTATTTGCACCCTGGTACACTTCAAGGTCAATTCCAACTAGGTGGGCCCCTGACTCAGTTGTGGAGGCAGTGTTGATATTGGTAACAGCAACAGGGGCATCTAACTCATAAGCAGTTCTGGTGACACTGGGCTGGTTGGTCAAGTCCGCAAGAGAACCAAAGCATTTAAGTGCCTCGGAGTAGGTTTCACTATGGGTTACAGGAGCCGTGCTGGGAAGAACTTCAGCACCCACACGGAATTGGTATCCGATGGAGTTGGAGGTTCCTACACCAAAGGCGCAGTGGGAAAGGGGGTATTGAGCGTTAACACCAACCGAAGCATTGTTTCTTGTGGCAACTACGATGTTCTTGAGGGAACTGAACTTGGCGGGAATTGGGAAAGAAACCTGCGTTTGTGTCGTGTTGGGGACGTTGGCAGAATTGGTGTAAGCACGCCACGAGGGGATAACCATCTGCATGGGACTGGAAGAACCCGCTTTAATTGCACTGATAGCAGAATCAGGGAGTTCCAAGAACTCACCACAGTAATTTACGCCTGACATATTGAAGGAGGTAATGGCACCGCCCAACCTCATCAAACCACGTTCTGCACTGCTTTGTAAAACGATCTCTAATCTTAACGGACTAGCACTGGCCTCAAAAAATGGCAAATACTTCTCACCAGCCAAAGACCCAACCATCGAAATCAAATTCAATGCGAAAGGAAAGGAGAAAGTTCCAGCAGGGGACAATGCACCCAAAGCACGACCTCTGTTAACCGAGGCGGCATTCAGCACATCACCGGCGGCGGCGGCCTGGAGGACGGAATAATCGGGGTTGGTTCCGGCGGTGATCGAGAAACGACCCTTGACCGCATCTTCGGATACCTGGTAATCAAACAAGATTTTGGCAAGTTGATGGTACTGGTCGATATCTTCTAAAAGGTTGGAGCCGTGAAAAACACGGACTCTCTGGATAAGACCATGGAAGCCACATGACTCGAGGGTAGTAGCAGTGGTTGCAGTGCCGACAACTAAGTTGAGGGTTCCTTTCAAATAAGACTCGGAAGGAATGAGGCAGGTGTTTGCGCGTGTAGGCAAGTTAATAGTAATCGTTTCGCCCTGGCCGAATGTGGTTGAGCCTTGCGGTTGTATCTGGGTTAAAAATCTTCGGCCTGGAGCACTCTCAGTCTTTGATGCATAGCGGAGGTTGGTGGGAATCATTGTTATATATACTACGCCCAGGAAATATTTTTGGCAAAAACAATTAGAAACGTCTAAATGTTTTTAATAAGGGGGGATTTATCGCTTAAGGATATTTCTCTCAAGACCCGCTGAAACTTTTTTAAGAGCCTGTCCTACTTCTCTCATTTTGGGTCTGTCTAAAAGGGCGGTCTTGTATCCAAGTTTTCGCATTCCAAGGGGCATCTTATGTCCCATCATCGCTTTTCCTAAAGGTTGTTTATGTCCGAGCATTTATAAACTACCATTAGAAATTATCCAGGCTATTCTGTAAATTTGACACAATCCAATTGCAACGTCATCTGATATTGGATTCCATTCATATCCACGAGTCGCCCCTCGTTGTCTAAAATGCGGATCTGAATCTGGTCCAGTTTATTCACAAATAAGTTTGTCCTAAAGTTATTGGGGTTCTCATAAGTGATAATAGAGAAGGGCGCGACATACACCGGTATCGTTGCTAATATTTTTTGATTATATGGTTGCGCCACATTTACATTGTATGTAGGGAAGTTTATCTCAATATTCAAAGCCCTTATCTGATTCAGATTCACGCAGTCGCGACTGTAGAGAAGATTCGCAACGGAGGTGGTATTGCTGGTTTTGCTGAACCCGATGATATGGTTAAAGGTCCCAGCGTAAATTGTAAAATTCGTGGTTGCATGTGTTATCAGCAGTTTGCTTGTAATGGGGCTATAAGTGATTGTGTAGGACGCTCCCATCACCGTCTGTAGCACATCGATGAGTTGCGTTATATTGTAATTGCCTGGCTCGATATAATATGTATTCACCGGACCGGCTACGAGTCCCCAGCTGAATGTGTTGTCTACAGAGGAGATAGAATAAAATGAATAAGGGATTGTTGCATTCTGCAGTGAGAGATAGATATGGTGGCCATCAGGAATCTCTATTACGGGCAGATAGTAGATTGAGTTTGCAATATTGCCACCCACGGTTTCAGTTGCGTATCGGCTATTCAGATATATTTGGATGCTTTCAATATGTTCCATTTATATTTACAGGAGATAATGTCTTCCCTAAATGGATTCGCCGTTCTTTGTTATTTCCAGTAAGTTGAAATTACGATACAGCTTGTTCTCTATGGTATCCAAATCTAAATGACTGTATTCTTTTTCATAAACATAATCGTAAAGTTTCTTCGCATCGTCTTCTTTCATTTGTAATAATTCGTCAACAATCACACGCCACTCTTCTCTGTTCTTCGGTTTAAAAATGGTTGCAAACGTGGTTTGCTTTCTCAACATCTTTGGCATATACAAGTAAGACTGCAGTGTGAATATGAAACAGCAGTTGAGGTGGCGGGCCTTGATTAACATCGTATTCAGCATTCTCTGTACGTCCTTCTCTTTGAGTGTAGAAGCCATATCATCTATCACCACGCAGTTGTATTCATTCTCATCTTCATCGTCATGTTCGTCCTTCCGGTCTTTCAGTTCTTCATACAATTCGCTTAACGAATCATAGGTCAGTTCATTATAAACCTTATCGTGCTTTTCAAAGGGGTGATTCTGCACCGACGCGAAACTGATTGATGGTGTGAATAAATACAAGTTATGAAACTTTCGGTGGTATGCTCCCCCCTTCCTGAATTGGTTTAACAACAGAGAAGTCTTCCCCGACCCGCCGGATCCGATCATCAAATAAATCATTCCGTTTCTTCTCGATACACCCTCTACAATTCCTGGTATGTATTTGTCCATTTTCTCCTTGACCGGCTTGGTATCCTTTATGTTGGCATTTGGGATTTCGCTGATTTGCATTATAGTAATGGGTGAGAAAAGATTTGTTTAATTAATCTTTAGGCAATTATTTTCTGGGGCTATGGTATAATGGAATCCCTAAATGACGATGAAACCCTTACGAAGCCAAAGCAGAAAAAACAAAGAAGCGAAGCACAACAAGAAGCCACTAAGAAAATGCTGTCAGCCATGGAGGAAAAGAAAATGAAACTCAAAGCAATCAAAGACAAACTGAATAATGCACCGCCGATTACACAGGCTGAGAATGAATCTGAGTCGGAGCCGGAACCGGAGCCGATTGTGGTTAAGAAACCGAAAGCAGAACCCAAACCAGTTGTTGCTGTGAAACCGAAGAAGGAACCCAAAGTGATTTACCAGTCAGCCTCTGAATCGGAGGAGGAGGTGGTTATTGTAAAGAAGAAGAAGAAGCCGAAGAAGAAGACCATCATTTATGAGGAGTCTGAATCCGAAGAGGAGGAGGAGGCCCCGAAACCGAAACCACGGGAAACCAAAACTCAACAAAGTAAATCGTCTTTTAAAGTGACACCTGGAGAGAACAAACCAGCGCCTGCCAAAAACATTTATTACTTTGCAGATTAAAATTTTGTTTATATATGGTATATGCCGTATTTTAACAACAAAGCAAAACAGGGAAAAGACAATTATGAAACCCCTGAGTGGGTGTGGGAGCTGTTCTTCAAACATTTCAAGAACCGCGATGCTCGGGTGTGGTTGCCTTTCTTTTGCAAGGGTCTATGTGCTGAATATGTAAACAAACATCACGGGGCCAAACACGTGCATTGTGATTCGGATTTCTTTGAGTGGTCCCCGAATGAGTGGGATTGCATCGTGGATAATCCACCCTATTCATGTAAGAAGGAAGTGTTTCAGAGATGCATCGCATTAGGGAAGCCGTTCGCCCTCTACGTGCCTTTGGATACCCTGGGTCGCGTCTATATTAAGGAGTTAATGGATAGCCCGCATATGCAACTTTTGATACCCCATAAAAGGACAGACTTCATAACGGACTACGATGTTAACCGCACATGTCCCCCTCATAAAACGATCTGGGTCTGTTATAAGATGGAACTAGGAGATGGCCGGCAGATTATCTTTGAGTAATATATAATGCACCCCTCAGTATTTTTTAGACGGTTACATCGAGTCATGTTGGAGAGAAAGAAACATCGATTGTGGATTCGATGAGTTAGTTATATAAGTAAGTGTATTTATATAACCTTTAGGTGTTTAATTAAGGGGGTTCTTGAGTTGCTTAATAATGGTTAAATAGGGGTTTTGCAATATCCCAAATTCTGCCCTTTTAATATCCCAAAAACCCATTTTCTGCCCCTGTTTTTAGAAACTCTTCTTAGATTTTTATTCTTATGTATACTTTCTCTTTTTAAGGGCAGAAAATGGGATAATAACAGAAAATGGGATATTAAGGAAGATAGAGGACCCCTTTTAAAATCGGATTCTTTTAGGCGTTTTGAAAGTAATAAACACTTTTAGGAAAAAAGCTTAAAAATAATATCTTTGATAGGTATATAGAAATGCAAACACCAAATCTCAATGACCCCCGCCTTGCGTCCCTCCGAAGAGAAGCCAAACCCAACTGCTTAAATGGTATCACGCTGTATGAAACCGTGGATTTACAAGTTCTTGAAAAGTTAATCAATAGTAGCCTTCTTAAAAAAACATTTAATAATCAAATCTGTAAGGTCTGGTATGACAACGAAAAGCAACAGCTGGAAAAATACCGCGATAAAATGATCGGGGACCGTGCAAAAATCCAATATAATAAATCAAAGAATAATCCTTTTGGAAGATGCAACCCAGAGAATGCAGTGGGGCTTTATAACATACGAAGAGAAATCAGACACACCCTTGCCTCAGAACATTATGAAGACATCGATGTAGACAATTGCCACCCACGTATGCTATTACTTACAATGCAGGGTGCAGGAATAGATACTCCGCTCCTATCAAGCTATGTAGAGAACCGTCAGGAATGGTTAGATTTGGTAAATAAACATTATAAAATCCCACAATTAGAAAAGGTAAAAGAGCAACCGCACTTAAAGAAAGATATCCCCAAGGATTTGTTTATCCGACTGTTATTCGGTGGCGGATCTAAACCATGGGCGTCAAAATGGGAATTGGAGGTTTCATTTGCAAACCAGAAACTTATTGACTTTGAAAATGAGATTGCGATTATCAATGAATGGATAGCGATGGCAAACCCGCATATATTGGAAATTGCTGAAAAACAAAAGGATGAATCATGCAATATCAATGGAACCGCGTGTTCTTATTTCCTCCAAGAATGCGAAGTGCAAGTTCTGGAAACGATGTATTTGTATTGTGTTAAAAATGGTTACATCAAAAATGATAATGCTGTGCTATGTGCGGATGGATTGATGATTGAAAAGCGGTTTTATAAACCACAGCTAATTCAAGAGTTGCAAAACGAAATCTTAACCAAAACCGGATTTGATTTGAAACTATCAAATAAGGCAATGGAATTGGGATACAATGCAATTCTTGATAAATCGTTGAAATTTGACTTCACGTTGTATTCAACGGCCTTTTTGGCGAACATATTTCGCGTCTTGTATATGGATAAATACATATATGTTGATGGGAAATTGTATGAATACACTGGAGTTTATTGGGCGGAACAAGAAGATAAACGTCATACCCCATTGCATATGAAAGTTCAAAATTCGTTTAAAAAGTATGTCTGCAAAGAGGTTTCAAGAATGATTGATGAATTGACTGAAAAATCTCAAGAACAAGGATTTGAAACCAAAATGAAAGAACTGAATAAATTAATGGGGCAGGTAATACAAGCGTGTGATAATAACAATATGCGAAAGGCATTGGTAGATGATATTATATATGCAATCACATTCAACCATATCGAAATGGATTCTCATTCGGGTTTATTGGCTTTCACAAATGCTGTTTATGATTTGGATACAGCACAATGGACGCAACCCCATCATACCCAATATCTATCAATGACAACTGGATGGAATTGGAATCGTGCAGGAGCGGATCATTCTTGTTTAAATCGATTGTTAGACCAAATTTTTCCAAATCCAAAGATTAAAGACCATTATTTGACAATATTGGCAACAGGAATGTGGGGAAATCAAATAGAGAAAATATTCAATGCTACCGGAAAAGGAGGAAATGGAAAAGGCGTTTTAAATGCATTAATGATACACGCTATTGGTGATTATGGATATGTATTACCTTCGAACACATTAGTTTCTGAAATCAAAGAAGGAGCAAATCCAACAATTGCAAATATGCATAAAAAACGACTCGTAATATCATCAGAACCAGATGCAAGAAAAACAATCAATTCATCAACGGCAAAATCTTTAACTGGAGAGAAAAAACTAAATTGCCGAGGGTTATATAGTAGTAATTGTTTAACGTTATTATTATTAACATTAATAATTGAATGCAATAAACAGCCAAACTTCGATGAAGTTAATGATGCAATTGCTCGTCGTTTGGATGTAACGCCATTTAATGCAAGTTTTAAAGATAAGCATTTATATGATGATGCAATTGCTGGAAAAACAGCCGAAGAAATTAAAGCAATGAATATTTACCAATCAGATTTATATTTCAAAACAGAAGAATTTCAAAATGATAATCGTCAGGCATTGATAGAAATGCTGTTTACTTATTTTGAGAAGTTCAGAAAGAATGGATATAAATTTGTAGATATTCCCGAGGAATGCAAAGAGGCATCTAATAAATACATGAAGAAATCCGATAACATTTACAATTGGTTTTTGGAGAATTATAGTGAGGATAAGAATTCAGTTGTTATGATTAAAAACGCATATAGTATGTTTAAGGAGTCAGAATTATATATCAATATGACAAAGCAAGAGAAGCGTGCAAATAATTTGCATAATTTCACAGAAGAAATTAAAGAGAATATGTTTATCGGAAAGCATTTCAAAGATAGGGATACAACTCATAATAAAATCAAATACAAGTCAGCATATATTGTAGGGTTCGCAGAGAAGCCACGCGAAAGTTGCAATGAGAATATAATGACAAGTGCAAATGAAGATGATGGCTTCAATGCCGAGGAAAAAGAATAAATCTTTTAAGTTGAAAAAACTTAATTTAAAAGATTTCAGTTTTACGAAGTTGTTCTTCGGCTTGGGCGAGTTCTTCTTCCACTTTGCGAAGTTCTTCTGCCAGCTTCTTACGGAGCCGGTGTGCTTTGACATATCCAATTTGTTTAAGACGGTATTCTTCGTTGCCTTCTCTCCATTTCTTGTTATATTCTTTGATATGTTCTTTGTGGTTTTCTTGCCATTTCTTCATGGCGCGTTTTTGGGATTCATAGGTCATTTAG
>Ga0181355_1000718_pt1 | contig 14396 bp, 9 predicted proteins | sample Fa13VDMM15DN_FD_130099 | JGI IMG/M metagenome (GOLD analysis project Ga0181355, IMG submission 130099) | Freshwater viral communities from Lake Michigan, USA - Fa13.VD.MM15.D.N | ecosystem: Environmental > Aquatic > Freshwater > Lake | place: USA: Michigan | collected 2013-09-23 | reverse complement strand
TAATTTGATTGTCTGATTCTCCTCCAAGACCGCGAAATATTAATGGTTTATTTTCTGGCAGTGTTTTTTCCCAAGAAGCGAAATTTTTTCTCCAAGATTCATTAGCTTTATTTTTTGCGATTCTTTCTTCTGATGTTTTTGCTTCTTCTAAAAAAAATGGAGGAGATGGAGGCTGTTCATTAGGAATCTCTGCCTCTGGGGAAAATCGCGTTTCAGGATCAATTCGGCTATACATTTCATCTGAGGGTTGTCTCCACTCTCTGGAGTTAGCGACCGTAATCTCATCGAATAATTTATTCCTAACCCTTGCAGCATTCGCGGAAACACCCCCCTCCCCAGCTAGAATCTCAACATTTTTTTCTTGTGCTGTTTTTGCCAACTCTCTGTATAAAGCCTCGCCGTATCCTTTTCCTCTATAATCCAGTAAAACATTAGTTGAAAGAACATTCATTACTCCGTCAGCTAAATCCAAAGTATACATTGCATTACCAATATAGGTGCCATTTTCATCTTGCATTTGCACCGTTCCTGCTCGTTGCGTCGGATCTGATTCGTTTTCGTTTTGTTTTTGTAATTTATTTGTGAAATTTACAATAGGGAGTTTTTCTTTTCTTCTATCTAACTCTTCTTGTCTTGTTCTTTGAAGATGATTTGTCCAAGCATCAAAATCATCCCAGTCAGGAGTTTCCGCTTCAGGTGAAAATTGAGGTTGTCCTTCGTTGACTATTTTTTCCATTTCTGGGGTGATATTTACACGCCAGATCGGTACGCCTTCTTCCTCTGTTTTTTCGGCGTAACGCAAACCCATTTCAGCTTCAGCAGGAGACATTCTTGATGTGTCGCCCGTTATCGCTCCAGTTTGAATGTTCGATTTCTCAACCTGACCGCCCATTTTGGCAACATATTTTTCGACCACGTTAGGCATGATAGTGTCATAAAATCCTTTCATTCCTTCGCCGCCGACTTTTAAATCAAGCCCAGAATAATCTGTTTCATATTGCTCCTGTTTAGAGATTTTTTCAGCTAAGTCTTTCCCAAGAAGCTCTGGGAGATTTTCAGATTTAACTTCCCCAGAAGAAACAGGGATTCGTTGTCCATTTTTATAGGCGAAAATTTCAAAGTTCCCATTTGGCAGCTTCAATACTTTTACTGAATCAACCTGCTTACTTAAATTATACCTATCAGCCTGAGTTTCACCTGAGTCCCAGCTCACTGCGTCAAATCCGCCTTCCACAGCTTCGTAAAGATGGCGTTTAAATAATTGCAGCCCCCATTCGCGACTTTGCCGAAATGGTGCGTCTGAGATTCTATTGTCTAATCTTTTATCAAGATTGGGTTGATCTTCTGGTTTTAATTTCTCAACTGTAAATTCTGATTCTGGAAATCCAGAGCGAAGACGTTCTCCGTATTGCAATTCATAAGCATCAAGATCACTTTTTGTTTTGAATCTTGAATGAACAATGCCATCTTTATAAATTCCATATTCCCAATCAGGAAGAGCTTGATCTCCTTTATACCCTTGTTTCCTTCCCTTCTGATGTCTGTCGCTTTGATACTCTGCTGAATGCAGAGTTCGCGCACCATCAGGCAGCGTCCTTTCATCAAGACGCATGTGCGCTACATAGTTTGGGGTGTTTGGAAAGTGTGAAGCGGTGTATGATTCTTCAGGTTTTACGTTTCTCGCGGCTTGTATTGCTGCGTTTTCTTCTGGTGTTGCCATTCTGCTTCCAGCTTTTATTAAATCCGAATCTGCATCTGAAGAATACACGCGGACTCCATTTTGGTCAACAGCGTATCTGTTTAGATTTTCTGCCTGCAGTGTTAATCCCGCTTTTTGCAGAATATTTCCAGCAATTTCATCTTCAGTCTCTATTGGCATCGTCATCACTACTTCGCGATAATTTTCTCCGTTAGGAAGGACTTTATCCTTTCCTTTTGGGCCATACTTCGCCATTTCTTGTTTGGGAGAGTTCCTCAATTTATATTTAAGCTCTCGAATTCTTGCTTTACCTTCCTCATCCAAATTTTCTCTCTCAAGAAGAGAGTCCAATTCTTTTTCCACCTTAAACATATCGGTCGATGCTGCGCCTTCTTCTGGCAAAATAACTTCTTCAAATTTGACAGCCCCTTCATTGCGAAGATACTCCATAACAGCATTTTTCGGCACTTTTCCGCCATTCTCTTCTGCAAGACGATCAATTTCATCAGCAATCCCAGACCATTTTACTTCATCTGGACGCGCATTTTGAGGGTTATAAATAATTGCTTGAAGTTGCTGCGGAGACGCAAACTCACCCTGCACTTTTTGATCAATAATTTGCTGTAACTCCGAATAAAAACCTCTTTCAGAAGTGGGATACCTCTCCGTTTTTGTTGCTGCTTCTGGAATTTCTGCCTCTGGCATCGCGTTATATAGCGATTTACCATAGTCTAAAGGCATTTTTGATCCAGCGGATGGTTTCAGGTCAGAATATGCGTCAACTCGTCTTGCGCGAATTAACGTTCTTGGGTCACTTCGTTTTGCGTCCTCTTTTTCCGCTCTTGTCATCTTCTTTTTCGGCACAACAGGGAGACTAATCGTGATAGGATTGTAATTAGCGCGATCAGCAACGTCTTTATTTGTTATTTGTAGAAAAGCATCAAAAATATTACGTTTCTCCATCGCTATGTCAAAATCTGGATCAAGAGTTTTATGGCGGATTCTCGCCGCTTGCTCTGAAAGAGGATCTATCGGCACCCCGCCAATTATTGGATTATTCTTCCTGTTTTTCATGTATTGCGACAAGTCGCTCATGAAATTATCCACGTTATAGCCCCAGTTTTTAAGCAGTTCTGGTTTATGTTTCAGTAGCAAATTCGCTTTATCTCTTGCGCCAGACTTATTAAATTCTGTAAAAAGCCAGTTGCCATCCTTACTGAACTGCAAAGCAATTTGAACGCCTTCGTGTATTTTTGGAGAAAATGACTCATATTTTCCGCGACTGTTCAATCTAGCTGAGTATGTGCCGATCGTCGGAGTTCCCTCGCCATCATTAATTAAGCCGACCGCGATGCCAATTTTTTCTTTAATAGAAAACGGGAGGATGTTTTCTGGCAACGCAAAGATAGCCTCAAGCTGTCCGTTAGTCGGGATGCCTTTGAACGATGTGCCGTCTGCGTTAGTTGGCCTCATGCCAATGCTAGGATTATCTGCGTCAAGCAAAGTCTGATCCAGCAGAATATTCCGTTGAGCTTGTTTCGCCGCATTATTTTGCACTTTGCGGTTCGCCCTGTTAGTTTTAATGGGTTTCCCGTCAGCACCGTAGAGAATGTGCTTGGAAACTCGCAGTCTACCGCCCTCTGGTATCTGAATGCTTGCCGCTTCAGGCGGCAACTCGCCGAATCCTTTAGTTTTTACTACTTCTCCGCTACCATCGTTTTGCCATTCACCTTCGTAGGCGTTTGCATCAGACATGACATTGGACGAAACAACATTGCCGTCAGCATCGACAACTTCGATCATTCTGCCTGTTTCAAATACGCCATCGTCTTTCGCGTAGTGTTCCGCGAGAACGCGATCGTTCTCAATGTCGGATGGTTTGACCGCAGGAGCCATGTCGCTGCCATCGTGTGGGTCCATAACGCCATTAAATCGCTCTAGAGCGAGTTGGTTCTGACGCACCCGAGCCATTTGCTCTGGCGTGAATTTAGCACCAGTTAGCGGAGTATATAGACTTTGCCCTCCGCCCAATCCAAATACGTTTTTGATTGACCTAGCTAATATATTGTTTTCGTAGCTAATTAATGCCCAATCCGCTATATTCTGCCTAGCGGAATTTAACCTAGTATTCCCATAAAGACCAGCAGACCTAGCTTCCGATAAAACTTCGCCCTGCATGTATTTTGCTACTGCGTCGACATCGAGATTGTCTTTTTGAAAATCCCATAGACCTTGTCTTTTCGCGAAATCAGCTTTTTCCTTGTAACTTTTATTTTTGAGATAGTTATTCACAAACATCGTATTCAAAGCTGTTGTGTCGTAAACTCCGTTGATTTCTCTTAATGTTTGCCCATCTGCATCTACATATTTTTTACCGAACAGCTCATCTCGGAGACCTTGCGTTAATTCACGATATTCTTTGTAGCCCTGCAAAGCGTGATCAACTTCATGATTCATCACCCAAATGAATTTTTTGCCTGTGTCTTCCGCTTTTTGGCGAATCTTATCGGAATTAATAACTACCGTGTCTTTTAAAGGATCGAAAAATGTTCCAGCCGTCGGTTTGCCAGCGATTTTGCCGTTTGGTAGTTGCACCTGACCATTTGACTTAAATGTTGCTCCAGCATTTTCAGCAAACGCTTTTGCCGACTCAATATCAATGTTTGGATTGCGAGGAACGCCAGTAACTGGATCTGTCGCCAACAAATGATCTATAATCTGCTGAGTATTCATCACTCTTAACTGCACGTTTCTGTTGGCGAAAACAGTTCCGTTAAGTTGATTCTGGTTATTGGTTATCGCGGCGATGACTTCGCGTGCGTAAGCCTGACGTGTTTGAGGATTGGCGCGAAGATTCTGTTCGTATTCCGCTTTTCTCCATGTGACTTCTTTTGCTAAATCTATTCCTGCTTTTTCGTTTTTTTTGTCGTCTGGAATAGCGGCATATTTTGCCGTAGCCTCGTCTAGTTGTCTTTTGCTCTGCGCGACAACAGAATCAAAAGAAGCCAACGAAGATATTTCGTTCCTGTCCTCTTCTGGCATTTTTTTAAGCACATTATAGTTCTCAAAATCCTGTCGCCTGTTTTCTCTTGCAATGTCTTTCGGATTCCTGCCAACAAGCGAGTGCATGTATGACATTGGATAATGTATCAACAATCCTTCAGCGATTGTGTTTCCCATTTCTGTTGCGTCCGCTCCATCATAAACGCCAATAGCCGCCGCCAAAACACCAGTATCGATACCGTCTTTGATGTGATTCGCTGCCCTGTCTCCGACCCACCTAGCGATAGATTCGTTTTTGAAAGGCACTTTGAGCGATGGAATATAACTAACGAGTCTAGTTGCGGCAGATGTTTCTGGCATTTTCCTTGCGCGAGTAAACATATCTTCAAAGCCTCCTCCTGCCGAGGCTTTCGCTTTGCTTAAATCAGATATCACTCTAGGCGCAAGTGGCAATGCACCGATTCCTGCGCCTTTAACGAATCCCCAAAGCGCATCCCCATCGTCAGCTTCAAACGCACCTAAAGCCCCACCAACTACAGGTGCTGTCAATGCCATCCCTTTTAGTGGGATTTTTTTTTCAATAACATCTCTGATTGGTTCGGGTAATTTTTCGAGCAGTTTTTCAGCTTTCGCAACGCCAGAGTCAATCCTGTCTGCAGTCCATCCCGCAGCCCTGCCAACAACACCCTGTCTAGACGCTCTCTCAGCCGCTGCAGCGATCCGTTCCGCTTCAGTGAGGTTTTTGCTTAACCCAATCATGGTGCTGCCTTTTTTAGCCAAATCAAACAATTTTCCAGTTACAGCAAATTGGTTGCCCATCGGAGTAACGAACCCAGTGAAAGTATCCATTTCTTCCGTTGGTTTTGTTTCCATGTTATATTTTATCGCTCTATCAATATAATCTGTAGTTAAAGAGGCGTCTCGTTCATTTTTGTATTTTACTGCCTCCTCTCTGCTCATTTCTGGATTTTCCGCTATGATGCTGTCAACGGAACCGCTAAGTTGCGAAACAAAAGCACCAATAGTATTGCGTCCAGCTTCAGAATTAATAAGTCGCGCAGTTAGATCAGGCGTTACTTCGTAATCTTGTGCCTCGCTGGTTTCGATTGCATCTCTGCTTCTATAGCGTTTTCTTGTCTCATCAGAAGTAATTAATCCCAATTTTTCTTGCGCGGCATCAGTATAAGGATTTCCTGCAATTAGATTTTTCTTCCCCGATTGATATATTTGTTCCGCTGTTCCACCGATAGCTCCAGCAAACGCTTTAATCACTTGGACGTCCTCTGGCGGGAACATTCTCTCTAGCGGAGATGCGTTTCTTCGTTTTTTCAACTCTTCTTCAGTGTATACGCTTTTTAAAGCTGTGTTCGCAATTTGCGCTCCGCCTTTTACAAAGTCTACAGCCATAGAGGGTAGCGCGCTCGCAGCAGCACTAGCTCCCTCCCAAAAAGACTCCGACAGAGGTCTTGATTTGTCATAATCATACATTATGTCAACTTGCGCTGGCGTCTTTTCGAACCACTTCGGAAAATTCTTGATTTTTAGCGGGTCTGTCTCCGTTTTTGCTATATCAGCAAGCTCAGGAGTCATTTTTTTATAACCAACTTCATACAGCGTTTCGTAGATAGGCTTTATTGGCGCGTTGTCTCCAGAAAAACCGCTAATAAGTGCGTCAAATTCAGGCAACGAGCTCGCGTATGCTGGTTTTGGTTCAGGACTAGGCAACGCCGAAGGAATTGCCGCTGGCGTCCCGCTAACTGGATTCCGTTTCGGAGTTGAAACAGTCTCTTTTTCTGGCTCTTTTGCGGTTTCTTTTTCTGGTTCTCCGATTCCGTCCAGCTGTTTCAGCAACGCATCAAATTCAGCGAGAGAACTCATTATTTTTGTCCTTCAGTATATTCTTGTATAATGCTTTTAGAAGCTGCAAGCAATTTTTGAATTGTTGCGTCGATTCTTTTGATCGCATCAGGATCTTTTGATCCTATTTTTATTTTTTGAGCTTCAAGCGCAGCCGCTGTGTCTCGATTCACAGACACTACTGAATCAACTTCATCTTTTGTTGGTTTTGTATCAAAATCAGACGCAATGGTTTTCCAATCCAATCCTCTTTTGAGTGCCAAGTCCTTAAAGAACGGGATAGTTTCTCGGTTTGCGGATTGTTTTGAAAGCAAAGCGATTTTGCCTGCCATCCTGCGCATTGAATTTTCGTCTTGCGGGGTAAGGATTTTTCCAAGACCAGCTTTATCCTTCAAAAATTGAGGAGTATATACCGAAAAAAACGATTGCGCCGAACGAATTAAAGCAACGTCCCCTTCTCGCACCGCAACTCCTTCGTCAATCATTTTTTGAAATGCGTTTATTGCAATAATGTCACCAAACCCATTATTTTCACTAAGGCTCTCCTCTACTGCAATCTTTTTTTTGCTCATCTCGCGTGCGCTTGTGTACATCTGGTCTTGTACCAACGCTTTTCTCATGGCTAAAGCAGCATTTCCTTTCTCTTCATTGTATTCAGGTTGAGGTCGATTCAACTCTTGCTGTTTTTGAAGATCAGCTTCGCTTAACGGGTCACGTTTTACTTCCCAGACGCCTTTTATTGGTCTTCCCATTGCCGCAGAAGCAACAGGATTTATGACATCTGCGTTATACTCAATTTTTCCTTTAGATTGATAACCTTCGTATTTTTGCAACGCCTCTTCTTCCGCCTCTGCAGGAGTGTTTATAAATCCGCTTTGTGGAGCTTTTCTCGCTGGAGCTTTTCTCGCTGGAGCAAACTGCGTTGCAGTTGCAATCGCAGGAGATGGCGCAGCTTTTTGCGTAGAAGGGAAATTCAGCTCGGCCAGCCCCTGTGAAGGCGTCAAACTAGTCGGCGCAATTATTGGTGAAGTTACTGCTCTTTTTTTCTCAACAGTAGTAAATGGGATTCTTTCTGGGATAACATTTGTGAAAATGTCAGATCTTGGATCGAAATTTAAATCAAATGTTGGAGCTTTCAGTTGCACCTGAACTGGAGCGGGTGGACCCATATACGATTCACTTGATACTGAAAGATATTTCGGATCAATATTCGATAAATCGTATACCTCCTCGCGCGTTTGGATTTTTGGCGCATTGTCTAAACTCGCAAAAATGTGTTCCGCCAAAATGCTAGGTTTAAAATCTCTGCCATACGCTATATCCTCTAAAGCGTCAGATTTAAATTGTGTGAGCGGATTTTGCCCTTCTAAACTTTCTGAAAATTCATCTAATTCATCTAATTTAGCTTTATCTTCAAAAGTGGTCTGCGAGGGATCTTGCTTTGTTGATTCGGGTTCGCTAGTCTTATTCTTGTTTTGAAAGTACTGACTCGCATCGCTCATTACGCCATTGAGGCGTTCTTTTTTTTCTTCCAACAACTTCGCATTTTGCAGTTGTCTAGTTTCAAGCAAAATAGCTCGCGCAGGATCACTTTGCCGTTCTGCTATAACGGCTCTTTTTTCTTCCAATTTTTCTGCTAATTCAGCAAGGCGCAGCTCTTTTTTGATTGCAAGCTCTTGTGTTTTTACATCGATAGCGGCTTTTTTGTCGAATCCTTCAAGAACTAATTTCCCGAGCGATTCGGTGCCAGAAGCGATTCCCTGCGCCACCAGTTCGGGGTGCGCGCTATCAACTTTCCATGCAGGGAGCGGTTTGAATACCAACGGACTTTGCATGCCACCCGCAAAAGACAATGGTTTTAAATCCGCAAGAGTATTGCTAACATCTGGCTTCGGCAAAACTGGAGCAAAACCATAACCTCCTACTTGTGGCGCGAAAGCTGACATATATTTTATTTCCCGTTTTTCACAGCCAAATCGTTTGCTTTTATCTGTTCTGTTATTTCTTCAAACTGTCTTTTTGCGCACAATTCCCCCTCGGTTGCTTTTTGTTTAGCAAACACAACAGCTCTATTGTAATCTTCTGACAGTTGTTCTAAAGGTGTTTTAACTGCCTCCATAAATTTTTGACGTATCGGGCATGTCGAATCTATTAGTTCCCGCGCCGATTTGATTTAGTGGCGGTTTCCCTGCTGTAGTTGGTTGTTGATATCCTCCAGAAATACCACTCGGCGAACCTGCCGCACCCAGTTTGACAGCGATCGCGGGATTATATGCTCCGCCGCCAACAGATTGTTGCGCGCCTGCCATCTGATTCGCGCCGATTGAGGATGCCGCAATAGCGTCTGTGCCGCGTTGCGTGTCCTCAGCTGCACGGAATTGCGTTCTAGCCGCCTCTGCCCCCTGTGCGCCCTGCTCGACGGCTTTGTTTAACTTATTAGTGTAATCCGTAAGCTGAGTTGATTTTAATGCGTCAGCTTTTAATTGATCACTAGTTTTTGTTTGCGCATCCATTTTAGCTGCTAAAGCATCATATTGTTTTTGGGTAATCCCGCTGCCGCCGCCGCCACCACTGTTATTATTATTACTGCCACCACCGCGAATTAGCTGGCCAAGCGCACTCCCACTAGGTGGCGTAAACGCTCGCGTTACTGATTTAACAATATCTGAAAACCAACTCATAATTAATATCCTCCAAATTGTGATGCGTTTTGCGCTGGATTTTTCGCTCCTGTTAGCGCATTAGCAAGGTTTGTTTTGTTAGCTAAGTTCGATTGAATTGGATTTTTGTTCTGCGAAGAAAACCCAGTATTAGCGGCTGTTTGCGGCAATAGACCAGAAGCCATGCCAAGATTTTCGCGTTTCTGTTTTTGCGCCAACATAAAATCGTATGTACCGCCCCCAGTTTGTGAATTGCCAGCATTCATTGCAGTGTTTTGAGCCATTTTCCGCGCTTCTGAATCCACTGCTTGCTGATACTGATTTTGCAGATAAAGTTGCTGTTTAGCTTCGTCTTCACTCTGCGCGCCAGCTTGATTTGCAGCTTGTACTTGCGTATTGTAAACCATTTGGTTTTGCGCTTCGATTGCAGCTTTTTGAGCGTCTTCTTGCATTTGCGCTTGTCTTTGCATTAAATCTGTCATGCGTTTTTCGTTTGCAATTTCCGCAGAAGATTTTTGGTAATTTGGAGCTGATCCACCCATAATATTATTCGTATTTGCTTTGGTTATTTTTGGTTAAAAAAGCTAACATTTCTTTCATAAATCCTTCTTTATCTCCGCCGTCTCCTACACCCTGCATTTCTGCAGGCACTTGGGAAAAATCAACTTTAGCGTCAGTTGTTGCAAGATCAGGAGCCGTTGAATTTGCCCCTTCTGAAGCCGCAAACATTTGCGCAGAAATAATTGATTGCCCAGCGTTTTTAATACCAGTTTCGATGCCCTTGGCAACTAATTCTGGTTTTGAGGAATCAATTTTGTATGCTTTTTCGCTTTTAAAAGCCAGCGGTGACGATTGAGATGCGTCGAAACTGATTTTCTGTTTATCTAAATCGGTAGAAGAAGGAGAAGAATTAAGACCACCCATAGATTTTATTGTTATCCTGTTTCCTGATTAGAGTCAACATTTTTTTCGTCTATCTTTTTTTTAGCGCGTGCCTCTAGGCAAAGGGGACTTCCTTGCTGAAATGCTCGGCATGCGTTTGGGCGGGATTCGTATATTGCGCAGGAGACTCCTCGCCCCACCTCGCCGCGCAACGCGATACATCGTCCGCAAATATCGGTCTTGAGCAAGGGATAGTCGGAGCGGATGTATTCGGCAGGGATTCCTGCGGCATCGGAGCGGTCACGCCGCAACACAGGCCAGCTCCACTTGTGTGAGCAACAGGCTCCGCAGGATTGGCAGTCGTATTCCATATTGGCTTAAATCCGAGGTCGGAGAAAACGATGTCTTCGTACGGAGCTTTGTCGCTCATGTTTGTTATAGTTGCTTTTAGTTTTGGGCAATATGCAAATTTGTCTGCAGAATGCCTGTCAATACAATTTAAACATGTTGGAATAAAATCTGCGTTTTTAGATTTATCTTTTTTGTGATCCCAACCAGTAATGCTTTTTTCGTAACGATTTTCGTCAGGAAAAACACCTGACATTTCCAGATACTCATAGATGTCATCGTCAGTCCAGTCACGCATCAAATATAGACTTATTGGCGCACCATCGACATACCGAATATCCATTGACAGCGGGACGTGTCCTTTTATTAGATCGGTGTCACAGTTTTTTGTGCCTATCCACGCTGCTGACCACGGCCAATTAATGCCGCCTGTGGGTCTAGCAAGGAAATCTACCCCGCACACATATTTCTCGTCGGCAATCGGTCTTTCTGTGCCAAGAGACAGCACAATGCAAGTTTTGCCCCATTGATAATACTTCAAAAGATCAAATCTAATTTTGTCTTTCCCAGATAAATCTGGTCCATCGGCTAGAGCCATTTTGGAAGGCAAATATTCATGTACCTCAAGATTCCAATCTTTAATCAGTCTATCACTATATTCATATCGTTCGCGAAATGCTGGTTCGCGAAATTGCACAACTGGAATTTGAATTCCTGCGCGGAATTTTAGCAAATGCAGTAGAGCTGTTGAATCTTTACCGCCGCTCCACAGAACAACAGAGTTATTCCATTTTTTATGCCATGCTCGCGCTTTTATTATTGTTTTATTTATTAGACTTTCATCCATATTTATTTAATTGCTTTTTTATTTATTAAATGATAACTGCCGCCGCGACTATTCCTGCTGTTGTTGCTCCTGCGGTAATGTATGAGCCTGTCTGTGCATTTTTGCTTGCAGCATTCGTCGCCCCCTGAGTCATAACTGCCTGTTTGTAGTTGTGCCAGTCTTCTTCGTTCTTGTTTACCAACTGAGAAGATGAACCCATCATCTGATTGATCCAGTCAGTTGTGGATTGCTGGTTGCTCATAGCTCCTGCGAATCCCCCCTGCCTGATTGCGTCTCGTTGTTGCAGAGCCGCTGCGCTTTGTGTCGGGGCAATCTGTGTCGCTTGCGCGGGATCGATCCCAGCCATTGGCCTCGCCCCTAAAGATTGTTCTACGCCAGCTAACTCGCGTTCTCGGAATTTTTGCCCCTGCTCCGTTCCAGCGTCATACAACGCAGACTTCCCGACAGTTGAGTCTTGCAAACCGCTCTGCAAATATTGTTGCAGCGCGGATTTTTTTGTCCAATCCTGTAACTCGTTTTGCCAATTAAATCGGGAATTTTGAGTAACGCTATTCATTTTAAATTCCTAATTTCTTGCTATAAGAACCCATTTGATTCTGCCAATAGGCAGGGTCCAATGAAGCCATTTTCTCAGATTGCACTTGAGAGCGCATTGCTGCCGTTTCGGGGCTGGTAGTTTTTTCAAGTTCTTTCGATTTATAATCATTGATGGCGGCAACTTTGCTCATCTGGTTTAGAACTCCAGTTGGTCCGTACAAATCTATTGATTTGTTTTCTACTGGTATGCGCGAACGCATTAATTGAAGTTGGCTCTGCCTCGCCAAAGCATCGCGCCCAGCTTGTCCTTGCATGTTTAGCAAAGCAACCTGTGATGCGTTATTAGATGGCGGTGGCGGGTTTCCTGCGGCTTGTCCTCCCATAATATTAAATACTGTATAGCTCTCTTTGCATTCGCGCAAGACCTAATTTGTTCATTGTTTCTTCTGGAAAATTTAGTGTTTCCCCTTTAAAATTTGTGTTGTTTAATGGAACGCCAATATAACCTGATTTTCCAGAAATTTGCATAGATGCTCTCCAGTCGCTCATAACTTGAATAACATCGCGAGGTCTTGTTATTTCTGGGTGAAAAGCAGGATAACTAACAGGCAAATAAACAGTGTCACCGTAACCGAAACAAATATCGCCTCGATAAAACGCTGTAACAGAAGTATTGGGGTGCGGTTTTATTATGTGGTCAAAAGATTCTGCAAATAATTGCAATTTGCAAAAATCATCGGAATTCTGATCTATTATTTTATATGTTGTCAGTTCTCTCATTTTATTTATTATGTTAATGCTATGTTTATGTTGTTAGGCTTCAGGTTTTTGTATGTTGCCGTCTGCTGCACAATAATTTCATGCCTTTTTGTCGAGTTGCCGCACGCAACGCACGGCAAACACTCTCCGCTCTCTATGTTATTTATTGGCACGCTGCTGTAAAGAGGTATGACGCCATCATTGCCGAACGGAGAAGAAAACATATTCGGAAAGGAAACAACTTTTGCGCTGACTTGAGTGATAGTAGGCATTAGCAGGGATGGGTTTTGCGATATTGTTGCGCTGAATTAGTCGCCTGTTGCAGAGCTAAATTCGCAGCTTGTTCGTTAGCGTCTTGTAGAGAAATATAACTCAAATAGGAAGCCGTTGCCGTTGCAGTTACAGATGGGCTAGAATTACTGCATGACAGCGTTACAGACCTAGTTTGCGAACTCGACCAAGATGTGAGTTGATTCCCAGCAGTTTCTTCGGGAGGGTTATTTATGTCTACGGTTATTGAAGCCCCGTCCTCACCTACGACGCAACCTTTCACGTCAGATAAATTGATGCTTCCAAACGATGCTTCGCTCCAAGGGTCTTGATACATTTTTACGGAATCAACACCGAACGCTCCGCACCACTCCACTAGAAAAGAAAATGCTTTATCAATATCGAGCGTTAAAGATGACTCGCATGAAACGCTTTTTCGCCGCTTTGTCGCGTTTTCAGTGATTAATCTTCTGTATTGCGTTTGCAAAAATCCGAGTTCATTAATTTCTTCTGCATACTGGGTTGTGTCGTATTGATATTTGTAATTTATTGCGAGCAATCTTGTTTCAAGAATTGGTATATATGATCCTTTATTTCCTTTGTAGGATACTTTGACATCTACTGTGCCAGCAATTTGCGTGCAATCGAGTTCTCCATAAATAAATTGCTTTAAGTCCATTTCATCGCCTAAAAGACCAGTCTCAAATTGGCAATAAATTCGGTTCACACGTTCGTTCGTTGAGCCGTTTTCGTTGATTTCTAAATAAGTATCGTATCGTTCAGGGACAAACGCCTCCCACAAATGATTAAACGATCCATCATTTGTTGATGCGTAGTCTATTGAAAAAGCAAAACATCTTGGAACACTGTTGATCGTGTTAGTTGCCCATTGCGCAGGTCTGATGCCTGTCCAGACACCTGCCCAAGCGGGAATCCTAGTTTGAGACCACTCAGATGCTGCTGCGTAATCCAAAACCATAGTGACGGAATTTGCGTTTTCTAAATAGGGCACGCTATAAAGTAGGAAATTTTCAAAAGCAACCGATGTGATCGTGGTGTAATCTGGAGCCATGAGGCGTTTTATTTTCGCCATTTCAACGTCTTTATACAAAACTTGAGATGATAGATATGACGCAGCCGCAACGTCTACGCTCACTAATCCACCCTGCGAATACCACCACATCATACCCGATTGAAATGCGATCGACCGCCCTGCAACACAACCAATGCTTGGAAATAATGTTTGTTGAAAATTTGGCGTTGAAGCCCACGTCGATCTGTCTAATACGCCAGAAGCTAGAGAATATGTGGATTGTTCTGTGAATACATATAGCCGAGTATCGTTGTTTTGACCTATATGATCGTGCAGTGCCGTGACGGGTTTCGGAACGCTAAAATCACCTCTTCCTGATCCTGATTGTCGTTCTTCCCATCCGACAGGATTACTCAAATCGGAAGCAGAAATGATGTTGCCATTTGCAACCCATAATCTGTTCCCTGAATATGCCATCCAATAACCGATCGGCATGCTATC
>Ga0181355_1000716_pt1 | contig 14440 bp, 15 predicted proteins | sample Fa13VDMM15DN_FD_130099 | JGI IMG/M metagenome (GOLD analysis project Ga0181355, IMG submission 130099) | Freshwater viral communities from Lake Michigan, USA - Fa13.VD.MM15.D.N | ecosystem: Environmental > Aquatic > Freshwater > Lake | place: USA: Michigan | collected 2013-09-23 | reverse complement strand
TGCTGTGATAATCCATGTGTATACGTTTGCCATTATTTATTCTCCAATGCGGTTAGTCGGGTTGTTAATGATTCTATTAATGCTTGTTGTTCTTGAATTGCTTTAAACGCTACTGCAACAAGAGAACCATAATCTACACTTAATTGTTTTTCTCCATAAACAACTTCAGGAATATGTTCTTTTAATTCTTGTGCTATAAATCCAATATAATTTCCTTCAACATCATTGCGTTCAAAACTTCGTGGTTGTGTTATTAAAACTGTATTTAATCCATATTTAATATTTGTTATATTTTTCTTTAAACGACTATCAGATGCATTAGTCCAAACACCAGCGTTTGTTAATGTTGCTTCATTTGAGCCATTAAAGAAACTTAAAACATTTCCGTTCATGTATATTTGTCTATAACCAGTACCATAAATAGTAATTCCACTAGATGAAACTGCCATTTTTGAACCAGCCGTATTAGTTGTTAAACCCACTAATAAATTACCACTAGAGTCTAAACGCATCTGTTCTGCAATTGGACTTCCATTACAAAATGTAATTGGACCTGCTTGGTCTACCATAAGTGTCATACCAGCAGTAGAACTTGTATAAAAAAATGTTACATTTGGACCAAGACCACCATAAACAGCTCTAGTTGGACTACCTATACCAGTAAATGCATTAATGCTGGCGTCACTATTTTTATATCGCACGGCCGCTGATGCTGATACAGTATTACTTAAGTTTTCTACCATTATGCCAATAGTCGTATCTAATGATTGACTAGCAACAAAATTATAATTAGCCGTAGCAGTTGTAGTTCCTAGTAAAAAATTACCTTGATATGTAAGACGAATTCGTTCAGTTAATGTTCCACTGCCCAATGTAGAAATTACTAAGTCACCATTGTTAGCATCTATTTGGTTAAGACCTAGTGCGGCATTTGTTACACCATTGCCATTCAAACATAAAAACCTTTTAACAACTCCTGCGGCATTTCCGTAATTAATAAAAACACCTGCTAGACCAGCAGTATCAGACGCAGGACCTTGAAAGTAACCTGTTCCAGCAACTGTTAATTGATATGGCGGATTAGACTCATTTATACCTACATTACCGACACTTGTAATACGCATCCGTTCTGTGGCATTTTCTTTGAATGTCAATCCCTCTGGCTCATTAGTAGCCGCACCACGAATTGTTGAAATAAAATAAGCCGTTGTTGCACCAGCATGGGTCATGGCAATTTGACCATTTACTTGACCTGCCGAACCCGGTGATTGAGATGTAGTTAACCTTGCAAAAGCACTTGTAGTACCTACTGATAATTGTCCACTAGCATCAAATCTACCATATTCGCTTGAATATCCCTCAAAAGCAAGATAACCATTTGCTGTGTAATTAACATTTGTTGCTGTAATCCTCATTCCACCTGAAGTATTACCATTGGCTAAAACTAATTGACCATTAGTGCCTTTAATGTTTAGTAACCCACTAGGGGTTCCAGTACCTATACCTACCGAACCATCTGCAAGAATACGCATTTTTTCAGATAAAACACCACCTGTAGCAGTCATAAACCCAAGTTGTCCGTTTTGAGTTCCTGTATCAACTCCTGAAAATATTGATGCTTTTACTACTGCTTCATCAAAGCCGGGATAATAAGGAGCAAAATCTAACATTCGAGTAAATTGGTTATTACCTAATGCTTCGTTAGGTTTTCTTAAAACAAGTTTTCCTGTTGCACCATCAGCATTAGCAGTCAATCCTATAACACCAACAGTTAAATTACTTGTGTCAAAAGTAAGTTTTGTACTATCACTTAATAATCCACTAGCACCTGCAAATGTTACTCGACCACTTGTTAATCCTGCGTTTGTAATAGATGTTGATGCGTTTATCGTAGTAAATGAACCCGCTAACGGAGTAGAAGTTCCTATAATGACATTGTTTATCTGATTACCACCGCCTGCTATTGTGCCACTTAGGGTATACGCACCTATGGTATTAGCAGTTAATGTTGTCCCGTTAAAGGTTAAGTTGGCTGAGTCTTGCAATAGTCCTGCTGTGCCAGCGTATGTTACTCGACCACTTGTTAGGCTAGAGAATGTAATCGAGCCTGATGATGTAATCCCTGTCAGCCCTGTCAGAATACCTGCATCGCTTAATATGCCAACTGAGTTCTGTATTAACTTGCCTGTCGTCAAATCAAACCGTGCTAGAGCGTTGTCCGTAGCACTTGCAGGCCCGACTACATCACCTGATGCGCCCGAGGTTGATGCCAATAATGTAACCGTTCCAGAATTGTTTTTGTAGTAGAGCTTGCCGTCGGTGTAGTTAATAGCTAACTCAGCGCCAGTGGTCGCATTTGTTGTTAAATCAGCTGCTAACGGTACAGCAGCAGCTGTTCCACTAGCATAAATTAAAATTGGTGTGTATCCTGTAGCTGCCATATCATGTTCCTTTTAGCAAATTATATATTAAAAGCACTAAAACCCACCGCCTGCTACACTACCAAATGTAGGTGCAGATGCCCCATTTGAGATCAAAACTTGTCCAGCAGTTCCTGCTGATGTAAATGCATATGCAGTACCTGTCCCGTAAGCCGCGCCGCCTGCTGTTGCCGTTGCTGTTGAATTAGTACCTCCATTAGCAATTGGTAAAGTGCCTGTTACGCCTGTTGTTAATGGTAAACCTGTTGCGTTGGTTAAAGTACCAGAACTTGGAGTACCAAGAGCGCCGCCGTTAACTACAACTGAGCCTGCTGTGCCTATATTAACGCCTAGAGCAGTAGCAACGCCTGTTCCCAGACCTGTTATTGAGCCGACTGCTGGAGTCACAGTTGTGTTGCCCGCAGTTGTTAATTGGCCTTGCGCGTTGACTGTAAATGTACCAACTTGTGTAGCAGAGCCATACGACGCTGCAGTTACTGCCGTGTTAGTAATACTAAAGACTGTGCCTGTAAGTGTTAAACCTGTGCCGGCAGTGTATGAACCAACACCTGCAAACTGCACCCATGTAATGGCAGTAACGCCTATAGTACCGCCTGCGTTGGAAGTACAAACCCAACCAGTGTCAGCATATAGGGTTCCTTGCTCAATAAAAGTAAACGCCCCTGGTACTTCTGCCCAAGTGTCCATGTCCGTTGCGCGAGTCCAAGAACCTGCAGCCACCAAGTAAATACCATTATCTGCTTGTGTTGTTTGGTCTTTAACTAAACACCGATCCCCTGCAATCAATGCTACACCGTCAATTGTTTGCGTTCCAGACAGCGTAATGTTTACCGTTGTTGCCGCCACGCAAGATGCCTTGGGGTCTAAGCCTTGAGCAACAGAATCCACATACAGCTTATTTGCTATCTCTGTATTTGACGTAGGCGTAGTAGATATAGTGCCTGTAGTTAGCGCAACTGATGTAATATCTGTGTTTGCGCCTGATGCTGCAGCGCCTAAACTTGTTCTTGCATTTGGCGCTGTTGTTGCATTTGTACCGCCATTTGCAATAGGAAGTGTACCACTAACTTGAGTAGTTAAGACAATGCTTCCGACCAAATTAGCTGTTGTATAACCTGTAGCGTTAGTTAATGTGCCAGAAGTAGGCGTACCTAAAATTGGAGTCACAAAAGTTGGTGATGTATTTAATACAACCGAGCCTGTGCCTGTAGAAGTAACCACACCAGTGCCGCCACTTGCAACAGCAAGTGTGCCTGCTACAACTACTGCACCTGTAGATGAAGTTGAAGGTGTTAAGCCTGTAGAGCCAAAGCTGATTGAGCTTACACCTGCGCCACTAACAATAGAACCCCATGCGCCATTGGCGTAGCCTTCAAAACTGGCTGTTGTTGTGTTATATCTAAAGTTTCCATTTGTTGAAGAGCCGCGTTGACCTGTTGTTCCAACTGGCACAACTAAACCCCCAGAACCGGGTAATATAGGGTCATTTGATATTGAAACTGTAGGATTACCGCTAATGCCTGTGCCGTTTGCAACATCAATCTGATTAGCAGTGCCTGTAATTGTTGCTGATGTAATGCCACCAGCTGTTGATAAAACAACTAACCCGTTAAAGCTTGCATTTGCTAAATTAAGCGGCGCGCCACTTAAAGTAATTGTAGGGTCGCCTGATACGCCACTTCCATTAGTAATTCCAAGACCATTACCGCTAACAGCTATTGATCGATTTGTAATTGTTGTTGCATTTGTCTTAACTTGAAATCCAGCGCTTGAATTAACTAATGACAATAAAGCACCTGTCGAGCTAATATTAAACAGACCTTGCGCACCGCCGTCTGTAATAACTAACCCGTTTGTAACGCCTACATACCTACTATTTGGAAGAGCAGGCTGCAGTGTAGCAGTTAAAAACGTTTGCGTTTGACTAGGTGACGCAGTAATCGCGCCTGTAGTTGTTTGTACAGTAACGCCGTTTTGCACAACAGGGACTAGCTCTGACCCTGTAATAGCACTTGCTGAAGGTAATTGAGATATTCGTATATTTGCCATGGTTAACTTTAAGGGCTAAGGTTATCTAAATTGCCGTCAATATCATCTTCTGCAGTTTCAGGAGCAATACCAGCCTCACCTTCTGTGGTATGCGTTATTGTCTGTGCTGGGTCTAGCGATATATTAGGGTCTGTGGTGATTGCATCATTAACAGCAGCAACATCAGCATCTGGTCTAGGAAATCTTAACGATATCTTTTCAGGCTGTCTAGCAGGTAAACGATATGGGTCACGCTCATCATTACAACCAAAAATGCATACGCGTAAGCCCGGAATATTTCGATCTTGGCTGATATCATCGTATGCACGTTTCATCTTACATCGATCACAAATGGCAATCGATAAGACTGTATTGCCCATGGTGTTTAGCCATTTGCTCATCTTGTGTATGGGCTTATGTTAGGCGCAAAGTAAATTGGCGACTTATCGCGTTCTTCTTGCTCTGCTTGAAACCAGTACTTTTCAGCTTGCTGTTCACAATAAGCTATACGAGCTGGGTCAACTTGTGGAAGTTCCATAGCCATTTGGTGCGCAAGCATATTCTGAATGGCCAGATACCACCTCTGAGGTATTTGAATTGAACCTGATAATTTACCCACATCCTGCACATAATATGAACACCAGGCCACAATCTGAGGTGCGTATGTGTTAGGCGACGGCCATAAATACATAGCAGGCTGATCAATTGTGCGGTCAAACCAGTACTGTAATGGATAAGCACTTGTGAAATTCTTATTAGGCAAGTTGGTATAGTCATCACGATTTAACCTAGCAATAGGTATTTCAGTAGCGTTTGAACCAAAAACTACCTGATAAACACCCATATTTGCACCAGCAGTTTGATTAATTCGCCAATACGGTGCACTTGCAGATGGGTCTAAGTCATAATATAACCATGTTTCAGCAACCCAAGTAACTGCGCCAGGGCTCTCAATTGTAACCCATGTGGTGTTATCCATTGAATACTGTAACTGAACTGTTACACTGCCACTAATTGCGGGTAGTATGCCAATAGTGCCCATGTAAACGTTATTACCTGAGCCCATGTTAATACCAATAGAGCCGGTGTTATTTGTTAACTGACAGATATTTGTGTATATACCATCAAAGGCGTTAGCTGCAACACCTGACGAGCTATAGCCGCCTGTTGTGTTTTGTGTAACTGTTCTATAGTTAGAGTTTAGTACGTCATTCACGCCTACTGGTAGATAATAGATATAGTGGTCAGGCACTAAGCCGTACACTACTTTTTGTATGCACCAGTACTGAATACCACGATTAACTAAATTTGAAAGTAAGTAATATAGACTTTGCTTTGAAGCTTGTACTTGCTCAACAGTTAGCTCTTCTGCTAATTTTCCAGCACGTCTAGCACCGCTGTCAATCAGATTTTGAACTGTTATAACTGTTTGTCCAACGGTACCTGAAGTACTCATATCACCACCCTGGGCAATTCCAACGTTTTAAACTTGCAGCCTTACGAGTTGGCCGACCTTTTTCATCTTTTGCAGGGCCTTTCATACCAGACATTCTAGCACAAAAACTAGCTTTACGACCCTTATCTGCTTCTGTCTTAGGGTGTGGAGCTGGTGCTTTTAAGTTAGAACCTGTAGCTCGATTAAACTTTTCTCTGCCTTTTGCAGTTAAACCTGCGCCCTGGCTTGTTGGTAGCTTTTCACCGCGACTTACTGAGAGTCTCGGGTCGCCGCCTTTCGCCATTTTTCCAGCTGCTGTTTTAAAGTCATTAGCAGTTGGCGCACCTTTGCTCCCAGGTTTACGCATCCGTTCACCAGAGCCTTCTTCAATTCTTTTACGTTTTGCATGTATATTATCCCATAGTCCAATTTTGCCGCCCTCTTTTTTAGGGGCAGCACGTTTAACAGAGTACGCAATCGCCGCTGCTTGCTTAGGCGACTTACCCGCTTTAATCTCAGCAGCAATATTCTTACCAAAAGCTTTGTCTGATTTGCTTTTAATTAAGGGCATAGTTATCACGCGTAATGTTTTTGCATTTCTAAAATAATTGTGTACGTATCGCCTGCAGAGCCATCTAATGTTGTAAACGAAATTACACCTGTTTTACCTGCGCCTGCGTTATTCCACAGCCCTCCAAACTCTGAGAAATCTTGAGTGTAATTGGTATTTTGTGGAATTGTACAAATAACAACGTTTGCAGTTGCATTCCAATTTAGTTGCACTTCTAACCCGTGCGTAAGTGCATACATCTTTAGAATTGTTACTGAATCGCATGCGCCACCTGCTGCTGAAGCAGTAAGCGCAGAAGGCGTTACTTTAGCAACGGCAGACTCATTTTCAGTCGTGCTCATTGTTGCATAAAACTTCATAATAGCAACTCGCTCACCGTCAAATAATGTTTGTGACGTAGCCGTAATAGTCATACTAATCTCCTAAGGTAAAGGCAGGGGCCGAAGCCCCTAGCCGATTTTAGCACTTTGCCATTTTCTTCATTGTAGTGAAGCCGCCACCATCTTTACAAGCCATTGCTACGTGACCACCTTCTTTATAGCCGCGCATCATGCCGCCGCCCATCATGGCTTTGCCGCCTGTTTTCATCTTACCTTTGCCGTCAGCCGCAAAAGTAGGAATCATCTTTCCGTCTTTCTCAACCATAGGCATACCGCCGTCTTTATAACCGCCTTGCCCATTGACAACACCCCCAGTAGCGCATGCCATACCGCCTTTTTGCATGGCAGAGTTCTTCATCATTTTGCCGTTAGGCATCATGTGCATGCCGCCCTTCTTTAGTTTCAAAGAAGTGCCTTTGCCGCCTTTGTGCTCTTGCATATCATGTTGTTTAAAGGCTTTTTTGATCATGGCCTTGTCTTGCGACTTGTCCATCTTGCCGCCTTCTTTACGCATCATCATAGGCGATTGCTCTGCTGCTGCCGGTTGACGAGCCATCATTGCGCGTTTCTTCATTGCTGCCATCATACGAGGATCTTGCTGAGCAGGCATTGCTGCCATTCTAGGATCTCCGCCCATAGCCATTTTCTTAGCTTTGCCGCCTTTTTTCATTTTGGCTTCGTCAACTGAAGGCTCAGTTGTCTTCATTTTAGGCATGCGAGTAAATTTTCCCATGTTTGTCTCCTTAAGCTTGAGTGACGCCAAGAGCGCCAGTACGAGTTGCATTCGGGCCTGCCGCAATCGCTGGCAGGGCTATTCCCATCACAAGACGTTTAACACCATCTGCCGCCGAGGAAGGCAAATAAGTACCCCTCACATCACCAGTGGTTGTGGTTGCTGTGGCGGTAGCGGCAACGGTCATAGTGCCAGTATCTTCAGCCAAAGTATTGTCCCAACCAACGCGGGTGACGTAGCCTCTATCAGTAATGCGCAATGGCGCGCCCAAGATGTCGGTTGTACCTACAGCAACGGTTACTACGCTTGCGCCAGAAGAAACAACACTAGAGATCTGGTAGAAGGCTTTCTTACCATTAACAGTTGTTGATGCCACTGCTCCTGTTGCAATTACCTCGCTCATGGCTTGACCGTAGTAGTCGTAACCAGAAACAGTAATGTTGACAGTAGTTGGAGAGCCAGCACCTGTGGTTGTAGAAACAGCACGAGGGCAGTCAAGTTGCAAAACTGTTGCGCCGCTTGTGGTTGTAACGGATGTGACACCAGCACCTGCGGCAAGCGTGAGCGTAGTAGCAGTTGTGATGACAGCGGCAACAATGTTAGTTGTTAGTTTTGCTTGTGGTACAGCATCCCAAATATAAACACGACCTAATGGGCCAACACCTAAGCTCATTGGTGATGGGTTTTGCAACAAAGCATTACCAGAACCAATGATGGTGGCGCTTGCTACAGTTTGTGAGGCGCTTACGGTGTAAGTACCTGTACCGCCAGAACCCGTACCAAAAGCTGTAATATAGGTTCCATTGGTGAGTGAGGTTGAACTGTCAATGAACATACCCACAGTAATTGGGTCACCCGAAAGCATGGCGGTGACGGTTAATGTAGTAGTAGCAATTGAGCCAGTAAAAGTTGCAACAGCAGGGTAGGCGTCCGCGCCTTGATAGGTAATTGCGGAACCTAAAAATAGATCATCTGAAAATTGAGGCATGTGTCTTTCTCCTTGAAAAGCATAGACAAATGAATGGGGGGATTAAGGTTCCCCCAAATAACCTTTACAAATTAAACGCCTGGTGTACCAAACATTGCGCGTGGATCAGTCCAATTTGGAATATAACGTTCTGTTGCCTTATAGCGCATGCTATCGGTTTCAAAATCGCCTTCCATAGTCTTCTCTAAAGCACGACGCATTAGAAGTTTCATACCTTCAGGCGCATCAGTTTGTACCCACCAGTTAGTTGCTGAAGTTAAACGACTAATTACTGAACAACCTTCTGGCAACAATCCGATTGACTTAACCGGGTTGATGTCATTGTTTGCTGTTCCAGCACGTAGTACAGATTTCAACAGAACTTCTGCTTGGAATACATTACCCGGTGCAACAACCAATTTAACTGGTTGTAGACGGATTTTCTTACCGTTGTTGTCAACAGCTTGACGAACTTGAATTAACATTTGCTCAAGTGATGTTTGTGATAAATTTGCAGCAGTTGCTAACTGGTTGCTAAATGTGCCACTTACAATTGGGTGAGCTGTGTTGATTAAAGATACGCCATCACCGCCGGTGAATGAGCTATTGAATGCACGGTTTAATATGTTGGCGCATAGCAATTCTTTAGTTTCTACTAAAGATTGTGCTAAGTGCTTAGCATATACTTGGCCAATACGAATGTGGTCACCGTCTTCAACTAAAACTTTAGTCAAAGCAAACGCCAAACCGTACACGTTATATACATAACGTTGCAAGAATAACACACCACCCTGTTGATACGTTACAGGCGTGCCGTCAGGTAACTGAGGGGCAGCACCAAAACCGTATAATACAGGCTCTTCGTGGTAATTACGTGGGATACCAGTTTGTTCGCGGAATACTGTAGACCATTCGTCGGAACGTTGGTCATATACTCCGTCAAACGCTTCATTAAGGATCGGCTCTACAATTGAGCGGAAGTCCGTACTTCTCATTGGGGCTGCCATAGTCTATCCCTCCTTAAATGGCGTTAATGGTTGCAACGTACTGACTACGTGAGATTTGTACTTGCACAACTGTGTAAGCATCACCCCAAGCGTTGTCAACACCCGGATATAAGCCAATAATACGCATATCACCAACAGCACTTGATCCAACTAAAGAAGTTGAAATTGTGCATGCTGATAAACCAGTCGTTGTAGAACCGGCAGCAATATTTGTAAAGTTGGCTTGGTCACCGATGGATGTTTGCGCTAAAGAACCGTCAGCCTGAATATCATAAACGATATTAGGATCAGAGTAATAGTAAGCAACAATATCTGTACCTGTTGTTGAAGCAGGCCAATAGTTCGATACTCTGCGTCGACCTGTTGTGTCAGTAAACTCAACACCTGCAAAAGCGCCTTGATAAGCACTGCCTGCAGTTGCAATAATAATTGCACCAGATGTGTTTAACGTGACAGGTTGACCTTTAAGAATATTTGAAGCATAAGCCGAAGTAATACCGTTAGGGAGTGCCACCGCACGATCCAACCCAGATGGGTGGAAGGAAGGGCGCAAACCAAACGGAGCATTTGTAGAAGACATATAAAACTCCTTATGTTAGACTACCTGAAAACAGGTTCGTCTCTAGTTTGGTCAAATTTCATGCCTTCACCTTCGATCTGCACTAAAGCACGGCCGTTGCTATCTTTAGCACCAAGAAGTTGTTCTTGTTGCACTAAGATCTTCTCTTGCTCATCTAACGGCGCGTAATGGTGCATTTCTGCCATTATGTCCTGATAGATATCCATTGGAAGCTTATAAAGAAGCATCTCATTCACTGCTATAAAGCCTTCATGCTCGCCGGACTTAACTTTTAAGTGCTCAAAGCCAGGAATTTCATCGGCTTTAACGGCTACATAACCTAGACGCATACGTTTGTGAATGGGGTCGTACTGGCTTGTTGAAGATAACCAGCATAAGTGAAAGCCCGGAATCTCAGGCGGGGTCGGAAGTGCCTCTTGGAGCCACTCCGAACGGAATGCTCTACGGCGTTCCTCGGAAGATACGAATTTCTCTTCAGGACCACGTCTGGACAAATCGTCTGCACTACGATTTTCGCGGCCTGCTCTTATGTTTTTCTTTAATCTGTCGTCCATCATTAACTCCTAGTCTTGTTTTGTCTATCCCACTCGGCATATTTGCGAATGGCATTTTGTCGTAAATCGGGCTTATCCCACAACCCGGCTTCTTTCATTGCAGCAACGCGGTCAGGACTTAATCTAAATTCATTAGATTTAGTTGTTCCCATCGATTCACGTCCTGAACTTGTCACAACAGACCTCGGTTTCTGATTTCTAACACTTGAATTATTATAACCACGATTTTGCTGATGTGGTATATATTTATGCAACCGATCGTCAAGTTCTTCCCAATAGTCTTCAGAAGATGGGTCGAAGCCTTCTTCCGTTAACTTTTTGTCAATAACTTGCGCAATCTGAGATTCTTCATTCTTACCGTGCGGGTCATACCAGTTATTACGTTCCATCCAATCTGCAGCTAGGCGTTGTACACTAGGATCAGGTACTTGAATGTTCTGCTTTTGCTGAGCGCCTTGCTTGGTAGCTTGTTGCTTCATATTTTGAAGAGATTCAAGCTTGCGTTGAGCTTCATACCACATTTCCTGTGCACGAGTAACTCCATCGCCATCTTGATGAGAAACAGACTCCTTCATCTTCATTTTAGCGTATTCTACTTGCACGCCTGCGTCTTCAATCGCCTTATCAACACGAGCCCACTCTGCGCCTGAAGTTTTACGTTCAATAATTGACAGTCTTTCTGCCAAATCTTGATTTTGTTTCTTCAGCGCACTAATTAAGTGACTTGACTCCTTGGTTTTTTCACGATAAAGCTGCTTTTTTAGCCTTCGTTCCTCTCTACGAGCAGCTCGAATGGCTTCGCGGTCAGGATCGTCCTCCAAACCGTCATTTTGAGCACTTTGTTGTGGGTTACCACCCATCCCCTCATCATCGAGGGCCTCAGAACCGCCTTCTACCACTAGATTTTCATCAGGTGTAGGTATATCGGGCGGTAGATTGACAATAGCGCCACCATCTTTGGCTTCGTCAACCTGCATTTCCATCTTTTCAGTTGAGTTCATACAGTTTTCCTTTCAAAACTTAAATAAACGCTTTAATTGAGCGAGGATCACCGGTAACTTTGCCAATGAGTTCATGGTCATTAAAGAAAGTAAACAGCGCTTTACCTTTTAAACCGTTATCTTCAAAGTCAATTTCCCATCGATCGCCACCCCACTTAGGTACTCGTACAAAATCACCTACAGATGCCCATGCCCCTTCAGGCCAAGCTTCCATAGTATCTCTTTTTCTAAAAGCTAAAGGCCCGATGGCAATAACCTTACCAATCATTGTGTTCCATTTCTCGGTTTCCTTTGTCTCTTCAGGCAGTACTATACCTGCACTCGTCACTCTTTCTTTAACAGCTCTTAATTGTACAAGAACTCTTGCACCATACGGCGCCATTAAAGGGTCCAACACTGGAAACGCTTCTTCAAGCGTCTGTTCGATATCATTTGACATCTTTTCTTTCCTCATCAAGTAAGTTATTAATCATCTGCAAAGCTTCTGCCAAGCCTAGTGATTGACCGACTAAACGCTGGTAACTTTCAAAATTAGCACAATTTCCATTTACCAAACCTTCAGCAATTTCTTGCCGACGTTGTTTAATCAGTGTAATGAGAGCACTAATTTGCATTAACGCCCTCTAGCTGATGGTTTCTTACCCATAGATACAACAATCATTAGGCCGGGTTTCTTTGCAGCCATACCACCTTTTTTCAACGTGGCGATTTTGCCAGTTGGCTTAACGTATGGCAACTTTTGGCTGCTATCGTTAATCAGCGTTCGAGCTTTTGACTCTGGTACTGCACCAATTCTGTTACGTTCTGCGCCCTTAGGCTCGTTATACATTACATCAGCCGGCTTTTTAACTGAGCCGCCTTTTGCGTACTTAGCTACTTTACCGCCTTCTTTCATTTTGTTGCCATCAGTAATTCCCATTGCCATTAATTTATGGGCACCTATTGCTTGTTTCATATTACACTCCTTGTGGTGGTTGTGGTGGTGGTTGCTGCTGTGGTGCTTGTGCTTGCTGAGGCGGTTGTTGCGCAGCCTGTGCTTGTTGCTGTGCTGCTTGCTGTTGCTGCATTTGCTGCTGCATCTGCCGCGCTTGTTGCTCTTGTTGCTCCTCTGCTGCAAACTGTCGTTCTAAAGTCATGGCGTTAATATCCTGCGTAATCTCTGCCGCTTTAATTTGCTGATTTGAAACAATCTGATCTTGTTTTTCTTCATTCATAATCTGCATATCCTGCATCTTATATTGCATGTCAGCTTGATCTTTAGCAGCCTTACGTTGTGTCTCCGCCATTTGTGTCTGTGTCAATGCGTCAATTTGCATCTTAATACTTGGATCAAGTTGTTGATTATCTTGCTGCATTTTCTTCATCATGTCAAGCATCTGCGCAATAGTCTTACCAACTTCACTTAATACTTCTTTGCTATCCATATGCACGTGCTGCAATGATACCGCTAGTAACTTCTGAGCTTCGCGCATTGTAGGTTGTATTTTTAGAATGTTGTAAGGCTTACCTAATGCTTCACTAGTGTAGCGATCAGCTTGGCCTAAGTACCATAATGTTAAGTGCTGCTTTAAATGCTCTAAACATGCAGGTATAAACGCCGGCGCTATAATAGGGTTGCCACCAAAGATTGGATCTTGCGCAAACTGAATATGGCTAATAAAGTGAGCCAAATGATCTTGCGCAGGGAACGCGCCAACTGGCTTACCAAGTGTCATTGACACATTCTCAAGAGCTGGGTTCATGTCTTTCACATCTTGTGGGTCCGGTAATACTTCATTAATATCAGGCAACTTAATCTGCTTTAAGATTCGTTTCTCAACAGCAAGGCGATTGTACAAGTCAGGATTTTTTTCAGCTCGCGATGCAAGCGTTTGAATTTGCGCGTAACGTTGCGACTCAGCAAAGATATGTGGATCAGATACTGGAATAATATCAGAGTTAGTAATAAAGTCGTCAGGCGTAACTTTTAGATCTTCTACAACTTCTGTCTTACGCTGGTCTTCTAAGTACCAGCGATTTAACCTTCCTAAAACCTTAAAGACGCGTCGCTGTGAATCATGCAGTCGAGAATGAATGGAACTAAAGACTGCAGCGCCTTGTTCAATCAGTGCTTGTGTAGTGCCTACAGGCGCGTTGCTTGTTACATCAGCAATCTTTTCTTCAGAAGTAGTAACAACGCCTTTGCCTTGCGCAGTCAACCAGCCCATCAACTCAAATAATACTGGGCTTGGCGGATTAAATGGCACAGGCATTGCAATCTTACGTACATCATCTACACCGGGTGCGCCTTCTATCTCAGCAACTTGCGTAGGCTCAATAACTGTACTTTGTCCAGAAATCTTAGCCCCTTTGAGCTTAAGCATCGTAGGCGCGTTGTTGATATGCGCTGAATCGAGTAAAGCTCTAAGCGTACCAGTGAGAGCAGCAGAGATACCGCCAATAAGATGGGGCAGACCAATAGCATATGCACCACGCCAAGGAATGAATTTAAACTCGATGATCCAATCCAGCTTTGTATACGTCTCATCACCATCTTCCCAGTTCCTATATAACCCTACAACAGCGCTTTCATTCTCATCAATCATGAGAATATACGGCGCACGCTCGCCTTTAGAAATACCATCTTCTTCTAGCTCAAGCCATGTTTGAATATGGAACACACGACGGATGCCGTCAATGTTTTCGCCACTATCTTTTCTACCTTCTACTTTGTCATTAGCTTTTTGTGCTTTACTTTCCTTAG
>Ga0181355_1000715_pt1 | contig 14462 bp, 19 predicted proteins | sample Fa13VDMM15DN_FD_130099 | JGI IMG/M metagenome (GOLD analysis project Ga0181355, IMG submission 130099) | Freshwater viral communities from Lake Michigan, USA - Fa13.VD.MM15.D.N | ecosystem: Environmental > Aquatic > Freshwater > Lake | place: USA: Michigan | collected 2013-09-23 | reverse complement strand
TGGAGGGGAGCGTATGCAATTGGTCTGCCGCATCTTATTGGTGGCCTGTCTGCTGCCCTTACTGGCTCTCTTCGGGCTTTGCTGGATTCTGCTCACATCAACAATGCTCCTACTATGCTCAAGCTTAAGGGGGCGAGGATCAGCGGTCAGAGCCAACAGGTGGATGTCACTCAGGTAGTCGAGATTGAGGGCGCACCGGGGGTTGATGACATCAAGAAGATTGCCTTCCCCATGCCGTTCAATCCTCCGTCTCAGGTGCTGTTGAGCCTGATGGGCTTCTTGGAGAAAGCCGCTAAGGGTGTAGTCACAACGTCCGAGGAGAAGATTGCAGACATCACCAGTCAGGCTCCGGTTGGTACGACTCAAGCCTTGATTGAGCAGGGTGCTGCTGTATTCAGCGCGATTCATGCTCGTCTGCACAACTCGCAGAGGCGAGTGCTGATGGTGCTGCAGCGGATTAACCGTTGGTATCTGGAAGAGCAGAAAAAAGGTGACATTGTTGCTGAGTTGCCGATCAAGCGTGATGACTTTAATCGCAACAGCGATATTGTTCCGGTCAGTGATCCGCACATCTTCTCCGAGACTCAGCGGATGGCACAGACTCAGGCTGTTATCTCGTACATGGATAAGTACCCTGACCTGTTCGACAAGCGGGTTGTTGTTGGGCGTGCGTTGAAACAGATGAAGATCCCCAACATTGAGCAACTGATGCCGCAGTATACGAAGCCGCAGGAGATGCATTCAGCGGATGAGAACGCTGCTATGGGGATGGGCAGGATGGCAGTTGCTTATCCTCGTCAGGATCACATGGCTCACATTACATCGCATCTGGCCTTTGCCAAGGATCCTGCGTTGGGGATGAATCCAATTATTGCCCCGACCTTTATCCCGCAAGCGTTACAGCACATCAAGCAGCACATGATGCTGTGGTACACGCAGAAGATGAACCAGTACACCTTGATCCCCGCTAAGGTGAAGATGCAGAAGTACGAGGACTCCAAGCTTGCGCCTGAGATTGACAGGGCTATGGCTGCTGCAGCGGAGCATATGGCTCTGGATACGCAGCAGGATTTTGCACAAATCCTCCCGCAGATCCAGCAATTGATGCAAGTTGCACAGCAATTCAACAAGCCGCAGAACGCTCCGATGGACGGAGATGCCCAAGCAATTCTGCAAGCGTCTATGGCTGAGACTCAGCGGCGTGCTGCTAAGGATCAGGCTGATATCCAGTTGAGTCAGGCCAAGATGGCGCAGGGTCAACAGGACATGACGAAGGAGATGCAGTTCAAGGCAGCTATGAATACAGAAAACAACCTGACGGAAGAGCGTATGAAGACGCTTGACCTGACGGTAGAGGCAGCAAAGTTGAAGAAGGAGCAGTCTCAATCAGCGATTGAACTGCAAAACGAGTTGCAACGTAACCTGACGAGAGGGAATTAATATGGCAACCAGCGACAAAGAGCAGCAAAGCGAGATGGTTCCTCAGCACAAGCGTCTTGCACAAGGCGCACCTGTGAATGGAATGCAGGAGAAGTCCAAACAACCCGCACAAGGAGGACTATCACAAGCGAAAAAAAGTAAATGAGATACGAGAGTGACTTCATTGACGCAATAAAGGTGCGGCAGGCTTACATAGCCGATTCTCTCACTGCGGGTCATGTAGTGAATTTCGAGACGTACCAGCGTTTAGTGGGTCAATACGCAGGGCTGACAGAAGCCTTGCAGATTCTTAACGATTTATTGAAGGAAGACGATGAGTGAATCTCCGGTAGCTTCTTACGAAGCTGATTTAGCGGGTGCATTTCCTGCTGTAGACCCCGGTGCAGTACCTCTTGGTGCAAGAGTCCTGATTCAACTGCGGATGGCAAAGAGAAAAGTCACTGCTTCAGGGATTATTTTGGCTCAAGAAACCCGTGATACTGAGAAAGTACAGAATCCGGTGGGGAAAGTAGTGGGAATTGGCCCGTTGGCGTTCAAAAAGCGCGACACGATGGAACCTTGGCCCGAAGGGTCTTGGTGTGAGGTAGGTGATTACCTCCGCGTGCCGAAATGGACAGGGGATCGATGGGAGGTAAAGCTTCCCGGCGCACCAGATGGCGAGGATAGGGTGGAATTCATCATTATCAACGACCATGAGGTGATTGCTAAGATCACTGGCAACCCACTTGAAGTGAGGGCATTTATATGAGCAACGAAAACGAGAAGATTGAAGAGCCAAAACTGATTGTAGACGAGCAAAAGGACGGTAGCGTTACCGTGGAGGGCATAGATCTGCCCCCGAATGACGATCAGGAGGCTTCTGAGGGCGATTCTTCAGAGCAGATGGCCGCTGGTGGCTCCGTTCCTGAAGATGGTGGTGTAGACCATCCTGATGACACTGAGGCCATCCGTTCTGCGCGGCGTGATAAGCGTAAAGCCAAGAAGGTTTACCAGCGTCAGCAGCAGCAGGAGAAAGATGTCCGATTCCAGCAGCTTCAGAGGCAGAATCAGGATCTTCTGGCTCGTTTGTCGGCTGTAGAGGTAAGGACACACGGTTCTGAACTGGCGCGGATCGACAAAGCCATAGAAGATCAGAACGTCCGCATCCAATACGCCAAGATGAAGATTGCCGAGGCTGCACAGGCTTCGGATGGGGAGGGAATGGCGAACGCGCAGGAGATGTGGTTTGAGGCGCGGCGTGCTGCGGAGTCTTTGCAGAACCTGAAGAACCAAGCCGCGACTCCCAAGCAGCAGGCAATCGCTCCAGACCGTGATGTACAGCGTCAGGCTGCTACATGGATGGAGAGGAATTCTTGGTACGACCCCAGTGGTGGGGATGAGGATTCCGACATCGCTTTGACCATCGATAAGCGGATGGCAAAGGAGGGTTGGGATCCCAAAAACTCAGATTATTGGGATGAACTTGACAACCGCTTGCAAAAGCGTTTGCCACACAGGTACAATGAAGAATCAGATGAGCGATCATTTGTCAAGAGGCCCAAGAGTGTTGTCACTGGTAGTGGACGAGAGAGTGCAGCGAGTAGTGGAGGGCGTGGAACATTTACGCTCACCCCGGATCAAGTTCGGGCCATGAAAGATGCGGGAATGTGGGAAGACCCACAAGCACGCGCACGCATGATTCGTCGTTACGCCAATGAAACACGGAACAGGAGCAATTGATAATGGACACTCGTATAAAGAAATCTCTTTCTGCTGGGGGGCGTGCAAACCGCGCCAATCTTGACTCAAGTCGTGAGTCTCCAGAGGATCAGTTCGTATCGTCCGATGAGCGTCGAAAGATGTGGAGGGACGAATGGACACAAAGTGCATTGCCAAATGTTCCGGGAATTCCCGGATGGCATCTTTGCTGGTTATCGACCACCAATAGTTACGACAGTATTGATAAACGGATTCGCCTTGGTTACGTTCCCGTGAAAGCGGATGAGTTGCCGGGGTTTGACAATTACCGTGTAAAAGCTGGCGAACAAACTGGTTACATTGCGTGCAATGAAATGCTGCTCTACAAACTCCCGATGGAACAATATCAGGAAGTTATGGCGCACTTTCACCATGAGCAACCTCTGGAGGAAGCGAACAAAATTCGTCTTCAAGCAGAGCAGCAAGTGGGCCGCGATAGTTCTGGCAGACGCTTGGGTCAGGTAGAAGGCGAAGGCATGGAAAATATAGACAAACCAATTCCCGCACCGATGTTTTGATGCGGAAACTCAAATAAACTAGGAGTAATGCTATGTCTGCAACATCTGCTCCGTTTGGCTTTCGCCCTGTCTTCCATCCCTCTGGGCTGGATAGAGCAATAGCGTTGGCTGGCGGCATTGCCAGTGCGTATAACACTGGTATTCTCAAGAATCAACCTGTCGCCTTGAATTCCAGTGGTGTTCTGATTATCGCCACTGCTGGAAGTGCATTTCAAGGTTCGTTTGCTGGCGTGGAGTACACCGATGCTTCGGGTCGTCGCCAGATCAACAACCAGTTTCCTGCCAACACGGCATATCAAGCTGGATCCTGCATCGCTTATTACTACAGCGATCCGCTGATTGTCTACGAAGTTCAAGCTGATGCAACTCTGGCTCAGACTTCGATTGGCGATCAGGCTAATATGAGCAACGCAACGGCTGGCAGCACCTTTACCGGACTGTCTGCTGCCACTCTTTCAGCCACGCTGGCAGGTAGTTCAGCCGTTGGGGATTTCCGAATCCTTGACATAGCCCCATATGCAGATAATGCATTTGGAGACGCATTCCCAATTGTCCGCGTGCAGGTCAGCCGCAGCCAATTCGTGGCAACCATTAACGCCATCTAAGGAGAATAAATAATGGCTGCTCCGATGCGTAGTACAGACTTCCGGTCGATTGTTGAGCCTATCCTCAACGAATGTTTCGACGGAGTTTATGATCAGCGTACCGACGAATGGTCACGGGTCTTCCGTGAACAGACAGGTATTCCCCGCAACTACCATGAAGAGCCGGTTCTTTACGGCTTTGGTGCTGCACCGCAACTGCCTGATGGCACGCCGGTAACGTACCAGCAGGGTGGTGTACTGTTCCTCCAGCGTTACGTCTACAACGTGTTTGGTCTGGCGTTTGCTCTGACGAAGGTGCTGGTAGAGGACGGTGACCACATCCGTATCGGTCAGGTGTACGCAAAGCACCTCGCCCAGTCGTTGATTGAGACGAAAGAAACGCTGTCGGCTAACGTGCTGAACCGCGCTTTCAACTCGGCTTATATCGGTGGTGACGGCGTGCAACTCAACAGCGCGGCTCATCCGATTGTTAGCGGTACGTTCAGCAACCTGCTGACCACTGCAGCCAATCTGTCGCAGACCTCGCTTGAGCAGATGCTTATCCAGATCCGTCAAGCCGTTGACAACAACGGTAAGAAGATCCGTCTGGTTCCGCGTCAACTGGTTGTGGCTCCGGGCAACATCTTCCAAGCAGAAGTTCTGCTGAAGAGCGTGCTGCGTACTGGTACTGCCAACAACGATGTCAACCCGATCAAGTCGATTGGTCTGCTGGACGAAGGCGCAGCAGTTCTGTCGCGTCTGACTTCTCCGACTGCTTGGTGGGTTCAGACCGATGCACCGGAAGGCATGAAGCTTCTGATGCGCCGCGCTCTGGAAAAGACGATGGAAGGTGACTTTGAGACGGACTCCATGCGCTACAAGGCAACGGAACGTTACCAAGTCGGCTTCACCGATCCGCGTGCCATGTACGGTACTCCGGGCGTTTAGTAGTAAATCGGGGCTGGCTTAAAAACCAGTCCCACCATTTTTAATGTATTCGTCAAGCTTTTCAAGGAGAAGACGAAATGCCTCAATTTTCAGATGACCTGTTCTTGGGTTCCGCTATTACCGTTCAAGGTATGGACGCATACCCTGCTGTTTCAACCTTCACTGGTTCAATTGCTACCACTACGCTAACTGTCACTGCCATGCTTTCTGGCGACCCAATTATTGTGGGTATGTTTATTGACAGTTCAACGTCGCTTACCAATGGAACTTTCATTTCCGCTTTTGGTACGGGTTCTGGCGGCGTAGGAACTTACACCGTAAGCGCCTCACAAACTGTAGCAAGCGCAACTATCATCGGTTCTGGCAATGCTTTGCTGCAAAACCCATCCCCGATGAGCGTAGGTGTTGGCCCGTTGGGTCGTGTTTATATTTGGGACGCTGTTCCCCAAGCAAAACTGACCACTAACATTGTTGCTGCCGTTATCACTACTGCTACCACGCTTACGCTTGCCGCAGGCGCTGGCGTTACGTCCGCTACGATTACAGGCGGTGCAACAGGCTTGCAACTGGACGCTCCTCGCGCTGTTTCTACAACCACAGGTGCTGGTAGCCCAACCACTGTCAATATTACTGTTTCAGGGTACGACTATTACGGTCAAGCCATGAGCGAAGTAATCGCAACAGGAACGGTGGCATCTACTACTGTCAGTGGTAAGAAAGCCTTTTACCAAATTGCCAGTGTTGTCTCTTCTGGTGCAAGCGTTGTAACCGTTGCAGTAGGTACAACCGACATCTTGGGTTCGCCGTTGCGTATTACCGATGCCGGATACATTACTCGTGCTGGTTGGGACAATACGCTTGCAGAAAATGCGGGTACGTTTGTTGCCGCCGCTACGTTGACGGCTACCACAACCACGGGCGATGTGAGGGGTACTTATTTGCCTTCTTCTGCGTGTGACGGTATTAAACGTCTTGTAATGGGAATAGCCCTTCCGGCAATTGCGGCAGGCCCAAATGCAACCCGTCTTGGCGCGCTTGGCGTCACTCAGGCATAAGGAGATAGACATGGGCCAATTCAAACCGATGGTAAAGATGGAGACTACTGAACCTTCAGTGATTCTGAAACTGAAGAAAGGTGGTCATGTCGCCATGAGTTCTAATGGCAAAGAGGGTCACAAGCCGATGAAGAAGATGGACGGTGGAGCGATGGGTGCGCTGGCTGGCACTCCTGCTCTGATCGGTCGTCCTGCGGTCAATGCTCCGGTGGCTGCTCCGGGTCGTCCGTCCATGAATGATCGTCGCAAGGCGATGATGATGGCGCAGATGATGAAGAAACGCCAACCTGCCATGCCTGCCCCGATGATGAAGAATGGTGGCAAGGCTGATGGTGACATGGCTCAAGACAAGGCTATGGTCAAGAAAGCCATGAAGCAGCATGATGCTCAAGAGCATAAGGGTGGCAAAGGAACCAAGCTGTCACTGAAGACTGGTGGCGTAGCGATGGGTGCTGCTGGTTATGCCAAGGGTGGTGGCGTAAAGATGGGCAATGGCGGCGGCTACAAAACTGGTGGTGTTGTCCTTGGCAACGCTGGTGGTTTCAAATCCGGCGGTATGGCTATGGTTGAGAAGGGCGGGAAGATGGTTCCTGACTTTGCGGCTGATGGCAAGGGCAAGATGAAAAAGGGCGGCATGATGGGCGGCGGCATGATGGGTGGATACAAGAAGGGTGGTTCCACAAAAAAAGCCTACGCCACGGGGGGGCTTGTTAATTCAGGCAAACCCGTGGCGATGCCTGAAGGACATAAAAAGCCTTCGGCTCCGGTAAGCATTAACAAATTTTCTGGAACCTTCAAGAAGGGTGGCAGCGTAAAAAAGCTTAATGGTGGTGGGGATCCTCAGTCTGACAAAGAGACTAAAGGCTACCAAGGCACCTACACCACCCAGAAGGCTGAAAATTTAGCTGACCGTGAAGCCATGAATCCCATGAACATTATCCGGCCTATTGTGGATAAGGTTAGAGGGATGTTTGGATCAACTCCCGGAGCGGTAACGAAGACTAAGGAGTCTACTACTGTCGTTCCTGCCAAGCGGCGTAGCGGCGGCAACGTTAATTGCTGAAATAAGGCGGGGGCTTCGGCCCCTGTCTTTTTAGGAGAATAATTATGGCTGATGTAGTCACAAGTCAAACGCTTTTCGATAACGAGCGCACGGCTGTTATGAAATTCACGAACATCAGCGATGGTACTGGTGAGTCTGCCGTATTGAAGGTTGATGTTTCTGCATTGAATCCAAGCGCATCAGGGTCTGCGTGCGACCGTGTTACGGTAATTAAAATTTACATTGCCAATCACGGCATGGAAGTCAGAATGTTTTGGGATGCATCAACAGATGTCCCGTTCTTTCTTTCTTCCTCCGGTGCTACGCAGTCGTTAGACTTCACGGGCTTTGGAGGTATTACAAACAATGGTGGATCTGGCGTTACTGGTGACATTGTGTTTAGCACTGCTGATGCCTCTTCAGGTGACACTTATTGGTGCATCTTGGAGATGGTAAAAGGGTATGCGTAATGCCGAGCAAGTCACCTTCCCAACATCGTTTGATGTCGGCGGTAGCGCACAACCCTGCGTTCGCCAAGAAGGTTGGCATTCCTGCTAAGGTAGGAAAAGAGTTTGTCAGTGCTGATAAAAAGGATATGGCTAAAGGTGGCAGCGTAAATGCCGCTGGCAACTACACCAAGCCTGATATGCGTAAGCGTATTGTCAGCAGCGTTAAAGCGGCTGCGGTTCAAGGTACTGGTGCGGGAAAATGGAGCGCAAGAAAAGCCCAGCTAGTAGCCAAGCGTTATAAGGACGCTGGTGGCGGCTACCGTGATTAAAGACCCACAGCAATCTCTTAAATCGTGGGGGGATCAGCGTTGGCGCACAAAGTCAGGGAAGCCTTCTTCAAAAACAGGCGAGAGGTATTTGCCTGAAGCGGCTATCAAGTCATTGTCACCGGCAGAATACGCGGCAACTACAAAGGCGAAGCGAGAAGGTAAAGCGGCTGGGAAGCAGTTTGTAGCGCAACCTAAAGCCATTGCCAAGAAAACAGCTAAATATAGGTTTTGACCATGACAAAAAATAATACGTCAGTAGCAAAATCTTTGAAGAAAGCTGGCTTTTATGAGGCAGACAAAAAGAAGCCAGAACGGATAAGCATTATCAACAACGTCACAACCAAGACTCAGCGTTTGGAGATGGTTGATAAGTTATTCCTAGCCAAGAAATTGAAAGAGGGTGGCCCTAGCCTAGCTGTAGGACGGGGCGAGAAGCTGTCTGTTGAGCGTGGCGCGGGGCTTACTCAGAAGGGCCGCGACAAGTATAATCGTGAGACTGGAAGCAACCTCAAGGCACCACAGCCGCAAGGTGGATCTCGCAAGGATTCTTTCTGCGCCCGGATGTCTGGGGTAGTTAAGCACGCATCTGGTGACGCACCGAGGGCAAAAGCCTCTCTTAGACGTTGGGATTGTCCGGGTTGGTAAAGGGAATCAATAAATGTCTACATCTGGGACTGTCGGCCAAACCGTAATCAATGTTCAAACGCTAATTGATCATGGTGCGCGGCGTTGTGGGAAGCTGGCTGAAGAACTAACGTCTGAGCAGCAACTCTCTGCAAGGGAGAGCCTGTTCTATCTGCTTTCCAACCTTGCCAACCGTGGCATTCAGTATTGGGCAATCACCAAAGTTGTGATTGGCATGACGGCCAACAAGTACATCTACAGCCTTCCGGTAGGTGCTATTGATGTTCTGAACGCTCTATATAGGACACTGAGTCGCCCTAGCGGTTCATACGCATCCTCAGCCGGTGGTGTAGTGGCAAATGTGTATGACAATGATGTTGATACTGTTTGCCAGCAAACGTCTGCAAATGGAAATATTTCCGTTGATTATGGGACTGACAATCCAGTCTATGCCGGATCCATAGGCGTTCTGCCCTATGTGGCAAATCAGGGATCTGCGTCTTGGACTTTGACGCTTGAATACTCCACTGATGGGGCTACTTGGATTACTCTTTACAATATTGGGACTGTTACCGTTACTGATAATCAGTGGCTGTGGTACGACATCGACCCCGGTCAGAGCGTCCAGTATTACCGTGTAAGAATTTCTGGTGGATCAACTTTGGCGTTGCGTGAGTTTTACGTTGGCAACAACAGCACAGAAATCACCATGTCCCGTCTAAACAGGGACGACTACACCAACCTGCCCAACAAGAACTTTACTGCGAACCAGCCGTTTCAGTTCTGGTTTGATCGGTCGATCCCTCAGCCAACAATGTACCTGTGGCCGGTTCCTTCGGATGCCTTTGTGCAGATGACGGTCTGGTATTCAGGGCAGATTCAGGACGTAGGTGCGCTGCAGGATGAGTTGCAGATCCCACAGCGGTGGTTTCTGGCGATTCAATCGATGCTGGCTCACCAGATGAGCATGGAAATGCCGGGGATTGCGGTAGATAGGATCACTTATCTTGAAGGTCAGGCAACGAAATACCTGTACGATGCGGAACAGGAAGAGCGCGACAAGTCTCCTATCTACTACGCCCCGAATATCAGCGTTTACACACGATAATGCCAAGATTTCTGGACACAAGAGGCTATTCAACGATTGCGATTGCAATATGTGATCGTTGTCGCATGAAAAGACCTCATGCAGAGATGAGGAGCGACCCTAATTTGCCCGGACTGCAAGTGTGTGGTCAGGGATGTGCCGATGAAAAGGATCCGTACCGTCTTCCAGCTAGGCCAACGGAGCGCATTACCATCCGATTCCCTCGTCCAGATGTCAGCGTTGCTGTTGACCCAAACGCTCTAATTACTGGGCCGTATCAAAATTACGAGATATCCCCAGAAAACAATCAAGATACGCCATCGAACAACGGCAATCTTGACAACCTGAGTCCATGACATGGCTAATGTAACTATTACGCAACTTCCTGCTGCGGGGGCTATCACTGGCACAGAATTAGTGCCTGTCGTCCAGAATGGGGTGACTGTCCAGACGACGACTGCCGCTCTTGCTGGGTCGCCGGTTCAGACGCAAACTTTCCTGACTCTGAACCAAGAATCTACACTGACAAATAGCCGCAGGTTGTCTGGTGGAACGGGCGTAGGGCTTACGGATAGCGGGGCGCAGTCAACCCTACAGGTAACCCTCAACGCAGCCTCTGGAAGCCTAGAGGCGGCTGGAACGGGCATTATTGCCAAGACCTCAAGCAACACGGTTGCGGCAAGAACAATGTCTTCATCCACGACTGGATTATCTGTTACCAATGGTGACGGAGTGTCTGGTGCGCCTGTGTTTGCGCTGACTGGTGTGGCTTTGGCTGTAGCTGGGGCGACAGGGACGGGAGTATTGGCTCTTAACAGTTCCTCAACCATTGCAACACGAACAATACTCGGAACAACAAGTCAGATTGACATAACGGATGGAAACTTTGTCAATTCGCCAGTCATTGCAATTTCCAGCGATCCAATCGTTCCCGGCTCAGGCGGTATTGTTATTCCTGCTGGGACTACTGGACAGCGCGGAGCAAGCACTAATGGAACTCTTCGTTACAACACCACTTCGGCGTCATTTGAGGGCTATGCTAACGGCGCATGGGGTTCAATTGTCAGCGGCGCGGGTGTAAGCGCAATCTCTTTTGGCTCAACTGGCCTGACCCCATCTACATCGACTACAGGTGCTGTAACGGTTGCAGGAACATTGGCGGTAGCCAGCGGAGGCACTGGGGTTACTACAAGCACTGGTACTACAAATGTAGTTCTTTCAGACTCTCCTGTCTTAGTAACTCCAAATCTTGGCACTCCAAGTGCTTTGGTGGGAACTAATATAACGGGAACGGCGGCAGGATTGACGGCGGGAACTGTCACAACAAACGCTAACTTGACTGGTGATGTGACATCCGTAGGAAACGCTACTACGCTTGCCACAGTTGCTTCGGCAGGTTCTACAGGGTCTAGCACAGCAATTCCTGTAATTACAATCAATGCCAAAGGACTGACAACCAGTATCACCACGGCGGCAGTCGTTGCGCCAGCAGGAACGCTATCTGGTGGCACACTGGCCTCTGGGGTTACAGCCTCCTCGTTGACCAGCCTTGGAACGATTGCCAGCCTTGTTGTAACGGCAGGGACGATTTCTACAACCCCTTCGGGTTCAACCGACATTGCCAACAAGTCCTATGTTGATACGGTGGCGCAGGGTCTGGACACAAAAGCTTCGGTCGTAGCTGCGACAACGGTAAACATCACGCTTTCTGGAACGCAGACGGTTGACGGGATTGCTCTGATTGCCGCTGACAGGTGCTTGGTCAAGAACCAAACATTGCCGCAAAATAACGGCATCTATGACGTAGCGGCTGGGGCGTGGACTCGTTCTTCGGACATGAACACTTGGGCGCAAGTACCGGGGGCTTATGTTTTTGTTGAAACAGGAACCACGTTAGCCGATACGGGTTGGGTTTGCACATCCGATGCGGGTGGTACTTTAGGTACTACGGCAATCGTTTGGGCGCAATTCTCAGGTGCAGGATCTGGCGTAAGTTCACTCAACTTTGGTACAACTGGACTGACTCCAGCAACGGCTACCACTGGAGCGGTGACTGTTGCGGGAACTCTTGCCATAGCCAACGGCGGTACTAACGGGACTGCAACGCCGACATCTAACGGCATTGTGTACGGAACCGGAACGACGATTGCTTATACGGCGGCTGGAACTACTGGACAGGTATTGCAAGCCAATACGAGTGGGGCACCAACGTGGGGTTCTACCTACGCAGGAACTGTCACTTCGGTTGGATTCACTGGCGGGATCATTACTGTAGCCACAGCAACTACGACTCCTGCCTTTACGGTTGCGGGTACGTCAGGTGGGATACCTTACTTCACCAGCACATCAACTTGGGCAACTTCTACCCTGCTTGTTGCCAGCGCACTTATGGTTGGCGGCGGGGCGGGGTTGGCTCCCTCAACGGTAACGACTGGAACCGGAGTGGTTACGGCTCTGGGAGTCAATACAGGCACGGCAGGGGCGTTTGTGGTCAATGGTGGGGATTTGGGTACGCCCTCCAGCGGAACGGTCACCAACCTGACTGGAACGGCTTCAATCAACATAAACGGTACGGTAGGGGCTACAACAGCCAACACCGGAGCGTTCACCACTCTGACGGCTTCGGCAGATTCAACTTTTTCTTCCACGGGTGCTTTGCTGATAAGCAAGGGAACTACGGGCCAGCGTCCGACCCCCGCTACTGCGATGCTCCGGTACAACACCACCACTAATGAATTTGAGGGGTATGGCGGCGCTTCACCTGCGTGGGCAAGTGTGGGCGGTTCTGCAATCTCAAACGACACGACAACAGCAACCAATCTCTTTCCCGCGTTTCTTAACGCAACTACGGGGACGGCTGCAAGTATTTTTACCAGCAACGCCAACTACCTGTACAAGCCATCGACGGGTGAGTTGTCTGCAAAGGTAATGAATGCCAGCAATGGCTTGGTAGTTAATAGCCAGACGGTAGGAACCAGCTACACGTTGGCTTCTGGCAATTCGGCTATGAGTTCTGGCCCAATTACCCTATCTGGTGGTGTTGTGGTGACTATCCCAAGCGGTGGACGTTGGGTTATTATTTAGGAATATAAAATGCCACAATCTGGATACACGCCGATAATTTCGTACAACTCGACCACACCGGGGGCTGTTCCTTCGGCTGGTGATATGACTGTGGGTGAGTTGGCTGTAAACGTTGCTGACAAGATTATTTATGTCAAGAATGCCAGCAGTGCAATAGTTGCATTGAGTGGTGGAGCAACTGGTGGTGGTGGAGATCAGGTATTTGTTCAGAACAAGTTGATTGTGACGACAAGTTATACATTTCCTACTGGATTTTCAGCCATGAGCGTAGGCCCGATTACGGTGAACAGCGGTGTAGTCGTAACGATCCCAAGCGGTTATCGCTGGGTCATTCTGTAAAAAAGGATACTTAAAATGGCAATTGTGCTCGACGGTACTAGCGGGATAACAACGCCGGGAATTACTTCTTCAGCGGCTGGTTCTTTTACAACGCTGAGTGCAACCACAGGTGCTGCGGTTGGTGGTGCTACAGCGGGTGCTGGTGGCGTGGCATTTCCGGCTACTGCGGTAAATGTGGCAAACGCCAATACGCTGGATGACTATGATGAAGCTACCGCAACAAGTGCTGCTTGCACTGGCGCAATCACAACCTCCACTGGGTATAGCATCATCAAGATTGGAAAGATGGTTCAGATAACGCTTCCGCAAGTTCGTGGAGCGGGGGTTGCAACTAGCGTTTTCACTTTCGGAACATCTATTCCGGCCAAGTATCGCCCTGCTGCGGAATCCAACTACGCAATCGCCATCTTCGACAACGGCGCAATATCCACAACGCCGGGTTTGCTGAACATCACTCCTCAAGGTGCAATAAACGTATTTAGAAACTTGAACGCATCCGGCAATTTTACCGTCACGGCACAGGCTGGATTGGTTGGCGATGTAGTCGTTACCTATGCGGCGTCAGCGTAATGATCGAACTGAAACTTGAACTGGCTGAAGTGAACAACTTAGCCGCACTGGAGAAAAAAGGAGAATCGTCATGGCAGTAACGCTTAACGCCTCGACTACCGCTGGGTTAATCCAGACGGCAGACACAACCGGCAACCTGTCCCTGCAATCCAATGGTACGACGATCCTTGCCCTGACCAGCGCGGGTGCTGCTGTCACTGGGACGCTGACAGGCGGGGCTACTATGTTTAGCCCGATTACCAATTCGCTAAGTGGCGATGTTGCGCTGAACAATACGGCCAACTACTTCGATGGCCCAAGCGTAGCGCAAGGTACTAGCGGGACTTGGTTTGTAAGCGGAAGTGTTTTGCTGCAAGACAATGCTGGGGTTGCAACAATCAACGTAAAGTTATGGGACGGAACAACCACTATTGCCAGCGCAAAGTGCAGAATTTTAGCCATTAATGGCGAAGTAATGATTTCTTTGTCTGGGTACATAACTGCGCCAGCAGGGAATCTTCGTATTAGCGCAAGAGATACAGCGTCAACAAGTGGCCTTATTGAATACAACGGAAGTGGACTTGGCAAAGACTCAACGATCACTGCGATAAGGATAGGATAATGGGAACCCTCGTACTATCTGGAGCCACATCAGGCTCTGCAACACTGACCCCCGT
>Ga0181355_1000714_pt1 | contig 14469 bp, 14 predicted proteins | sample Fa13VDMM15DN_FD_130099 | JGI IMG/M metagenome (GOLD analysis project Ga0181355, IMG submission 130099) | Freshwater viral communities from Lake Michigan, USA - Fa13.VD.MM15.D.N | ecosystem: Environmental > Aquatic > Freshwater > Lake | place: USA: Michigan | collected 2013-09-23 | reverse complement strand
GAGGCGCTCAACCTGACCTGGGATCGGATTGACATGAAGCAGGGCTGGGTCCAGTTCGTGAAGACCAAGGGCTCCATGCCTCGCCGTCTGCCTGCATCTGAGGAGGTGCTCTCCATCCTCAAGGCGATGAAGGCCCGGAAGACCCAGCGCGTCTTCCCGATCCGCTACTGGACTTACCTCACCCACTACTCAGATGCGAAACACGACGCGTGCGACGCCCTGGGCCTTGGTGACACCGTGCGGAAGGAATGGGTCATCCACACCCTTCGGCACACCCGGATCACCGAGCTGGCCAGCCAGGGCCACCAGGCACCGGCCATCCAGCAGTGGGCGGGGCACAAGTGCCTTGCAGTAACCCAGCGCTACATCCACGGCGCGGGCATCAATCTGCAACCAATGGTCAACTGTTGAACGGTGTCTAATGCGTGAGAATTGGTTGCAACCAGAGCAACCAGAAATGCAACCAAGCAACCAAGCTTGATTTGAAAAACCCTGTCCTGGCCTAGGATCTGACCCCGCGGGAGCATGGCGGAATTGGTAGACGCAGCGGACTTAAAATCCGTGTGAAGATTGCCACCGCTCAAGAACCCAGGCCAGAACAGGGATTCCCACTGAGATCCCTGAGAATGTCCGAACAACAGTCAAACGCTGTCAAGCAACCACTGCAACCACAGCTAGAGCTGGAGGAGTGGTGCAGATCTACGAGTGCAAGCCGCGTCCTGAGGGATGGATGGCAGAAGGGAGCAAGTGGAACAATCGTCCAACGGTTGGCATCTCTTTATCTCGAAAAAGTCCTGGAGATCTATGACAAATCGAAGCTCTCTCCTGGCCGGCAACATCACATTTGGGCATTGATGCACAGCCGTGAGGCTGTCCGGCATGTTGCCCTGGAAAGCCTCACTTACCTGCTCGGTAACCTCAACGACGAGCGCCCTTACAACCAGATTTGCGGGATTATCGGGAAACGGGCTGAGTACGTCCTCTGGCTGACGCATCCCTCATGGGGCCGCGGCCTTCATCTGCAGGGCTTGCGGCTGGCCAGCAACAACGACCTCTCGATGGGGCTGATCCGCAAGCGGCTCCGTGACAAGGGATTCCGCAAGGCCGCGGCCTACCGGGAGCTCAAGCACGTTGAACGTGCTGCCCTGGGCGCTTTCTTTGTCGAGTGCGTGGCCATGAGCACCCAGATGCTGGAGGTGTTCGTGCAGGTGAAGCACCGTCGCAAGACCCGGATGGTCCGCTACACCCCGCTGTACTGGAACTTCTTGAAGCGCTGGAGGGAGGCGGCCACCCTGTTCCGGCCGCTGTACATGCCAATGATCCAGCCGCCGCGGCCATGGCCTGGCCACACCGGTGGCGGATACCTGAGCATCGGCTCAACCGTGTCCACGGTCGGGTGGGAGCGCTGGCCTGAGGTCAGCAAGCGGATGCTGCCCTGCGTGCTGGACAGCATCAACCTGCTGCAGGCGCAGGCCTACGAGCTGGACCATGCGCAGGCGGCGTTGGCCGAAGCGTGCTGGAACCTGGGCCACGAGATGGGGAGTCTGCCCAAGCGTGAGCGGGTGGCTGAACCCGTCGATGCTGAGTTCAAGGAGCAGGGCCTAGGTCCTTCTGCCTACTGGAAGGCGGTGTGGAAGTGGAAGAGTGACCAGCGCAAGGACGGCCAGCGTTCCCGCTTCATCAATGCACTGATTGCATACCGCCGGCTGGAGGAGGCGCCTGCGATCTGGTTCGTCTGGCACATGGATCACCGCGGCCGGCTGTACAGCAGGGGCGCCCAGCTCAACATCCAGGGTCCTGACCACCTGCGGAGCATGACCCACTTCCACGAGCGCAGCCCGATCAGGGGTCACGAGAAGGCTTTTGCTTGGAGCCTTGGCGAAGCCCTCGGTACGCCACCGCATCCGGCAGACAGGCTGGGCTACCTGGAGCTCATGTCCACGGTGGTGGGCCGGGTGGGCGGCGATCCGCTGGGCAACATCGGCTATTGGGAGCGGGCCAAGGAGCCGTGGCGGCTCATCCAGCTCTGCCGGGACTGGCATCAATACCTAGAGGACCCCGGCTACTGCAGCGGGACAATCCACTGGCTGGATCAGACCTGCTCAGGCTGGGGGCATGTGGCCTGCCTGACTGGTGACGGCACGCTGGCCCAGTACACCAACGTGATCGGGACCAAGCCGGCCGACCTGTACCTAGGCATCGGGAAGCTGGTCAACACTCGGATCCGTTGGCAGTGCGAGCAGGAGCACCCGGAGCGAAAGCAAAAGGCCTTTGAGTGGTGGCGCAACCACCAGATCCCCAGGTCACTGTGGAAGAAGGTGCTGATGCCCGTGATCTATGGGCGCAGCTACTTGAGCTTGGCCGAGGAGATCAAGATGTACCTGCGAGATGAGGTCGGGGACTTCCTCACCGATGAAGGGCTGCGGGTGTTGGACCTGGCTCTGACCCTGGCCACCACCGTGAACAACGTGGTCAATGAGGCCTTGCCTCATGTGAAAGACCTGAGCCGGTGGCTGGTGACGCTGAGCAACCTGCAGATTGATGCAGGCTTGCGCCCCTACTGGTTCACGCCCAACGGACTGGCGATTGAGTGCTACCAGTCGGCAACCAAACGGGACAACATCGAGTTGAACCTGGCCAAGCGGACGATCAGGGTCAGCCTCAACGACAGCACTGGTTGCAAGCCAGACAAGCGCAAGACGGCCCGCAAGTTGGTGCCTGATTTCATCCACAGCATGGACGCTGCGTACCTGCAGCGGTTTGTTGCGCACTGGGGAACGTACAACCATCCGATTGCAACGATCCATGACTGTTTCGGTACAACGCTGGAGCACGTAGAGACGTTGCGCTCGGAGCTGAACGATCAGTGGCATCGGTTCTACTCAGTGGACCACCTGCGTAAACACAAGGAGATGGTTGAGGTTCTGCTTGGGGCGGAAGTCCCTGACCCACCGATGGTGGGCACGCTGGACCGCAGCCGCATCGGCGAGAACCGCTACTTGTTTGGCTGACGCATTGTTGACACCATTCAACATTGCCTCTATCATCTTGCTCAGCGGGCATCAGTAGCTGCGCCAAGGCGCTGCTGTGTAAGACCCGCCCATCCACGTCTCATCAGGAGTAATTCGTGCCCAAGTTTGTGTCTCCCATCGGAGCCATGGTGTTCGGCAGCATTGTCGAACCACGCGAGAACCCCAACAGTGGCAAGGTCGAGTGGAATCTCGGCTTTGTCCTCAGTCTGGAGGACTCCAACAGCATCATGGAGAACATGGCCGCCGCTGTCGCAGCCAAGCGTGCGGCCAATCCCAAGTTCCCTCAGACCGACGACAAGCTGAAGTTCCCCTACCGCCCCTCACAGCGCCGCAACGAGGAAGGCGAGAAGGAAATGGACCCCGACAACCTGCTCTGGAACTTCAAGCGCAATGCCAACTACCAGACCAAGACCGGGGAGATCAAGCAGAACACTCCCCCTGCCCTGTACGACAGCCTCGGCCGCCTAGTCACCGGCACTATTGACCGCGTGCCTTCTGGCACCACGGGCAAGGTGGTCTACGACATCTACGTGTACGACATGCCCGGCGCCAAGGGCGTGTCACTGCAGATCGTGGGCTTTCAGATCGCAGAGATGAAGAAGATCGAGACCGACCTGGCCCCGATTGAAGGCGGCTGGGTGCCGGATGAGATCGACGACATTGCCGCCGCTCTGGCTGGCGATGCTTGACCGGTACAACCGGCGAGTACGAAGCAAGAGCGACAAGGAGCGTCGCTCCAAGCTTGAGGACGAGGTGGAGCAAGCCCTGATCAATCAGGGCTACTCGCCTCAGTACGAGAGCGAAAGATTCTCCTACGTCTTGCACCGCAAGTACCGCCCCGACTTCAAGGTGGGCAACGTGTACGTGGAGGTGAAGGGTTGGTGGCCACCGGCTGAACGATCCAAGTTCCTGGCGGTGATCTTGAACAACCCTGGCCTGCCGATCTTTGTGGCGTTGCAGCGTCCGTCGTTGACGCTCAACAAGCAAAGCAAAACCACCTATGCAGAGTGGTGCTCAAAGCACGGCATTGCTTGGTGTCCCATCCCCATCCCACCTGACTTCATGAAGCAATGGCAAGAGGGAGCGCGACCCACATTCCATGTCCCAACGAAGAATGTGGAAGCTCGGACGCAGCGACCGAGTACCCAGACGGTTCTATTTACTGCTTCTCCTGTCAACAGCGATTCACCCCTGATGGACAACCTTGGAAACAGTCAATGAACGCGACCGCAAAGCGGGCCTTCTCCGGCCTGCCACGCACTGATTCAGTTACCGCCAAAGCCAGCCTGCTGGTTGGCAAAGCTGCAGGCATCCCGGCACGCAAGATCACTGAGCGGACCTGCCGCCTGTTTGGCTATGACGCTGCCACCTACCGGGGGCAGCAAGCACAGATCGCCAACTACCGGGACGAGAACGGGCTCACCGTCGCTCAGCACATCCGGTACGGCGAGAAGCAGTTTGCCTGGCTCGGCCGGGAGAAGGGCCTGAAGATCCAGCTCTTTGGCCAGCACCTCGGCACCGATGGCACCCTCATCCTCACCGAGGGGGAGATCGATGCCATGTCCGTCTACGAGTGCTTGTACAAGCACCGTCACCAGAACAAGTTTGTTGTTGCCTCAATTCCCGATGGAGCAGCCTCGGCCAAAAAGTCATGCACTGATCAGCTCAGTTACATCCTGGGTTTCAGGCGGGTCGTCGTCTTCATGGACACAGACGAGCCCGGCCGCAAGGCTGCTGCTGATCTGGCTGCACTTATTGGCCCTACTGCTGCTATCGCAGGAGGGTTCCCTTACAAGGACGCCAACGAGGCCTGGCTGGCGGATGACTACAACGCCATCCTTGAAGCCATCAACAACGCCAGACGCCACCGGCCGGAGGCGATTGTCCACGCACCCGATCTCCTTGAGAAAGTCCTCAAGCCTGAGCACCGCTTTGGCTTGCCATACCCCTGGGCCGGGTGGAACCGGATGACCGAGGGCATGAAGCCGGGGCAGCTGGTGATGGTGTCCGGCGGCACCGGGATCGGGAAGAGCCTGTTCACCCGCAGCATCGCCTTGCATCTCTGCCGAGATCACAAGGTCAAGGTTGCCTACATCGGCCTTGAGGAAAGCTGCGAGACCAGCCTGGAGCGGATGCTCTCTGAACAAATGGGTGTCCCTCTTCACCTGGACAAGCCAGAGGAGCGGGCGGCTCGGGAGCCAGGGACCATCCGATCAGCGATGGACACTTTTGCCAACAACCTGTTCCTGCTCGACAAGTTTGGCAGTGACGACTTCGACTCTTTTGTTGCCACCGTTAAACATTATGTCCTTGGAGAGCAATGCCAAGTTGTTGTCCTTGATCACTTCTCCCTCCTCGCGGATGGCATTGCCCTCAATGCTGATCAGCGTCGCGCTATTGATCGTTGCATCAAGGATCTCAAGACGCTCTGCGTTGAACTCAACTTCACGATGGTCGTCGTCTGCCACCTTTCTCGCTCGGGTGGCATTGGTCCTTCGCACGAAGAAGGTGGAGAACCGTCGCTTGCCGAACTACGAGGATCTCATTCCCTAGCCCAGATCCCAGACTTCGTTGTGATGTTGCAGCGTAATCCCCGCGCTGAGAACAAAGAGGAGGCCAACACCACTACCTGTTGGTTGAAGAAAAACCGGGTCAAGGGTGAGCTTGGCCCCATGTGCAGGCTCAAGTACCTGAACAGCTTCTGTCGATTCCAGGAGATCGATGCGTAGCTCCATCGTCAGCGCGGAGGGGTACAACCCAATCAACCGCGGCCGCACTTTTTCCGATGACCCAAAGCACCCCCTATGGAAGATCCAAGTCGAGTTCCCGACAGCCAAACCGATGGTGGAGTTGATCAAAGCCCCGACCAAAGCGGCGGCGATCCAGTACGCCAAGACCAAGTACCCGGAGTCCGAGATCTCCTTGCTTATGGCTACTCCTGTGCGCCGCTAGACCCAGACACTGAGTACCGAATCTGGGGCTCATGCATCAACACGATGTGTGACCTTGCCATTGAGAACTTTAACAACGCACCCAATCCTGATCATGCCCAAACGTCGTTCGCCAAAGCCTTCTGGAACGGTTACGGAGTCGCAGCCGGAATCCTTAGAAACACCATTAGGAGCTATCCCGTTAATCCAAAGGTGCAATGACGCTTATTGGTTTCCTGATTCGCGGTATGCGCTATCTGATTCGGTGCGCATGGCGGCAGCCCTCAAGGTCATTGCCGACGAGGTTGATCAATGGTCAACCGAGTGCCAGGAGAAGGGAGCGGAGCTCGTTGCCCTTGCTCTACATGGGGTGGCGGAACGGCTCAGAGATGCAACAAATGTCTAGTTCCTCTCCGATGGCTGTGGAAGAGAGCTGGCTTAGCGACACCGTTCATGCACAGCACATCATCCGAGATGGGGTGAGTGACCTGTACATCGGTGGTGTTGGCAACCAGTCGATTGTTTTCTACAGCCTGCATGACCTTTCTCAATGGTTCATCGAGCATGGAATTGATGCCGATGATCCTGTCTGGATGTACTTAGAACACCTTTCCAACGAAGGAGCTGGCTGATGGGACTAACTGCTACAGGACCTGACTGCCCCTCATGCGGGGCCTGGATCACCAAGGTCATCCTTACCAAGGCTGACACCACATGCGAAGAGTTGATCAGGCGTCGCCACTGCCACTATTGCGATCACCGCTTCTACACCAGGCAGTTGCGAGAGGAGGTTGTTGACGTGAAATGGGTGTCTGGCGCCAACGGGAAAACAACCATCCCCAAGGTGATCAAGGTGTACGACACACCCCGTAAAGGGAGGGCCGCAAAGTGAGGATTCTCCTCGACTCAGACATGCTGCTGTTCCGCGCTGCAGCAGCCAGCGAGGTGGAGGTGCAGCTGGGTGACGACGTGTGGACCCGGCACAGCGAGCTGCCCCAAGCCAGGGAGATGTACTGGCAGCAGGTCGAGGCCTGGTGCTCACAGTTCGAGATCACCCTCGACGATGTGTGGCACTGCTTCACCGAGGCCAGCGCCTTCCGCAAGGAGATCTACCCCGGCTACAAAGCCAACCGCAAAGGCAAGCCCAAGCCCATTGGCTACAAGCAACTGAAGGTGGAGGTCATGGGGGAGCCGACAGCGTTCTGCTTCCACCAGATCGAGGCGGACGACCTGATCGGTATCTTCGCCACCATGCCGGAGGCGCAGGATGACCCTGTTGTCATCGCGGCACGCGACAAAGACCTAATGCAAATCCCTGGCATCCACATCTGGATGGACGAGGGGCAAGACGTGGAGGATCAAGATGGACTTGTGGTTCAACGCGTCAATGGCAACGTCATCCAGACCAACACGCCAGAACACGCCGAACGCTTCACGTACCAGCAGTACCTATCGGGCGACTCGACCGATGGAATCCCAGGATGCCCTGGCCTGGGGCCTGTTGGAGCAGCGCGTCTCGTCAAAGAGCTCGACATCTCACGACCTCTGGATTGCTGGGAAGCGGTTGTTCGGGCGTATGAGAAGGCACAGAGCAAGAAAAAGCTTGATCTACACAACGCATCCGACTACGCCACGCAGCAAGCGCGACTAGCTCGCGTCTTGCGCCATGGCGAATATGACTTCAGCAACCACACGGTCAAGCTATGGAATCCCCCGACACGCTGAAGCGCATCATTGCCAGGCATCTGAATGATGAGCTGGTGGATGCGCTTGATCAGTTGTTCCCTGAAAGAACTCCTGAGCTAAATGACTCTGTTGATCAGATTCGGTACGCTTCTGGTCAGAGATCTGTCATTCGCTTTCTAAGGGGGCTCACTGATGACTAGAGGGCGCATTGAATACAACCGCAAAGGTGGTGGATCCAGAGCTTCATCCGGTGGTGGCGGTGGCGGTGGTGGCGGGAAGCCAACTCAAACCAACGCCGGGCCAAACCCGATGGGTGCATCTAGGGCTTCGGCCACAGTTGCATCAGTAGCTGCTGCGGGCAACGTTCTCTCCAAGAGCGAAGCCGCAAGCATCGCCAAGGCCCAGGACAAGACCGTGGCCCAGGTCATGGCCAAGGCTCAAGACAAAGGGGTTGCCCTTGGGTCTGGCCTGGTCAACCAGTTCAACAGCGGGAAGGCTGGCCCCAATCTCAGCAACCTCAACACCAGCATTGGCAACACCCCTATTCCCATTGGGGTCAACGACAGGACAGCCCAAGCGCTAACTCAACTGCAGGCACTGCAAGGCTTGCGGATGAATCCCGGCACTGCCTATGCCGGCTACAGCACCACCACCACGCCGGCACGCGATACGAGCACAGTCAACGGAGGTGGCACCTATACGCCAGCCAGTACCACCTACAACCCCATCGTCCTGCCACGCAACACCGCTATTGGCGGCGTGAGTGGCGGGGCCGGTGGTGCAACCGCGGGTGGCGGAATGGGCGGTGGCGGCGCAGGCGGCGGTGGTGGCCAAGGTGGTGGCGGTGGTGGCAGACAGGGCACCCAGGGCTACATCGATAGGCAGTTCGATGCCTACAAGGATTGGGCTCAAACCACCATCGACACGTTGACCTCTGGGCAGGGAATCCTCGCCCAGCAGATCACAGACCTCCAAACAAGGAATGATCAAAACGTTGCCGACATCATGGCGACGTTCAGTGATCAGCTTGCTGCAACTCAAAGCTCAGCTGATGAGCAGATCGCTGGGTTGCAGGGCTTGATGATGCAGCAGGAACAGCAGTTCCAGCAGGCCAATCAAATGCAGCAGCAACAGGCAGCTGCCGCGCAATCCGCCTACGAGGAGCAGCGCCGGCAAGCCGAGGCTCTGGCTCGGGCCTATGTCCCGAACATGGAGCCCACCGCTTCCAACCTCACCTACGGCAGCAACAGGAAACAGGAGGACACCAACCTGCTGTCCAGCCTCACCATGCTCTCGCCAGCTAGCTCCGTTTCGCCTTACCTCGCCGGTCTGCAAATCGCATGAACAACACTGCTCAATCACGGTGGAAGGATCTTGAGCCGTACCGGAGTCTCTACCTCCGGCGTGCGATTGATGCCAGCAAGCTGACCATCCCAACGCTGATCCCTGAATCAGATCAGAACGACAGCTGGGCTGGCAGCCGGTACAACAGCATCCCCAGCCTGTACCAAGGGGCGGGCGCCAGGGGCGTCAGCAGTCTCAGCGCCAAGCTGCTTCTTGCGCTCATGCCTCCGAGTCAACCCTTCTTTCGGTTGACCATCGACAAGGGAAAGGTCCAGCAGTATCTGGAGCAGCGCGGCGGGCAAGAGGAGCAACTGCTCAGCCAGTTGGACCAGGCTCTGTCTGATCTGGAACGACAGGTGCTGCGTCGCCTTGATCAACTCCAGGCACGCTCTGCCCTGTTCGAGGCCGTCAAGCACCTGATCGTTGGCGGCAACGCCCTGCTGTACATCGGCGCCGAGTCGATTCGCATGTACACCCTGCGCTCCTTCTGCGTTGATCGTGACCCCGAGGGGAACGTCACCGAGATCGTTGTGCGTGAGCAGGTGGCCGAGCGCTACATGCCAAGGCGTGAGCCCAGGGAGCCTGGCGAAAGCAAGGAAGAGAGCGATGACCGGGAGGACGTGTACACCCACATCAACATCGATCCACAGCGTGATCGGGTTGAGTGGTATCAGGAGTACGACGGCGAGAAGCTGGCCGGCACCGCTGGTTTCAGCTCTATCGAGACCAGCCCCTGGGTGGTCCTCAGGCTCCGAAAGGTGGCCGGAGAGAGCTATGGGCGGGGCTTGGTCGAGGAGGTGCTGGGTGATCTTCAGAGCTTGGAGTCGCTGAGTAAGGCGGTGGTCCAGGGTGCGCTGATCAGCGCCAAGGCGTTGTTCCTGGTCAATCCCAATGGCACCACCAGGGCCGATGTGCTGGCCCGAGCTGAGAACGGAGCCATCGTTGCTGGCAACGCTGCTGACGTGGAAGCGCTGCAGGTGCAGAAGTCATCCGACATGTCGGTTGCCCTGCAGGCTATGCAGTTGCTGGAGCGCAGGCTGAGCTACACGTTCCTTGCTGATGAGGCAATCCAACGTGACGCGGAGCGCGTGACTGCCGAAGAGATCAGGCTGATGGCCGAGTCTTTGGAACGTGGTCTCGCCGGGGTTTACTCCATGCTCAGCGCAGAACTGCAGCTGCCCTTGATCCGCAGGGTGATGCACCTAATGGAGCGAGAGGGAGACATCCCTCCGGTGCCTAAGGGATTGGTCGAGCCTCAAGTGACTACCGGCCTTGAGGCGATTGGCCGCGGCAATGACAAGCAGCGACTGACCACCTTCCTGCAGACAGTTGCGGCATCGATTGGCCCTGAGCAGTTCCTGCAGTACATCAACCCCAGTGAGTTGATCCGTCGTTTCGCTGCGGCGGACGGCATTGACACTGCTGGCCTGGTGAAGAATGACCAGGAACTACAGGCTGAGCAAGCACAACAACAGCAGGCTATGTTGGCACAACAACTCGCACAAGGAGCGATCCAGAGTGGAGCAACGGCGACGCCGCAACCCAGCGGAGGAACAACTGTCGGAGCTGATCAAGGAGCAGTCGCAGTCTGAAGCTCCAACTCCAAGTGACAAAACCTTGACACCAGGCAAGGGGATGCACGTGCAGCCCCTGCCTGATGGCGGTCACATGATCATCCAGGATGGTTTCAATGTCTGAGGTTGCATTCACGGGTGACTCCGGCAGCCCCTCCGAACAGAGCGCTGTTGCCGAAGAGTCAGCCAAGGTTGAAGCCGCAAGGGCCGAGCTATACGACGAGCAGGCTGGAGCGCAAGGGCAAGGGCTGATTCTGGGGAAATACCAGTCAGTCGATGATCTTGCCCAGGCGTATCAGAACCTGCAGAGGGAGTACAGCCGCGTCAAGAATGGACAGCAGCCAGGTGATCCCGCACCCCAGCAGCAAGAGGCTGATCAGTACGACGGAGACGACAGCGGCTCCGAGGATGGTGCTGATCAAGGGGGGATTGACCCAGCCACCGCCGCCGCCATCCGCACCTCAGTCCTTGAGCAGGCCGGCGGCGAGGCTGAGTATCAACGCCTATCCGCTTGGGCTGTAAACAATCTGCCGCCTGAGCGGACGGAAGCGTACAACACTGCGCTTGCCTCCGGGGATCAGGCTGCAATCATCAACAGTCTCAAGGGCCTGCAGTACGACTACATGATGCAGAACGGGTACGAACCCAAGTTGACCGGGGGACGTGCTCCTGCGAATGAAGTACGTGGCTACAGCTCTCGTTACCAAGTGACAGAGGCAATGGCCGACCCGCGTTATGAAAAGGACTCTGGGTATCGACAAGAGGTGGAGCGGCGTATAGCTGCATCACCAGATTCCATTTTCGGATTCCAGCGTTAGGGGCTATAAATGGAGCAGATCAACCAACCAAGTGATCTGCTCCTGGGCCGGTGCGCCGACACCCCAGAGACGCGACGTTGGTGAAGGCGAGACGCCTCAGTGGTTAATCAACCGCACACCTTCCATCAGCTAGGAGCAACATCATGCCCGCACCTGACGCAACACTTTCACGGCCTGGTGCCATTAACAACACCACGGGCACGTGGACACAAGACAACGCACTTTTCCTGAAGGTCTTTTCAGGAGAGGTTCTGACCAGCTTCGAGCGGAACTGCATCTTTGATGGCCTGGTGCAAACCCGGACCATCCAAAACGGCAAAAGCGCCCAGTTCCCCGTGACCGGTCGCTTCAAGTCTCGGTACATGACCCCCGGTGAAATGCTCACCGGTCAGGGCAACATGGCCCAGAACGAAGTGGTGATCAAGATTGATGATCTGCTGATTGCAGATGCTTCGATCTTTGACCTCGACGAGGCCAAGAATCACTACGACATTCGCTCGATCTACTCGGTTGAGCTGGGACGGGCCATGGCCCGGAGCTATGACAAGCGCCTGGCTCGCGTGTTGACCCTGGCTGCTCGCACCAGCACCAGCGACCTCACCGCCAACCTGCCCTCGGGTCTGTCCCCTGACGATCCGTACCGCGTCGGCACCCGCATCAACATCAACAAGGCCACTCCTACCCCGGATGACCTTGTTGCTTCGGTGTTTGCCGCTGCTCAGGCCCTGGATCAGAAGGACATCCCTGCTGATGGCCGCGTCCTGGTCTGCTCGCCCGACGTTTACTACACGCTGATCCAGTCCAGCCGTGCTGTGAACTTCGACTTCAACCAGCCTGGCGCCAACGGCAGCTATGCCACTGGCCAAATCTCCAAGCTGGCTGGCTTCAACATCCTGAGCAGCAACCACATCCAGCAAGGCAACGTCACTGCTCCCACCGGCGAGCAGGGCTATACCTTCGGTGGCGTGGACACCGTGCTGTCTTCCGTGAACATGAGCACCACCAAGATGCTCGCGTTCCAGAAGGGTGCAGTTGGTGTCGTGAAGCTGCGTGATCTGACCATGCAGATGACCGGCAATGACTACAACGTGACTCACCAGGCCACCCTGATGGTGTCCAAGATGGCTTATGGCGCAGGTCCCCTGCGTCCTGAAGCTGTGGTTGAAATCCACAACGGTTGAGTTCGGTCAAGTTGTTGGCAGGATGGGGGCAGCGATGCCCCCTTTTTTCATGGCAACGACAATCACCACAATCAATCCACCCAGCACAGTCACTGCACTGGATTGGAACTGGCAAAATCAACAGTCCATTGATCCTCTCGGCCCCCAGGCTGTAGTGACCCTGGCTTCCGGCTTGGCTACCGGCACCCGCGCCGATGGTTCCGCGACCACCGCCCAGGTGTATCGAGTGACTGGTGTGAATGGCATTGTTGGCCCCGGCGGCTGGCAAGCAAACGGTGGCGTTCCCGGCGCAGCCGTGACCGCTAGCGCAGTTGCCGTGATCAACAACGGCACCAGTGGCGCCACCAACAAGACAGCAGCTGCGACCACCGGCGGCAGCGGCAGTGGTCTGACCGTGAACCTGACTGCCAGCAGCGGTGTGTTTGCCTCTGCTGCCGTGAATGCTGCAGGTACTGGCTACCGATCTGGCGATGTGGTGCGTGTCACCTCCACGGTGGCTGGCACTGCCGATGACGTACTGCTGCGAGTGAGCTGATGACTGAACTGGAGGCGATCAACACGCTGCTGTCCGTCATCGGGGAGGCGCCCATTGATCGCCTCAGTGACATCAGCGTCAACGAGATCACGGATAGCGCCCTAGCCCGCAAGGTGCTGGGTGAAGTTGAACGTGATGTCCAGGCGGAGGGCTGGTCGTGGAACACCGACAGCGATGTGCCGCTGCAGATGAACTCAACCAATGAGTTCCCCATCAGCAGCAGCGCGTTGTCGGTCCAGTTCTCACCAGCCCGTTACCCCAACATGCAGTTCGTGGCACGGGGCAACCGTGTGTACGACAGGCTGCAACGCAAGTTTGATTTTGGGGTGACGGGCATGTCACCGCTGTATGTGGACCGGATCGTCACCAGGCTGACCTGGGATGAACTGCCACATGCAGCGCAGCAGTACATCACGATCCGAGCCGCCCGGATCTATGCAGACCGCTACCTGAACAGCAACGCCATCTACGCGTACACCGTCCAAGACGAGGAGTACGCCCGCGCCATGTTGATCAGGGATGAGGAGCGGCAGCTGAACAACAACCTGCTTTGGGGCAATGACCGGGGAGCTGGTCAGGGCCTTGGCTACATCCCTGCTGAGGGTGTCAACTACCGGAGAGTCTGATGCGTTCCAAGTCTCGGCTGACCCCTCGACGCGAGGTGGCAGCAAGCCTGGTGCAGGCCAACGTTGATTCGTTGACCCAGGGCATCAGCCAGCAGCCTGCTCACTTGCGCCAGGTGGGTCAGGCCGAGAAGCAGGTGAACGCCTGGAGCTCTCCGGTTGAAGGCCTGACCAAGCGCAGGCCGACCAAGTACGTGGCCAGGGTCAACTCCAGCCCGGTCACGGACTTCTTCATGGAGTTCATGCAGGTGGTCTCAGGGGAGACCTACAGCTTGATGCTGTACCCCAGCGGTGCAGGCATGAGGCTGCAGTTAATGAACAACGGTGCAGCTCCTGCGCTGGACGTTCATGGCACCGGGCTGAGTGTGTCTGCCTCGCCTGGCGCTATCGACGTTGCCAACACGGGCTATCTCTACAACGCCGGCTCCGAGTTCAGTGACAAGTACGCCTTCATCAACAGTGGCCCACTGGGCCTGCTGTTGAACAGGGAGAAGGTGACGGCGATGGACGGCGCCACCAAGGCAGCCAAGGTCAACGAGGCCATGCTGTTCATCCAAGGCGTCGCCTATGAGATCACCTACCGGGTGACGCTGAACGGCACGGCTTTGACGGCGTACACCACACCGGCAGCTACGGCGACGCCGAACACGATCAGCACCACGTTGGTTGCCAACAACCTGGCTAGCACCATCGGGGCCGTGAGCGGATTCACCGTGACCCAGGTGGGCCCGATTGTCTACGTGAAG
>Ga0181355_1000710_pt1 | contig 14481 bp, 9 predicted proteins | sample Fa13VDMM15DN_FD_130099 | JGI IMG/M metagenome (GOLD analysis project Ga0181355, IMG submission 130099) | Freshwater viral communities from Lake Michigan, USA - Fa13.VD.MM15.D.N | ecosystem: Environmental > Aquatic > Freshwater > Lake | place: USA: Michigan | collected 2013-09-23 | reverse complement strand
TTGACAAGCAGTAGCTAATATTATACTTGTACCATTGGTCGCAGTATATTCTGATTGAGCTAAATTAGATCCATTATAAAAAACATCTATTAACCCTTGTGTATATGTAACTGCAAATGTGGTCTGACCAGCAGTCGCAGTAAATGTAGTTATTGTTCTTAACGCATTGGTTGGTAAAAATGCAGTTAAAAGATTATCAATTTCAACAATCTGACCAACTGTTAAAGCATCTGTTAATACCACAGTAGTACCATTGGTCGCTGTAAAATCCACGCCATTAACCAATTTTACACCATTTACAAACACATCTACCATTCCTAAATTATATCCATTAGCTACAGTAAATGTCGTTTGACCAGCTGTTGAAGTAAACACCTGAACCGCCCTCGCTGAAGTTGTTGCCATACCTGAAGTACCACTGCTACCACTCGTTCCAGTCGTTCCACTTGTCGCACTTGTTCCACTTGTACCAGTCGTACCACTTTAACCACTCGTTCCACTTGAACCACTCGTTCCACTAGATCCACTCGTTCCACTTGTACCACTCGTACCAGTCGTTCCACTTGAACCACTAGATCCAGCTGAACCAGACGAACCCGTAGATCCATCAAGACCACTTGTACCAGAAGTACCACTAGAACCAGCCGAGCCACTAGACCCTGTATTTCCGCTTGAACCGTTGATACCACTAGACCCAGAGCTTCCACTGCTACCACTACTACCAGATGAACCAGAAGTAGCTGATGAGCCATCTGTACCATCACGACCTGATGTGCCAGCAGTGCCACTACTACCGCTACTACCGCTTGTGCCAGTTGTTCCACTAGAGCCACTTGAACCACTTGTGCCAGTCGTACCACTTGTTCCCGCCGACCCGCTGCTACCACTGGTACCATGCGAACCATCCCCTCCACTCGCACCATCCAAGTTCACTGACCATGTGCTATAAGTACCACCGCCTACTGTTCTAAAAGGAACTGCAAAGGATAAAGAACCCGTTGCTGGATTATAAGCTGTAACCTCACACTCTTGGAAGTTAACAGCATCATAAACCACAATAATAGATTGAGCTACACTAAATGCTAATTGAGTACCTACAATTAAAGTTCCTGCATTACCTAATGTAAATGTTGTTGTTGATGTTGTATTATATCTATCTCCTTGAACGCCACTTGTACCGCTGGTTCCCGCCGTAGCAGATGTTCCAGAAGTTCCCGCTGTCCCACTAGTTGCACTTGTACCACTAGTCCCACTAGTTGCACTCGTCCCACTAGTTCCACTAGTTCCACCCGTACCATCTGTTGCACTTGTCCCAGAACTTCCACTGGTTCCACTGCTTCCACTAGTTCCAGTTGTACCACTTGTTGCACTTGTACCACTGCTACCACTAGACCCACTAGAGCCGCCCGTTCCATTTGTCGCACTTGTGCCAGATGTACCAGATGTTGCACTAGTTCCACTCGTTCCGCTGCTACCACTGCTTCCAGTTGTGCCACTGGTTCCACTACTTCCGCTTGTTCCAGTTGTGCCACTCGTTCCACTAGTCGCGCTCGTTCCACTGGTTCCACTAGTTGCACTTGTACCAGATGATCCACTGCTACCACTCGTTCCGCTAGACCCTGAAGAAAAACTTGTAGCAGTTACAATACCATTGTTAGCAACAAGCACTCCGTTGAGTCCCCTTACTTTTAAATCACCGGAAAAAAGACCTTGTATTGCCACTTCTTAATATTTTTATTTTACTAATATTCTTACAAATTCATTCAAGTAGAACGCAACATCTGAAGATACAGTTAAAGTACCTGTAGATGAATTCCATGATACTTGATTTGCGGTTGGAACACCTGATGTAAGTATTGTACCAACGTCTATACCACCTCTTGATGCATAGAGTAAAGTTGTATTTACTGCTTCAGAGAATGTGATACTTGCTGTTCCTTCTACTGCAAACTTAGAGTACTCGCGTACACCTTGTCCACCACCGCCCGGTACTACGCTACCACCAGAGCTTCCGTTATTTAAAATTTCTTGCGCTATACCAATTTTAGCACCACATAAAGCATAGACATAATTTGCTACGCCTTGTAATGTTTGTGGATTATCGCCTGTACCATTTATTAAATTTTGGTCATTACCATATTGCAATGCTTTCCATTCCATATAAAGCTGTACTGGCTTTCGTGGATCTATAGTGCCATTAAAAAAAACTCTTTCCTTTGGGATACTACTATTCCAAAGGTATTCAGATATTTTCGCTAAAGATATTACTTCAGATGGTGTTGCCATTAGAAAAAGAATGATGAGTTAGTAGATATAAATGTCGCTCTATTTAATGCAGATTGTGCGCTAAATATGTCTGATGCAAATGATATTGCTTGATATGCACTATCTAATTCTACCCTTAAAATCATTTTTGTTTGATACCAATTTGTACTAGCAGTTAGATTAGCGTTTGCCACTTGACTTTCAGTTAGCCCATAGTAAAATGTTTCATTATATGCAGTAAATGCAAATGAAGTAGTTTTATTAGCGACTACAGTATTAGCCGAAGTCAACCATTGAACGGTTATACTTAATGCTGAATCTTGTGTTAAAACATTTAAACTGATACTTACGTCAGCTAAATTCCATTCAATAAAACTTGTGCTTGTTCCAGTAGGGACTAAATAAGTACCATCTGATTGTAATAAATATACTCTACGCTTTGAAATGGTTCCGTCTGAACCAGTTGAAGTATCTGTTAGAGTTATTATATTTGGCGTGCCGCTATTTTGGCTTGCTGTGAAATTTGGAGAAATTGGCATTACTAAAAATTTACCCAAATATAAGAAATTTATAGGAATTCTACCCCATTTTTCTTTTCTTCATGGCTTTTAGCTTACTTACCTTAGCAGGTAATTTCTTTCCTTTACTAGCTTGGTTCCATTCATTGACATCCACCCCTTGTTTTTCAAGTTCTTTTTTGTTCACATTGAAGTAGGCTTGTTGTGCTTTTGACTTATATGGCATGTATTATTCTTTTTTAGACTCTTCCATAGCTTTTTTCATTTCAAGCTCTCCAAAATCTGTATTTTTAATATCTTCTATAATTGCATCTATCTCTTTTTCATCTTCTATAGTTAAAGTTCCTGAAGGTAATTTTCTTATTTGCTTCATAATTTCATTAATCTGCTTTTGTTGTTCTTTTGTAGGATTCACAATGCCAAATCCAACATTTCCTCTAATTCTATTAATAAAATCAGATTTATCCCTAAATTCAGCTTTTTCATCAAATAAAGTTGCTGCTTCAGCTGCAATAGGAATTCTGGTGAATCTATCTACAATTGTATTAACTCTTCTTCCCGGAACAAATAATCCAGCCATAGTTTGGAATGGTAATCTTGCTTCTATTTCATCAATAGTAGTTTCAAATTTTTCACCACCAGTACCACCCATTTGACTAATTTGATAGTTATCAGCTATTAATGATACCGCTAAAAATTCAGGTAAGTGATTTAAGAATAAACTAGCCGCTTTTGGCATCCTTATACCAAAAAACTCCCATTCTCCAGCTTTTAATTGTTCATCATCTGAACCCATTACCTTACGCTTTCTTTGATCCTCAAAAGTACCACCATACTTTACCATACCATTTTTTAACCCATAAGCAGTGGCAAGCATAATTGCACTTCCAAAAAGACCTCTTCCAATAACACCATTTATGTAAACTCTTTCTTTAAGAGGTATTCTATTCCATCCATCTTTTATAGCACTTATTAAACCATCATATGTTTTACCTTCTACTTCATTTAATCTCATTCCTTTTTTGGTTTCAGTAGCTAATCTTGTAAAACCTTCAGCTCCTAAACTTGCATAATCTACCCCTCTTTTTGCTAAGTTGACAGCAATTGTTGATACAGGCACAAGACCTTTAGTGATATATCTCAATGCTGAACTTTTTTCACTTCCTTTTCCTCTTGAAATTATTTTAGATAATGCAGTTTTATTTGTCAATCTTCCTGCTTCATATGCATCCGCAGCCAATACCATTGCTGTGCTTATATTTTCAGGACTTAATTCCATTCCTTTTCTTTGGAAATCTTTTAAAGTAGATGAAAAAACTTTCATCATTTCTGGTCTTGCAGATAAAGATGATTTCATAGCACTATGCATCCTAATCCAACCATCTAACACATAACCTGTTTTACCTAAAATGGTTCTATATTCAGATATATCTTTTTTAGATGATTTACCAATGTTTACATCATAATCTGTAGCTCCATGTTTTAAATATTGCCAAAATGAATTTACTACATTTGATTCAATACTATTGTATAATGTTGAAACTGCATATTCTAAATCTGCATTTTTAAATTCCTTATCTGCCTTTTTTACATCACCGCCATTCTCATAGGCATCTTTTAAATTTTCTAAAGCAACATCTCTTTTATCTTGTAACTTTTGAATATTTTTTTGAGCTTCTTCTTTATTTTTAAATGCTGCAAATGTTTTATACCCTTTTTTAACAGAATATAAACTTACATAAGGAGATCCAGTCATATAGGATGCTATTCTACCAGCTGTTAAATCAACCATAGAATCCATGAATGGCTTAAATGTAGCAGCTTCCAATACTTTAGAAGCAGTATGAATACCACTAACTAAGAATTTTGTACTTAAATCAAGTGATTTTTCAAAACCTGTTCTATTTTTTTCTTTAGCATCGGCAATCATTCTATTTAATTGACCAGATTTGTTTTCTCTTGCTTTGTTCAATCTGACTAATTCATCATTTCTTCTATAATCATATGTAGTGCTAGGTAATTTAGTAAAATTGCCTGATGCTATATCAGTTTCAGCTGATCTTATTTCATTCTCCCACTGCTTTTTTAATCTTTTTGAAGCTAATTCATCAGCTGTTAATTGATTATTATTTTCTAAATCAGTTAGTATATCATTTATAGATTTTTTTTCTTCTTTAGTTAAATTTTCATCTTTAGCTAATTTATTTAATTTACTATAAGCTTTATTTATTTGATCATCTAATTTTTCTCCACTTGGAGATAAATCTTTTAATATTGTATTTAATGAATCATTTAAATCTGTATTTTCAATATTAGATTTAACAAAATTATTTATATCATCTGCTAAAGAACTAACTACACCTTGCTTAGTTCCTTGTAAATCTAAATCTCTTTGAGCTTTTAATTCAGCTATTTTATCATTTTTTTCAGATTGTGATAAAAAACTATTTTCTATTTCTGCTAAAGCATCTTGATAGTTTCTTTCTACTAAAATTGGAGATTTTGCGCTTTTTTCTAATTTAAGACCCAATGCGGCATAAGTTTTATCTCTTTCTTCTCTTGCAGCAAGCAAAGCTTCACTAGATTTTTTAGGATCTTTAATAGCTTGCTCATAAACAGATTTTGTTTCTTTTACAAACTTAATCTCTCTATTGATTTCGTCTATTTTATCTTGTTCTGTCTTGGGAGTTTTACTTACTTTTTGCTGCTTTTCAACACTGCTTTTCTCATTTAATAAATTTTTTATTTTTTCATCTATTTCTTTCTCGTATTCAGATCTAACTTTTTGCTTACCTTCTTTAGTTTCTTCTAAAAAATAATCGTCAGCTGCTTCTAATGCTTTTAATTTAGCTTCTTTTATAGCTAATCTTTTTACATCAGCTTTCTTTTCATTTATTTCATTTTCAATTTTAGCTTTTGTTTCTTTTTTAAATTGACCTCTTTCAGCATATGCATCTGCAACTTGTTCTCTTCTTACATTTGGTAATATTGTTTTTAAATCTTTAGTAGCAGCATCTAAAACTTGATCATTTGTCAAATTTTCACCTAAGTATGAATTAACAATATCTTTAACTAAACCTTTATCTGATATGTTTTTTGTAATATCACTTGCACTTTCTGATTTAGATATTTTCAATATCTTTTCCATAACTTCTTGCTTATTAGGCAATTGTGACTTAGATATGATAGTTTTAACATCACTAATGAGTCTTGCTGAATCAACATCTTTAAATTTTTTAACAGCTTTCTTTATGGCTTCTGTAACATTTTCACCTAGTTCTACTGCTGTAGCTACTGCATCTAAAACATTTGCTACAATTTCTTTATAACTTCCTAAATCAATAACGCCTGCTTTTTCTGCACCACCTAATGGCCCCGCACCTTTTAAAAACTTATCAAGTTCATCTGACCTTCTTAATTGAGAAGCAAGATCTTTAAGTTGTTTTGATTTCTTTTGTTTTTCTTCAGGTGTAGCAGCTTTCATCCCTTCTTGAAACCCTTCTTTCTTGCCTTCAGCACGAGCTTTTTCTAAAGCTGCATTTATTTCTTGATCATTTAATATAGATATATTTTTATTTACCTCTTTTTCAATAGCTTCAAAATTAGCTTTTGCTTTTTCAATTTTTTCAACATAAGGTCTTACTGTTTTCTTTTGTTCTGCTGTTAAATTGCTTTTATCTAATTCAGCAATCGTTTCAGGAACCTCTGCAACTTTTAGAACTTTTTTAAGATAATCTCTAGTTAATTTTACTTGGCTTCTGTCTGTTTCTTGGAATACTAAATTAAACAAACCTAAGTTTCTACCTGCTTTGTTACCTAATGTTCTTAATACAGATAAAACCTCATTTCTTTGTTCATTTAAACTTTCTACTTCAGCTAAATTACCAGTTTCTTGTGCCTTTATTATTTTAGAATCAATATTTAACAAATGAGATCCAGCTGTTACAATATTATATTCGGTTGGTTCAGGAGTGCCTTTTGACATTAAACTAACTTCAATAGCTCTTTGAGTAGGAACATCAACACCATTTTTTTCTGCTCTTTTTGTAACTTCAGTTAATACATCTGTAGCTACAACATCTCCTCCTCTAACATCAAATTCTTTGCTAAAGTTATAGTTATCCCCTAATGCTTTTTTAGAAATTTGAATTTCTTTAGGAGTTTTAGAAGGTTTTATTTCTTCAACTATTGGTTCTACTACTTTAGGAGCTGTTTCAAGTGATTTCTTTTTTTCAGAATATTTAGTCCAATCGCTAAATTCTTCCGGCATTAAAGCCACTTTTTGTTCTGCAAATTTAAACTCAGATTGGCCTTCTTTAATTAATTTATTACCTTCTGTTACTTTACCTTCTTTTATAAGTTGATTACCTTCTTGCATTTTAGCAATCGCAGCATCATTAACTCCAGAAAAATTAACCCAAGAATTTTGACCTCTGGTTTCAGTTGTAATAGCTCTTTGAGCATCTGGGCTAAACATTTTACTATGATCTACCCATGCATTTTCTTCACCTATTTTACCAAATTGATTTCTATTTACAAAATGTCCAAAATAATCATGGACAGCGCGAAATTTTTCAGTTCCTGTAAACCCATTTGCATCTTTTGTAACTTCACCTAAAAATGGGTGATCTTCTCCACCTTGAAATATTTTAAGTCTTTTATTATTAATAATATCTTCAAACATTTCATCTGAATTTTTATAAGGATCATCCTTAATAAATTCAACTTCAATGCCTAAATCTTTTGTTAAATATTCAAACTGTTTATCAATTTCTTTTGCAGCTTTTTCATAAGCAACTTTTACTTCTGGGTTGCTACTGTCATCTACAGGTAAATCATCATAAGCATCTTTAATACGCTTAGACAATTCTGGATCAATCTTTTTAACAGATGTTTTTTCTGTATCAGGCAGACCTAATTCTTCTTTATTTTTATTTATGTAATCTTCAGTAGCTTTTTCAGCTTCTACTTTCGCCTGTTCAGATTTCTGACCATAGTCGCTACCGAATCGTCTTGCTCGTTCTTTTGCAAGCTGGATGGCATCAAGGATGTTTTGCCTAGATTCTGCTGGGTATTGTTCACCGATTTGATCCCCATACTGTTCAAGTATTCTACTATACTCCCCCTGTGATAAGAATCTTGTGTTGATCCTGTTTTCTTCGTGTCCTGTAACTTGTTTTCCATAATCTTTTGTTAAATTTTTAAGATCAAAACCTTTTTTATCTGAAGCAATAAACATTACCGAATTACCATCAGGTGTCAAAGATAGATCACTAACACCATATTTCCCACCATTTTTATAAAAATCTTGCGCTGCTTCTTTATTTGCAAATGTAAACACATGTTCAAAATCTCTGCCTTTTACATCATATTTATTCATCATTACGCTATACTGACCTTCTGGAGCTAATGTACCTATTAAAGCAGCAAATAACTCTACTTGTTGGTCTGTACCTTTAACCTTTGGAGTAGAGCTTGCTTCCCCTAATTCGCTAGTTGCACCATATTTACCTACCACATTTGGATCACTAAATACCTCTAAACCAATATCTTGTGCAAAATTGCTTGCCATTTTTTTGAAAGATTGATAAGTTTTATTTTCAAAAGCCTTATCTGCTTGAGAAATATCTGTTATTTTACCTTCTCTAAATGGAGCGTAACCTAATTTAAATTCACTTACTGTAGGAGATACAATTTCTTCAGTTGGTTTAACTTTTTCGGTAACTACTGTTTTTTCAAATTTAGGAGATACTACTATTGTTTCTGCTGCAATATTTTCCTCTGGCATTATAACGGCAGGTTTTGTTTGATCTGCCTTTGCTTGTAATGCCTTTTCAATTTCTGTCTTGTTATTTTCATAAAATTGCAAATCTTCAGGAGATTCCATTTTTTCACCTTTTGCAATTCTATTAGCAAATTCACCAATTGCTTCAGATGGCTTTACTTTAATTTCTTCTCCTACTTTATAACCAGTAATATCATCTATTTCTTCTGTTATACCTGTCGGATCTTTTGATTCTATTACTTTTTTTATTTGATTGTCATAAAAATCAATTTCTTTATTTTTATCAGCTATCTCTAAATCTATTTGTTTAGCTATTGCAGATGTAACACCTTTTTTCTTTTCCTCTAAAGCGATTATATCAGCTTTTAAATTATCTGTTTTTTCTGTTAATCCAGTAACTGATGCAACTTTTTCTTCCGGCACAAAGTCTTGTACTTTTGCTTTAGTTTCGGCAAACTTTGGTAATTCTTCAAGTGTTCTTTTGCCATCAGGATAATTTTCAGCTGCTACTTCTACTATTTCTTTAGGTAAGCCAGATAATAAATTTTTAGCAGCAGAAGATATGTATTTAGGCCCTGCATGAGCGAGCTTAAATGCAGCATCCATGATAGCATAATCTCCCGCACCTCTTAATCCATTTTCAATGGCTTCCGCATCTGTTACATCATAGCCTTGCTCTTGTTGTGTTTTTGATCTACCAAATTCAGCGGCTCCTCCTATAGCAGATACTTTAGCTACTCCTTTTAAACCACTGCCTACAGCCTTTAAAAAAGATTCTTTTGCTGTACCTGTAATCATTTTAGGCCCACCTCCACCAACTCCTCTAGCCATTGCTGCTGCGACTACCGCATCAGGTATCGCTGTAAGAGGAGCATTTTTCATAGCATTTTGAGCAGAGGTAACTCTATCCATTCCATCTTCTAATCCTTTCTCGTATAAAAATCTTCTTTGATTTGCAAGAGCATTGTAATACATTTCTCCTACCATTGCTGATTCCCCCCCATAAGGTATCGCCAACAATGCCATAAGTTTAGGAAGTCCACCAGCCAATTCACCCAGATACCCTGAAAATTTTGATGGTGTACTGCCGGGTATATTAGGTTCGTTTTTTATTTTCTCGTCTAACAAATCTGCTAATTCATTAGCATCATTTGTCATATTTATATTAGTAGATTTAATTGGATCAGCAATGCTCCTTACTAAAGTTTTACCAGCAGATTCCAAAAACCCTTCACTTCTTACTAAGTATTGCTTTCCGTCTTTTACACCAACTACCCTAGAAAGGTCGTTATCTCTTTCTTTTGTTATATATTCTTGTATTTGTTTTTGAGCAGCAGGTTTTGAAGGATCAAATATCAATCCTTTTTTCTTATATATATCCGAAAGCGTATTTATAGCAGCTTCGTTTGTTTTAAGCTGTCTTTCGTAAGCTGCTACTTCTTGTTTTGGTAAATTAGTAGGTATATTTAACTTGCCAATAGATGCTTTACCACTTGGCTTAGGCGGTTCAACACCTTTTTGAAGTAAATCAATCTGCTCTTGACTAAATCCTTGTAATGGTAATTTTGATCCTGATGGGGCAGATCCAGTTCCACCAGTCGCGCCAAGATTTTTTTTTTCAGGGTCTGTAAAAAAATTAACACTAAATGTTTTAAAATCAGGCACTTCACTTGCGCCATATGCATCAATTAAGTTTTCATGAATTAATTTAGCATATGCAGGATCTTTTATCTTTTTAGTAAAAGTAATCTCATCAGGAACTTCGTTTACCCCAAATGCCTCAATCAAGTTTTCATGTATTTTTTTTACATAATTTTTTGGCTTTGGTTGTGGGTCACCATAAGTAACTGTTTCTACAGGTACAATCTCTTCATTTATTATTTCTTCTGCCATTAGTCTTACATTTTATTTTTTGGTTTCTTTGACCCCCCTATAATTTCTGATGTTCTTGCACTTCCAGCTGTTTTATCAGCAATTGTATTTTGAATGTCATATGTAACATCAACTGCATTTTTCCAATCATATTGACCAGTTAAAATATTGCCTTTATCATCAAGTTTTGGATAAGCATATAATATTTTTCCATTAGCATCCTCACCAAATACTGGAGTCAAACTAGATTTCTCATATTTAAATCCTTTATCTTTTAATTTTTTCTGCACTCCTAATGCAGCTTCTTTATCAATATAAGGATCAACAATTGTTCTAGGTAAATTCAATTTTGTAACTCCTTTGTTATCAGAAAAAACTTCATTTGTTCTATAGCCTCCCATTGCCTTATTAAATATCTGTTGACTTCCTTGTAATGCTAATGCTTTAATTAATGCATTATTATTAGTAGCAGCATTTGCAGCTGTAATTTTATTTCTTCTTAGCCACTCTTGGAATTTACCTTCATTATTTAATTCTGCCGCAGATTCTGATACTATTCTTTCTTTTGGTACTCTTGAAATACCAATTGCTCTAGCAAAATCTTTTACATTTTGGATAGTAGGTATAATTTCTTTTCCTGTCGTAGGATCAACTGTTTTATATACTTCGCCAAATCTTTGATTTAACTTCTTTACATTTTCAGGATCTTTATATAGTTCAGTAAACCATTCTCTTGTACCTTCATTAGTTTCAAAATCAGTTAAAGAATTTTCACCAAGTTTTTGAACTTGATCATCAGCTAAAATAGATTTTTTTATTTTTTTACTAAACCCTGTTTCTTGTTTTGTTATTGGATCAAATATTACTTCTTCTTTTTCCATAATCATTGGAGTTAAATTAGTAGTAATATTAGATTCGTATTTTTTATCATTAAAAGGATCGTATATTCTTATTTGATCTAATGCTGGAGCTACATAACCAGCACCAAAAGGCTTCATTGCATTATCCCATATTTCTATATAATTAGGAGATACATGCTTTCCTTCAGCTATGGCTTTATCATGAATAGTCTTAAAAGCTTTTCTTTCACCTGCTGCTTGTTTTGCACCACCAAGAAAATTTGACAAATCTCTAAAACCAGCATCTACTGTAGCTTGAGTATCGTAGCCATATTTTGAAGGATTTGTAAGTTTTTCTTTATTTTTAATTGCAAATCCTTTAACTTCATTTAATTTATTAGTAAATATTTTTTGTTCTTCAGGTGTTAATCCTGCTGAATTTAAATTTTTTTCATAGTCTTTATAATATTTATCAATAGCTTCAGCATTAGCTTGTTGCTTTTGCTTCATTTGCAAAAATATTTGAAGTGGCTTAGATGTAAAATCTACTGCAACATTACCCCCTCTATATGGGTTAACACCCGATAATAATCCTGTAGATGCCATTTTTTTATGATTTTATTTTTGGTTTGTAACCAGCCGCTGCTATAGTACCTGCGCTACTTAATCCTTGACCAACCATTTGCATTCCAGCATTATATCTTTCGCCAGCAGCTTGGGCTTTTAATTGTTCTAATTGCAATTGACGATTATACGGTGTCATTTGGTTTATATCAAATTGTCTTTGATAATCAGCTGATTTAAGTTGAGTAGCTTGACCAAATTGTCCTAATCTTTGTTGCTTTGATGCTTCTGCTTGTGCGCCTAAATTTTGCATAGCTCCCATTTGGCTAGCCTGCAAACGACCTATACCACCAATAGCTGACCTTCTATCTTGTAATGCACTAATACCTTGAGCAGATGCTCTTCGGATATTTTGCGCTCCAATTTGATATTGTTGAGATTGATATGGATTTTCTCTATATCTATTCATTGCCTCTTGATAATATGCATCAATAGACTTATCTGGTTTATATAAAGGACTGTTTTGCGCTTGTCTTTCAAGAGCTTCTTGCGCTCTTCTTTGTTGTTTGTTTGAAGTAATCATTTGGGTAGCACCTAAGCCAACCCCAACTACTGCTGTTCCAACTCCTATTGCTATAAAACTCATAACTCAATTTTTTTATTTTTTTCTAATGCTTTTAAATATTCAGTTTTAATATCAGTACCAGTTAAATAATTAACATGTGGTTCTAATATTTTTTCTTCAATTTTTTTTACAATATTTTCTTTTTCGTCATCATTTAAATCATTGTATTCTGATTTCATATCATCTACTCTGTGAAATGTAGTCCAAATACAATCTTCCAATATATATAAAACTCTTCTTGTTCCCGGCTTTGTGATGCCAGTATAAGGAGCTGTTATTTCATGCCATTCATCAGAATCAATAGATACAGCTGCTTTACCATAAGAAACAATATACGGATGCTCTGTTTTGTGAATCTTACTTGTTATTAAAGACCCAGCAGGCATAAATATTTCCCTAATATACATACCATCGGTAAATTTATGAGTAGTAAGACAATGAACTGGTTCAAAATTTTCTAACATAGCCACTTCTAACTCATCTAATCTATCATCATTTTCCCTAATAATCATTATCTATTATTCAATGGTGAATTAATATATTTAGTCGTTGCGCTGTTCAAATATACGAAAGAATTTGCACTTGCTTTCTCAAATTTTATAACCATATAATTACCCTTTAAACTATCACCCTCTATTAGCCCTCCCGGACTGCTAGAATCCCTTAAAAACGATGCTTGATATTCAGACTCCAAAGACACAAAATCAGACGCTAAAAGCTGACTTGTCTGCTTTACACTTGTACTTCCACCTGTGTCCATTTGGGTGTAAATCACTGGGCAAGCCCATGTAGTATTGCCTGTTTCCATTACTGAAATCCATGTCTTTTTATCTAATGAATTTGAGTTAAACACGTTGGTTATTGATGCATTATACTGAACCCCATAGAAATTACAGAAAGGAGCTGTCCCATGCTCCCAAATTTGACCATTTTTAAAGGTAAACATGGTAACATTAACAACGCCCATAAATTCAGGGAAATACGAATAAAAAGCCTCAAATGCATTAGCATTTTCGTCAAACGAAATAGTATATGGATCTTGATGATATGTTAAAATTGCCATTTTTTTTAAATTTTATTTTTTACTAACAGCTTCCGTCAAAGATTCTAACACTTAATGTACCGCCGGAGCCTACAACTTGTCCGCTAAATGTTCTACTTGTTGAAGTTGCACTTACGCAAGTAAGATTAGAAGCAGTATCTACAACCTCAACCGAATCGTTGCTTATGCTTGTATAAGATACAACAATTGTTTGAGATGCACCGGTCTGTGTTGTTGAAGCAGATGCTCCATCTCCAGCAACTATTGGGAATACTGCGCCATCTACCTGTACTCCATTAACAGTTATATTTGTTATTGATGTACCAGCAGTGCTATTAGTAATATCAACAAGCGCAAAACCTAAAGTTGTGGTTGTGGTAGTAGGAGCGGCAGTTGTTGTTGTAGGTGCAGCAGTTGTAGTAGTCGTTGTAGTCGTTGTAGTCGTTGTAGTAGTAGTTGTGGTAGTAGTTGTGGTGGTTGTTGTGGTTGTAGTAATACAATTTACAACCGCTCCAGAACTTACTCCTTTATTACCACTATAATCCATTATAGCTACATAATAAGTTGCGTTTCCTAAAGAAGTAAATGTATATTCTGTAGCCCCACCTATAAATGTTCTAGTTCCAGAATTATCTAATTTACTAAGAGCATCTCCGCTTGAAACAGAACTAATAGCAATATATTCAAAGCTGCCCGTTCCTCCATCAAATCCATTAGCTAATACAGTTCCCGTTCCCTCTCCACCAGTACACCCTGAAGTTACACTTAAAGTAATTGGTGGAAGAGTTGTAGTTGTTGTAGTTGTGCTTGTTGTTGTCGTTGTAGTTGGAGCAATAGTTGTGGTTGTCGTTGTAGTTGGAGCAATAGTTGTGGTTGTTGTTGTAGTTGGAGCAATAGTTGTGGTTGTTGTTGTAGTTGGAGCAATAGTTGTGGTTGTTGTTGTAGTTGGAGCAATAGTTGTGGTTGTTGTT
>Ga0181355_1000708_pt1 | contig 14498 bp, 8 predicted proteins | sample Fa13VDMM15DN_FD_130099 | JGI IMG/M metagenome (GOLD analysis project Ga0181355, IMG submission 130099) | Freshwater viral communities from Lake Michigan, USA - Fa13.VD.MM15.D.N | ecosystem: Environmental > Aquatic > Freshwater > Lake | place: USA: Michigan | collected 2013-09-23 | reverse complement strand
TGTATTTGTAGGAGTTTGAGTTGGCGTTCCTGTATTTGTAGGAGTTTGAGTTGGCGTTCCTGTATTTGTAGAAGTCGGAGTTAATGTTGGTGTCGGAGTTGGCGTTCCTGTATTTGTAGGAGTTTGAGTTAATGTTGAGGTGGGTGTTTGAGTTGGCGTTTGAGTGGGCGTTCCTGTATTTGTTGGAGTTTGAGTTGGTGTTTGAGTTGGCGTTTGAGTGGGCGTTTCTGTGTTTGTCGGAGTTTGAGTTGGTGTTTCTGTGTTTGTAGGAGTTTGAGTTGGTGTCGGAGTTTCAGTTGGCAAAGGGCTTGGGCACGGTGTTGAACATACTTGGTCTCCAGAAGGGTCTATTCCTGAAGCATCATAAGCATTATCAAAACAAATAACAACTGAAACACTATTACCTGACTGTATATCACCACAACAATCCGTGTAACTATACAATCCAAGTGTTGTTGCACTAAAACATCCCATTTTTTTTTTAAATTATTTTTATTAGTTTATGTTTGAATTACCCACAAACTAAAAGTAACTCATCCTCATGATAATATAAATATCATTATCAATATTTTTGAATTACATTATTGGTTATGGGCATATGACATAATTAACAATATTACCCACAGTGTTAATTAACACAACATAATTGCTCGATCCAAATCTCATTTTAAGATATCGGTTAAACCCATTATATGGATTATATAAAACCCCATTAACATTTGTTTGGTAAATTGTTGCGCCAATCACAGGTATTGTATTAGCCTGACTTATATAAGTATAGTAATTAACTATAGTCATAACATCACTACAAGTATTAGCAGAACTAACCGATAATTTATTACCAATTAAGTGTGAAGCAACCACAGGAGTTGGTGTCGGAGTTGGTGTCTTAGTTTGTGTTGGTGTTATCGTTGGTGTTATCGTTGGCGTTATACTTGGTGTTATCGTTGGTGTAGGTGTGTTAGTTGGAGTTCGAGTTATTGTTGGTGTTATTGTTGGAGTTACGCTAGGTGTTGGAGTTGGTGTAATGTTTAATGTATGTCCAACCTCACAACTCTGATCATCTATTATTTTAACCACAAAATCACCATTATCGTATGGATCGGGAACTTGGAATGAATAAGGGACTGTGGTAATTCCTGAGACAAAAACACAATTTGCGCTCATCGCATCACAATAATATACATCCACTGGTGTGTTCGCCGTTATTGACAATATTGTTACATCTTGACTCATATTTATTCTTTTTTTATGGACAAATTGATACTGATTGAACACCAGTAATTACACAACCTTTATTATCAATCACTTTTAACATATATGAATTATAATTATTATATGGTTCAGGTATATTAAATATATATGGCGTATTATTAATTGTTGCCATATAAAAACAACCGGTTCCACCTGATTGGCAGATATATATATCGTATGGTGTTTGTCCTGTTATACTGGTTATAGTTACTTGAGTTATCATCACAACATATTTTTATTTTATTTATGGTTCCACACTACAACAACCTAATGATTATATATCCGGTAAAATTAATGATGGTCCAGGGGAATTAACTAAAGCTAAAAAGAAATAATTAGCGTTCACACATATTTGAGTAACCGTGCCAGCAGAAATTGTTATTGGGAGTTCTGTAGTGTCAGACCCGCAATATCTAACATCATATAATGTTGTGCCATAAGGAGTGTTACCAGTTATACTAAAACTATTACATTCACAACAACAACCTATTTGAGTTGCAGTTGCATTACCAGTGGTGGCAGAACTCTCAGTACCAGGTTGGATACATACAAAAGCACTTTCATTTGCAGAACTTAATGTCACACCACTAAGTCCTCCATCACAAGCAGTATAGTTGAATGTAATGGTACCTGAGTTTGAATATACTTCCCATTTTTCACAAGGCACTTCGTCACCACATTCACAACATCCATCATAATAAAAACTACGTCCAGCAGAAATTATTTCGGTATTTGCACTTACACAATACGCTTCACTAAAAACTCCTATTGCCTCACTTTGAGTATTCCCATCACAATCAGTAAAACTTACATTGTAAGTAGTCTCAGAACCTGTGAATATTATACGTTCACATTCACAACAAGGATGGTCTGCAGTACATTCTTCACAAGTATCATACGACTGAGAGGTGTTTATTGTTTTTACCTCATATCCGGCATTACTTGTAATTACGGTTGCACAACCAATAAATGAATTTACACCAGAACCACTAAAATAATATACATCTCCAATACTTGGCGTTAAACCCCCTAAATCAAGATTAAAGTTTGTTCCGTCACAACATGCGGAAAAACTATAATACACTACATTTGTTGGTGTTATAGTGGGTGTTGAAGTTTTTGTTGGTGTTAGAGTAGGTGTTCGGGTATTTGTTGGAGTATTCGTTGGAGTTCGGGTATTTGTTGGAGTTGGGGTTGGTGTTGATGAAGTTCTTGTTACTGTTGGTGTCACAGTTGGTGTTACCGTATTTGTTGGAGTATTTGTTGGAGTTTGGGTTGGGGTTGGACTTGGAGAAGGTGGGATATTACAATTACCACAACCAATAAATATATTTGTTACACTTGAAACTATTGCATTTGAAGAAATATTTTCATCATCTCTTACATATGTCACGCATAAATTGGTGCCGTTAATTATCACTGAGGCTGTTACACCAGTCGTTAAAGGAACCCCATTAAATATTAAATTATCGGTCACATAATACTCTTCTCCCGTATTACAATCAACAAGAACTTTAACCGATACACAACTAAATAACTCATCTAACATTACAAATGAAACCTGACCTTCAACAGGACAAAGATATGTTAAAGTAGAGGTTGGAGTTGGTGTTGGACTTGGTGTTGGATCTGAATAACTACAAATACTAAAAGCCACCGATTTTCCTTCACAATCCGTTGTTGGTGTAGGGGTTGGAGTCGAACTTATTGAAGTTACCTCAAAATCAACATCTTCACATGGTATTGTAAGAGTTGGTGTTGGAGTCGGTACCAAATCACAATCAAAAAACGCAACAAAATCAAATGATTCACAATTTGTTGGAGATGGTGTTGGGGTTGGGCATGGTCCTGTGTTAAACAAATTTGCAGAAATATCAGGACAAACAGAATAACAAGGAGACGCCCCTTCTAATAAACAACTACCACCTAATGTAGAACTTAAACACCATCTATCACCAGTATAATAAATTACACCAAAATTTGACCCATTTCCACTATAATATAATCTACTATTATAAATTAAAGATGTTGAAGTATAATTTCCACTATACCCTGATAATGTTGTTAAAGTGGTTTTTAAACAAAATGTGGATGCACTACAAATTTGAGGTGTTGGAGTTATTGTCGGAGTTGGAGTTGGTGTCTGAGAAGTTGGTGTTGGACTTGGTGTGATTGGTGCCAGCAAACAAGTTATACAATCACCAAAATCAGGCGTACCTAAATCAGGTCCTCCAGGTCCTCCAAATTGAACAAAGGAATAACACTCATTATTGTATAGATAAGCCGCTCCAACAAATGCAGTGTCACTATCAACTAACCCATAAAATATTGTGCCAGTACTACACTTAATAAACTCGGCAGCAACTATACAACTTGTTGAACAATATGTTGAAGATGTTGTAACACCCTCAAAAGGTAATAAAGAATTATAACAAATTGATATTCCAACACCTGAACCTATTTTTAAATCCCCACAACAATCATAATATTGCCAACTACCATCTAAATTATCATTGTTGGTGATACCAGTATAACAAACAATCGGAGTTGTGGTTGGAGTTACAGTCGGCGTATTAGTTGGTGTAATCGTATTAGTTGGAGTAATTGATGGAGTTTGGGTATTAGTTGGAGTAATTGATGGAGTAATAGTATTAGTTGGAGTAATTGATGGGGTGATTGTCGGAGTCGGTGTATTAGTTGGGGTAATTGATGGAGTTTGGGTATTAGTTGGAGTAATTGATGGAGTTTGGGTATTAGTTGGTGTATTAGTTGGAGTTTGGGTATTTGTCGAAGTATTTGTCGGAGTATTTGTCGGAGTTCGGGTTATAGTCGGTGTATTAGTTGGAGTTCGGGTAGGGGTTTGGGTATTTGTCGGAGTTTGGGTATTTGTCGGAGTTTGGGTATTTGTCGGAGTTTGGGTATTAGTTGGAGTTTGGGTATTAGTTGGAGTTTGGGTATTTGTCGGAGTTTGGGTATTTGTCGGAGTTTGGGTATTAGTTGGAGTTTGGGTATTAGTTGGAGTTATAGTTGGAGTTTGGGTTGGAGTTTGGGTTGGGGTTGGAGAAGGACAAGTAATACAAGTAGCGCAATCAACCTGTGTGGTGAATGTCCCTGAAGAACCGTCATAAATTGGTCCTATTACAGAATAACTAATTACTGTTGCACACCCTGTAAATCCAAGAACATTAATTATATCAATAACTTGACCTACGTTTACTGTTCCTGGTATATTCTCGATTCTAAATTTATTTGTTGGGTCACAACAATCTTCAAATAAATAAATGTCGTATGGTTCAGTTGGCGTTGGTGTTGGAGTCTTTGTATTTGTCGGCGTTTGAGTTGGACTCTCTGTATTTGTCGGCGTTTGAGTTGGTGTTGGTGTAGGAGTTTCAGTATTTGTAGGAGTATTTGTTGGTGTTTCAGTATTTGTAGGAGTATTTGTTGGTGTTGGTGTTGGAGTTTCAGTATTTGTAGGAGTATTTGTTGGAGTTTCAGTATTTGTAGGAGTATTTGTTGGTGTTGGTGTTGGTGTAATAATAGGTAATAGTGGACCAGTCGAAGTTGGTGTAGGAGTTGGTGTTTGAGTTTCTGTATTAGTTGGCGTATTTGTTGGTGTCTCCGTAGGAGTTTCACTAGGAGTGTTAGTTGGGGTTTCAGTATTTGTTGGCGTATTTGTAGGAGTCTCAGTATTTGTCGGAGTTTGAGTTGGAGTCTTAGTATTTGTCGGAGTTTGAGTTGGAGTTGGTGTAGGAGTTTCAGTTGGGGTTTCAGTTGGAGTTTCAGTAGGGGTTTCAGTTGGTGTTTCAGTTGGGGTGGGAGTTGGTGTAGGAGTTGGACAATCCGTTGTACACGGCATGAAACTAATATCAATCCCTGAGTACGGATATGTATCATCATAACAAATCTCAACTAAAGAGCTATTTCCTGTCTGTTCGACCCCACAACAATCCGTGTAAGAATATTCTCCATTTGTTGTTCCACTAAGACAAGCCATTTTTTAAAATCATTTTCACCAATTTATTTAAAACAATTATCAACACAAAAATATATTACCCCATTTAATTTTATTGTTACTATATAAATAACACACTAATTGGTTTTTATACAAATAAAAAATAGAAATAGTTAAAAATAAATAAAGACACCTTTTGAGCATATTTATAATATATGAAACTTCTAAAAACAATTAAAAAGATAATACAGGAAGCGGAGGAACAATATAATTCGGCATGTGAGAGATATGTCCCTATTGAAGAATTAGATAAATTGGAAAGAAATTATAAAGATTCTCTAAAATTAATGAAACTTTACAAATCTAAAGAAGACAGTATTAAAAACGACAAGTCTTAACTTTTAACGGCTTCGCAAATCCCCCCCTCAGAACGAATGTCATAACCTTCGTTATAAAACCAATTATAAATCTCCTTTTTTTTCTCTTCAGATAAATTATAATCTTCAAAGATTATAAATTTGGGTAAATTTACTCTTGTCGTATCAATCCCCATGATTAATTGTGAATCAAGTCCTTCAACATCGAGATGTAACCAATCGATTTGACCTCCACATTTTTCCAAAATTAAATCCGTAATACTAATTGAGTCTCGTTTGGTTGATTTAATTTCTTCTTTCTCCCAATGTCTTATCACATCTTCAACGATAGTATTGGTGTATCCTTCACCTCCTTCAAAAAATTCAACTTCCCCTCCATTTGGTGTGACCAAATCATTAACCAAAGTAACCAAACTACGATTCCCATAATTCTTATTTAATACACCAAATTGTTTGTCTGACGCTTCAACCAAAACTACCTGACATTCGTTTTTTAATACGATTGGAACCCACTCTCCAAACTCTCCATCATGTGTTCCAATAACCAACCCTTTTGGAAATTTCCCATTGGAAATCAATGATTTATTGTATATCCATAATGACTTATAAAAATGATTTCCGTGTTCCATTACATCCCATTTTTTGGTATAGACGATGTTGTTTTTTGAATCTCGTAATTCAACATCGAACATTTCCGTATTTGGGTAGGTTGCATACCAATTATCACTTAAAATTGTTGACCATTGTATTTCACCGCTAACATGTTTTTTAATATTTAATGTAAATGGTGTATTTTCATTGTATTTTGATATTACCTCAACTTCAACTCGTATTCCGTCTTTGTTATATGTTACCTGTATCATTCTTATATTTATTTATAAAATATTTAATATCTTGACTCCACAATAACATTGCCTCTTCCTTAATTTTATCCTCATTCCAATCCCACCATTTGATTTCTAATAATCCTTGAATGTCTTCATCATCAAATCGATATTTTAGGTGTTTGGCCGGGTTTCCCCCAACCATAGAATAAGGTTCAACATCTTTGGTTACCAGTGCTCCGGCCGCAACGATTGCCCCATCACCTATCTTAACTCCCGACATTATTGTTGATTTGGCTCCAATCCAAACATCATTTCCGATGATAATATCACCTTTACATGCTGGATGTCCCATTTCCATATGAAGACTCGCTATCTCAGGAGTTACTGGACCCCATAATTGGGATGATGTTGTTATCCAATCGGGTCTATGATTCGCATGTAGGAAAAAATTACAATCTCTACCAATTGAACAATATTTTCCGACATGGATTTTGTATTCATCACTCCACGAAATTATGTTCACATTTCGGTCGAAATAGGTTCCCCTGTCGGCATTCCAAAGATGTATATTTTCAATCATATTGTTATTTGATGATATTATGTTTGACTTTCTTTATGACTTCAGTTATGTCATATTCAATAGAATCCATTTCAATTATAACATTTTGGTAATTCGTAGAATTAAATCCTAAGTCAACAATTTTATTTCGATTGATAACATTATGACTTATAGTGCCCCCGACCTTTAGATTAACCTTTTTCTCTCCATTTATGTCGTAAAATAACAACTTAATGGTTTCCAATGTCTCATCGTTTTTTTCAATGAAAAATTTGAGGTTGTCAATTGTTGAGTAATTAAAGAAATCAACATCTTGATAATAGTAGATTTCATCCTCAACAGGGGTGTCTTCGATTTGATATGGAATAAATTTCCTTAAATTGTGTAACCACTGGAAAGCATCCGCATCTTTAACCGCCAAATAGTTGTCAATGGTGATATTCGGAATAATCTCTCTGAGATATTCTTGGTTGAATATCATATAGTGTAGTCCAACATCCCAAAGAACATCACCTCTTTTTGATGGATAGATACTACAATCTTTATTTGATTTGAATCCATCAATCACATTTTCATCAATGTTTAAGTCATAAATCATGTGATAAAATTGGTCGTATCCTAAATTTAACGCAAATCCACTCAATTGTCTTACTTGGGTTAACCCAGCAAAACCATAGTCAGGATAAGTTCGAGAAATTTCATAACCTTTACCATCGATATCGACGTTTGTCCAAGCCCTCATCGCTCTGATTGGCCATTCTAAAATTGGGTTATCTTTGGTCAAAATAAAATAATCGAATAATTTTGTGGTTGACTCGGGTAATGATATTGGACTAATCCCAATAACATCCAACCCATGTTCTCTAATTAGTTTGACATTCTTTTCCAATACGTCCAACTTATCTTGGGTATCACAAAAAGTGCTAATTAATGCAACTTTATTTTCATATTTCGGTTTTTTTTTAAAGATTCCAATTGAGTCATTCCAAATTCTGTGGGTTTCGTTTTCACCATGAGGTGTGGTTTCATCAATATAGTGCTCGACTAACTCAACATCGTATCCTAATTTCTTACCCCACTTTTCAAGTGCTTTCCAACTATCGATATAAAATCTCCAATTGTCGCCAGGCCATCCGTGATAAGGACCATTTGATGGAGCTTGAACATACATATATCCACCAGGTTTTAACACCCTACACATTTCTTGAAACGATACCCAAAACATATCGTCATGTTCAAAACAAGATGATGATATTACAATATCAAATTCATCTTTTTCAAATGGGATATCGTGAGATACTCCGACTATATCAACATTTGGTCCTGCTTCCATGTCTAACCCAACATATTGACCTTTTTCAAAAATTGGTTTCATTGTTCCGTTCACATCATATGACCCAACATCTAATATTTTTTTATTTTCAATGTTCTTCTCACAATACTTGTGATAAAATTTTTCTGCGTTAAGGTAAGCGGAATAGTGCATGGTGTTATTTTTTTTTATGTTTGAAATATAAACAAAAATTACTATATTTTCAATATAAGAGAATAATTATGCCAAAAATATTTGCTCACGGGTCTTACATTGGGAATACCGGCTACAATAATCATACTAGAGAATTTTTCCGACATCTATCGAAACATTCTGAAATTAAAGTGAGAAACTTTACTGTCGGAAGTAGTTGGAAAGGGATGAACGATGAACCTCATAATGATGAATATTATTTTAACGATATTGACCGAAAATTATTGTATCAACAAATTTTATGGAATAACGACAAGACCAGAAGTGATTATAAAATATATCAAGACCCATCAAAAGAGTTTACTCCTGATGTTAATATTGTTTTATGTGAGACAAACCATCACTTATTTTATGATAACTATTATGGTCCTAAAATTGCATATAATGTTTGGGAATCAACATTACAACCTGAAGAATATTTTAACAAACTAAAAGAGTTTGATGAATTATGGGTTCCGTCAAAATGGCAGAGAGATTGCACGATTGCTCAAGGTTATGACCCAAATAAAATTAAAGTGGTTCCTGAAGGTGTCAATGTTCACACATTTTATCCAGACCCTCAAGTGAAACACGAATTAACCTCCGATGGTAGATTCAAGTTTTTCTTGGCAGGAAGATGGGACTACAGAAAATCAATTAAGGAGATTATTGAAACATTCCTAAAAACATTTGTTAAAGATGAACCGGTCGATTTAATCATCTCCGTTGATAATCCTTTTTCGGGAGACGGAATGAAAACAACTGAAGAAAGGTTGGAACACTATGGATTATTAAATGATAGAATTAAAATATTACATTTCCCTTCAAGAATAGATTATATTAATATCCTTAAATCTTGTGACGCATTTGTTTCTTGTGCTAGGTCTGAAGGTTGGAATTTACCATTGATTGAAGCTATGGCTTGTGGTGTTCCATCAATATATTCAAATTGTTCAGGTCAATTGGAATTTGCGGAAGGTAAAGGAATCCCTGTTAATATAGTGGGTGAGAAACCTGTTGATGCCAGTACCTATAGTCATTTCAATGATTCTGTTGGAAATTATTATGAACCTGATTTTAAAGATTTAGGTAAAAAAATGTGGGATGTTGTTACCAATCATTCAAAATACAAACAACTTGCATTAGAAGAATCCGAAGAAATCAGAAAAGAATTTAATTGGGAAAGAGTTGCCGAGATTGGGATTCAATCCATTAACGAATTCTTACACAAATACAAAGAACCTGAAGATACCAATGAGATTCATATTTCATATCTTCACGGACCAAGAGTTGAAATTAAGGGTAAGACAAATCGCAAATATTTTGTTGAGTTTGTTGACGATAAAAATGAAGTTAGATACTCGGACACCATCACAAACAATATGTGGACATCGTGTGGAATTAAATATTACATCCCGTGGACGATAAGAATTAATGGTAAAGTTATTGAAAAGTTCGACATTGAGAACAAAACGGTTTTAATCTCATTCGAATCCAAATCGATTGGCGATACGATTGCATGGGCACCATATGCGATTGAATTGATGAATCAAAAAAAATGTAATGTTGTGTTAAGCACCTTCCATAATGATTGGTTCAAAGGTTCCAAATCATATGAGAAAATAAAATTCATAAATCCGGGCCAGTCCGTTAAATGTGATGCGATTTATCGAATAGGTTGGTTTAGAGATAATAATCAAGGTTGGAGAAATTTTGATTTACATCCGATACAACCGAACTTAATTCCATTACAAAAAACTGCAACAGATATTTTGGGATTGGAATTTAAGGAGGTAAACTATGGGTTAAGCTTCAAACCGGGTAAAAGACCTATCGATTCAAAATATGTTGTTTTCGGACCACAATCAACTGCAGGATGTAAAGAATGGCCGATAGAAAATTGGGAATCTTTAACCAAAATGGTTCGAAATTTGGGTTATGAGGTAGTGATTTTATCGTTAAATGATTACAACATTAAAGACACAATTAATGTGACCAGTAGAGATTGGAATGATATATTCAATTGTCTCTATCATTCAGAATTCTTTGTTGGGTTAAGTTCCGGATTGTCTTGGGTAAATTGGTCATTAAACAAACAAACTATTATGATTGCAGGTTTCACTCAAGATGACCATGAATTCACAACGAATGTGAAAAGAGTGTCAAACGATGTTTGCATAAAATGTTGGAATGACCCAGTGTTGGTGTTCGACTCTGGCACATGGGACTGGTGTCCGGTTTATCAAAATACTGAAAGACAACATATCTGTCAAAAATCGATAACACCAATCCAAGTGTTTAATGAGATTTTAAAGATTATTGAATGACGTAATTATGATGTACACCCTCTAATTAATTTAAAAGTATAACTATATTTAACAATTTCGGGACCACCTAAAAGACTCACTTGGAAACCTAATAAAAATAAAATATCACATTTGGAATAAGAATCCGTAAAAACATAGCTACCACTAAAACAAGCAATTTCTGTTAAACCAAATGTACCACCAGCAATATCCCCTAAATCAGTTACAGTTGCAGGGTCATTACCACTTGCATTACTACAACTAAATAACCCTATACGAGCTTTAAATACATTAGATGATGTTGTATTAGGACAATATGCAATTCCGCAAACTTCAATTGAGTCGCCGGTCACTATATCATAAGGACTAGGTATCCCAATGTTAGCATACTGTACATCTAAAGAAGCATTTTGGACTCTAGAAACTTGACCACTAGTTGATGAATTACAAGAATCCCATCCACAAACTACATCACCATAATAAAAAGTGTCTCCTGCCTGATTTGTAATTTCCTCAAAAGCGCCTGAATGTGAAGCAATAACCCATTTTTGACCAACAATAACATTTGCTTGACCTGAACCACCATCTGTAACATTAACACAAGTTCCTATAAAATTAATGGTACTGACAGGGCTTAAGACGCTAGTACCCTCATCAGAGACTCCAACGGATGTACCATTTAAACCTGAGGTTCCTGATGAACCTGATGCACCTGAGCTTCCGCTAGTTCCACTCGATCCGGAAGAACCTGAAGAACCACTCGTCCCGCTTGAACCTGATGTTCCTGAGCTACCACTTGTTCCTGAAGAACCTGAGCCACCACTAGTTCCTGATGATCCGGATGTTCCTGAAGACCCTGACGAGCCACTTGCTCCACTTGAACCGCTAGTTCCACTACTACCATCTGAACCTGAAGTTCCCGAAGAACCTGATGCTCCCGAACTACCACTAGTTCCTGAAGAACCGCTTGAACCGCTAGTTCCTGAGCTACCATTTGCTCCTGAAGTTCCTGACGAACCACTTGTTCCACTACTACCACTTGTTCCCGATGTTCCTGAACTTCCGCTTGTCCCACTTGAACCTGATGTTCCTGAAGAACCATCTGTTCCGCTAGTTCCGCTTGAACCACTACTACCACTAGTCCCTGATGAACCACTTATTCCGCTAGTTCCACTACTACCATTAGTTCCTGATGTTCCTGAAGAACCACTTGTTCCACTACTACCACTAATTCCTGAAGAACCGCTAGTTCCGCTTGAACCTGATGTTCCCGAACTTCCTGAAGAGCCTGAAGTTCCTGATGACCCACTTGTTCCACTACTACCATCTGCTCCTGAAGTTCCTGAAGAACCACTCGTACCGCTACTTCCACTTGAACCTGAAGTGCCTGAAGAACCGGATGTTCCTGAAGAACCATTAGAACCACTTGTTCCACTTGAACCTGAACTACCACTTGAACCCGATGTTCCTGAAGAACCACTAGTACCATCTGTTCCGCTAGTTCCACTTGAACCCGATGTCCCTGAGGACCCGCTAGTTCCTGATGAACCTGAAGAACCACTTGAACCTGATGTTCCTGACGAACCACTTGAACCGCTAGTTCCTGACGAACCTGAGCTACCACTAGTTCCTGACGAACCACTTGAACCGCTAGTTCCTGATGAACCGCTAGTTCCTGAACTACCTGAAGAACCTGATATCCCACTACTACCACTAGTTCCTGAAGAACCGCTAGTTCCTGAACTACCATCTGCTCCTGAAGTTCCTGAAGTTCCTGAAGAACCACTTGTTCCGCTTGAACCTGAACTACCACTCGTACCACTACTACCACTTGTTCCGCTTGAACCTGATGTTCCTGAGCTACCTGAAGAACCACTTGTTCCCGATGTTCCTGAAGAACCATCTGTTCCGCTAGTTCCGCTTGAACCACTACTACCGCTACTACCGCTAGTCCCTGATGAACCACTAGTTCCACTTGAACCTGATGCCCCACTACTTCCGCTTGAACCTGAAGTCCCACTACTACCATTAACACCACTTGTTCCTGATGTTCCTGAACTTCCGCTACTACCACTTGTTCCTGATGTTCCTGAACTTCCGCTACTACCACTTGTTCCACTTGAACCTGATGTTCCCGATGAACCACTAGTACCACTTGAACCTGAAGAACCTGACGATCCACTTGAACCTGATGTTCCTGAGCTACCATCTGCTCCTGAAGTTCCTGAAGAACCACTTGTTCCACTACTACCACTTGTTCCACTTGAACCGCTTGTTCCTGAAGAACCGCTTGAACCGCTAGTTCCTGAAGAACCACTACTTCCACTTGTTCCCGATGTTCCTGAACTTCCGCTTGTCCCACTTGAACCTGATGTTCCTGAACTACCATCTGTTCCGCTAGACCCCGAAGAACCTGAACTACCACTAGTACCTGAAGACCCACTACTTCCTGATGTTCCTGATGTCCCACTACTTCCTGATGTTCCTGAACTTCCGCTGCTACCACTTGTTCCACTACTACCACTAATTCCTGAAGAACCACTCGTACCGCTACTTCCACTTGAACCTGAAGTGCCTGAAGAACCTGATGTTCCTGAAGAACCATTAGAACCACTTGAACCCGATGTTCCTGAAGAACCACTAGTACCATCTGTTCCGCTAGTTCCACTTGAACCCGATGTCCCTGAGGACCCGCTAGTTCCTGATGAACCACTCGTACCGCTACTTCCACTTGAACCTGATATTCCTGAGCTACCACTAGTTCCTGATGTTCCTGATGACCCACTACTACCGCTAGTTCCTGATGTTCCTGATGAACCTGAGCTACCACTAGTTCCTGACGAACCGCTAGTTCCTGACGAACCGCTAGTTCCACTTGAACCTGAACTACCGCTTGTTCCTGATGAACCGCTAGTTCCACTTGAACCATCTGTTCCGCTAGTTCCTGAAGAACCACTTGAACCGCTTGAACCACTTGAACCACTTGTTCCTGATGAACCGCTAGTTCCTGAACTACCTGAAGAGCCTGATGTCCCACTACTACCACTAGTTCCACTTGAACCTGATGTTCCTGAACTACCATCCGCTCCTGAAGTTCCTGAAGAACCGCTACTTCCACTAGTTCCCGATGAGCCGCTAGTTCCTGATGTCCCTGAAGACCCACTAGTCCCGGATGAACCACTCGTACCACTACTTCCACTTGAACCTGAAGACCCACTTGTTCCTGAAGAACCCGATGTTCCTGAAGACCCCGATGTTCCTGAACTTCCTGAAGAACCACTAGTTCCTGACGAACCTGAAGAACCGGATATTCCGCTACTACCACTTGTTCCACTTGAACCTGATGTTCCTGATGAACCATTTATCCCACTTGTTCCACTACTACCTGACGAACCACTTGTTCCTGACGAACCACTTGTTCCACTACTACCACTTGAACCTGATGTTCCCGATGAACCGCTTGTCCCACTTGAACCTGATGTTCCTGAAGAACCATTAATTCCTGAAGAACCACTAGTTCCGCTTGAACCTGATGTTCCGTTTACCCCACTTAATCCTGAAGTTCCTGAAGAACCACTTGAACCTGATGTTCCTGAAGAACCGTTAGTACCACTTGTTCCTGATGAACCACTTGTCCCACTCGAACCTGAGCTTCCGCTAGTTCCTGACGAACCACTTAATCCTGATGTTCCGCTTGAACCTGAACTTCCGCTAGTTCC
>Ga0181355_1000705_pt1 | contig 14512 bp, 18 predicted proteins | sample Fa13VDMM15DN_FD_130099 | JGI IMG/M metagenome (GOLD analysis project Ga0181355, IMG submission 130099) | Freshwater viral communities from Lake Michigan, USA - Fa13.VD.MM15.D.N | ecosystem: Environmental > Aquatic > Freshwater > Lake | place: USA: Michigan | collected 2013-09-23 | reverse complement strand
CGGTTAAACATTCTCACACCAAATCCTGAACTGGAAAAAGAGTGGGATGAACTGCGCCGACTGGGCGAACGCTATCGCAAGCTGGAAAAGAAATGCAAACAGAAAGCAGAAGTATGGAACAAATTAAAATCGATGCCCAAGCCGAAATTAAAATGGTAACACCTAAACAGCGCATCCGGCATATTGTGAACTGGATCAAGAGCTACGCCCGGGGTGCCAAAATTGACACATTAGTGGTGGGAATTTCAGGTGGAATTGACTCCAGTGTTGTGAGTGCATTATGTGCTCGAACAGGTATCAAAACCATTGTGGTGCAAATGCCCATTCGCCAAAACAAAAAGCTAGACAATCGCAGTAGTATGCAAGCTGGTTGGTTGCTGGAACGTTTCCCAAACGTCACACACATGGCCATGGACTTGACCCTGGTGTTCACAGCATTTGAAAAGAAAGTAGATCCTTTTTGCAATATCGAAGATGATACCTACGATACTTACAAGTTGGCAAGCGCCAATTCGCGGGCCAGATTGCGCATGATGACTCTGTATCAAATTGCACAATGTCACGGTGGGTTAGTGGTAGGAACAGGCAACCGAGTAGAAGACTTTGGTGTGGGTTTCTTTACCAAGTACGGCGACGGTGGTGTAGATATTAGCCCAATTGGCGACTGCTTGAAAACTGAAGTTTGGGACATGGGCCGTGAGCTTGGACTTGAGCAAGAGATCATTGATGCACCACCTACAGATGGGTTATGGGATGATGGACGCACTGACGAAGGTCAATTGGGTATGAGCTATCCAGAACTGGAACGAGCCATGAATTTAGACTTTTTAAAACGAGCCCAAGCAGTGGATTCAGACATGCCAGGCAGTGCCAAACTGAGTACCAAGGACCGTGCCAACGTCAAACGCTATCAAGAGATTCGTGCTAGAAACATGCACAAGATGCTGCCAATACCGGTCTGCAAGTTTTGATAGATAACTGCGCTGTTTACTTCAAAACGGCACCATTTTGGCCCGGAAACGTCCGGATCTGTTACCATCAGAGTAAGTAAAACTACCATGAAAACACAAGTAAACTATATCAGTAATCAACTTGCCATCTGGAGTTCTCGAGCATTTAAAATTGCAGGACTTTGGTTGGTGATATTGGCTGTGATTGCAGTATGCAATCACAAACTAGCAGAACTCCGGGCTGGCGTTGACTCAATGCCTGTTGGATATGTGACTGCTCAAGAAAAAATCCGCCAGTTGGAATGCTTGACTCGCAACATCTACTGGGAAGCAGCCTCAGAACCTTTTGAAGGTAAAGTAGCAGTGGCTCAAGTCACAATGAACCGTGTGGCCCACGGGAAATTTGGTGATGGTGTATGCGGGGTGATCTATCAGAAAAACTTTTTTTACGAAAAAGTAATCTGTCAGTTCAGTTGGGTTTGTGAAACCACACACAAAACTCGACCAGTGTATCCGCCCTTGTGGGCCGAATCGGAACTGGTAGCCAAAAAAGTTCTGTTAGAAAACTTCAGACTGCCAGGACTAAAGAACGCACTCTTCTATCATGCGGATTATGTCAGCCCGGGCTGGAAACTGCCTAAAATTGACAAAATTGGACGACATATTTTTTACGGAGCACGTTAATGCCTTTTAAATTTCCTGTTACCATCGTGGCAATTCGCGAATTTCTCAACAATAGTTTAGCCACACTTTCGGCAGATACCCTGGGTTGGTTGGCAGCCATTACGCTACACTGTGCAACCTTGCCAACCTTTTTGGCCTTGATGACTGGGCTATCGGACAGGACACCGGGCTTGGACATGATCCTGTTCTTGTGGGGTGGTTTGGTGCTGTTGTTCTTGCGAGCAGTGGTGCTAAAAGACATGCTCAACATCATCACAATTGGCTTTGGTTTTATACTGCAAGCAGGGTGTATGGCCTTAATACTTTTTAAGTAATTGACAAATAATTCCACTCATGCTATAATCAATGCATGATTAAGAACAATGACGAAAAAGACACTGCATATTCTGCGGAGTATGACGCCTACTATAATCCAGTGACCAATGAATGGATTGACACCAAGTGTGACGATCCCACCTGTAAGTTTTGTTCCACCCGCCCTGCGCAACCTTTGAAAGACATACGATGAGCATGCACTTACACCATCCCAGTTTGAGTCTTGGCGGTAAACGCAAAGGCAAAGTTAAATTCCGCAATGCAGAAGAAGCAAAAAAAGCTCGTGAGCTTGATGCTAGTTGGAAAGAACTGCAAAAGAAGTGGGACGTTGATGCTGACGAAAAACGTCGCAGTCGTGCAATGAAGGCTCCCCCACTGGACTACAAATTGAGCACACCCATTGGCCGTCCTAGTGGACACAACATTCCCAGCCGTGCTGACTCTGTGTTGGGCCCTGTGTCCAGCAAGGTTATACCACGTTACACTGGCACCAACATGATTGGTGTGGGTACCATGCACAAGTCCAATGCTGTGCCCATCTTCTCAAGCGAAGAAGCACATGACATAGCAACCATGCGCCGTGGCTAATAACCACTTGTATTCAACGCCGGAAAAAAGACTAGACACCATTCTGGGTGACGCTGGTTTTTGGTCACGAATGCAAAAGTGCCGACTGTCGGAAGAAGGCCAAAAGCATTGTACGTCTGACATAGACACAAGGGCATGGTTTTTCCACACACACGGCATCAAGTTGTTGCCTTCAGACACAGATATGAATGGATACAGTCGAGAAGTTGAGATTGTGGATGAAAAAAAGTATCTTGTATTTTTGCTAAAATACACATGAATAAAAAACGTTTATTAACTTATAGAGGAGAACTTATAATGGATATGGAAACATGGGAAAAACAAGAAGTGGTGCGACTGCTTAAAGGAGCGCCGGGTACACAGTACCAAGAGGCAGATGATGTGAACAAGGCTATCATCCGTGATTGGATCAAAAGTCTCTTACAAAAAAGTGAGATCACTGTGACCTTTGTCAAAGCAGATGGCACTGATCGTGAAATGCTCTGCACACTCAACTGGGATCACATCCCCGTAGACAAAGCACCAAAGGAAACACCTGCAGCACCAGTGGATGGCATTGTTACGGAAAGCAAGAAACCGCGCAAGGAACCTGATCCTCACAGCCTGCGTGTGTTTGATATGGAAAAGCAAGAGTGGCGCAGTTTCCGTTTTGATCGACTGAAAAAGATCACTGCGGAGCTGAAATTCGAATAAGTAAACACTTATATGGCCAAACAAGAAGAAACAATCAATATGGAAGGTGTGGTAGAAGAAATCATGCCTGCCGCAATGTTTAGAATCAAGTTAGATGACATGAACAATGTGGTAATTGGATATTTGTCAGGGCGTATGCGCACCAACAATATCAAAGTTCTTCTTGGTGATCGAGTAGAAATTGCGTTTAGTCCCTACGATTTGACTCGTGGACGTATCACAAGAAGAAAATAAATACTTGCATGGAAATTCGACAAACTCTTGATTTACTAGAAGCCAGCACCAGACCGGCCAAGCTGGAAACCACACCTCTGCCTTATGGTGAAAACGATCTTGAGCCGGTGTTGAGTAAAAAAAGTTTAGAATACCATTATGGACATTTGGCCAAGGGTTATGCCAAACGTTACAACGCAGGAGAAGGCAATGCGGATTTTAATCGTGCTGGTAGTTTTTTACATAACAAGTTTTTCCCCCAACTTCGGCCAGTCAAAGGTGCCAACCGACCTAGAGGCGCTGTATTACAACTGATTGAAGACAACTTCAAAACTTATGAAGATTTCAAAGAGCAGTTTAAAGAAACTGCAATGAAGATACAGGGCTCAGGGTGGGTTTACTTGAGCACTGGTGGTTCAATCAAGACCATTGCCAATCATGCTGTGCGTACAGATATCTGCGTGTTGGTGGACTGGTGGGAGCATGTTTGGGCCACTGATTATCAATGGGACAAAGAACAATATCTAGACAATATTTGGAAAATTATTGACTGGGACGTTTGCAACGAAAGACTATAATGAACTTAGAAACTGGTGCTGTTACAAAATTACGTGAACTCATTGCCGAAGAAGGCAATCCTGGTCTCATGTTGCGAGTGTTTGTGCAGGGTGGTGGCTGCTCGGGATTCCAGTATGGATTTACATTTGAAGAAGTCAAAAACGAAGATGACTTTGACTTTGCGTATGAAGAAGTTCGAGTTGTGGTAGATGCCATGAGCATGCAATATCTCAATGGTGCGTCAATTGACTACAAAGAAGACCTGGCGGGATCTAGTTTTACTATCAAAAACCCAGAAGCAGCAAGCACTTGCGGATGTGGCAGCAGTTTTAGTATCTAATAGATTTTTCCAAAATCAGGCTCTTTGCTGTATTTTTTTTCATACGATGACCACGACATCGCAAAGTCATCGCAAGTGAATAAACTAATTAATTTTTTATTTTCTAAATAACTGTCATGAGTGTTGTGCGTTTTGTTTACAAGTGCAACATAAAAATCCGCAGTCGCCAGCCCGACTCGTGCCAATCTTGAATCAGCGGTACGCAGTGTTATTTGCGATCCTGCTAAATCATCTACTAATACTAACGGGTGTCCTGTAACTCTGCCTTCTGTGCAATTGAGTAATCCATAAGATTTGGGAGACTTTTTTATGCTCAACATTGGAGTGCCTAAAATCATTGACATCGCTAATCCTAACGGCACGCCGGCAGCTTCGCATGCACCTATTTGTACAGCTTGATTGGGTAACTGATTGACCAACAACTCGGCTGCTGTATTAACAAACTTAGGGTCAAACATGCATCTGCGCAAATAAAATTGCCATGTATATTTAGAATTAGGAGCTTTACCAGGTAGAGTTGGACTACCTGGTTTTACTCTAAAAATTCCTCTATGTTCTATTTCGTTGCGTAGATAATTTAATTTTTCTAAATCAGTATTCATTCACCACCACCATCGCCACCACCACCACCAGAATCGCTACCACCACCGTCGTTAGCACCGCCATCAGCGTAACCACCATCGCCGCCGTATCCCCCTCCTGTGAACCCAGGATCATATGCTGGAGGGGGCGGAGCGGGAGGAGCGGCTAACGCACCACCGTAAGATCTTGATGCGGTCCCAATGAATCCTTGGAATTCAGTAAAAGTTGGAACTGGTACACCTTGGATTGGGCGCCATAATCTATTCTGTAGAATATAAGAAGTGGTGACTGCACTCCATGCGCCGTTATTTTTTACATACGTTGTTTCAACTTCGTTCCACTCTCCGTTAATGTTTATAGAACCACCTCCGCCAGTCTGGTATTCGAGTATCACATAGCCATTACCGCCAGCCTCGCCAACACCGGCTGCGCCTCCAACAGCTACGTCACCGCCGGGATAATATTCATTTGTGTATGGGATTCTACCTGTAGAATCATATGTTACTGATCCAAGAGAAATGCCAGGTGCTCCTTGGATGCCGCCAGCAGTAAGAGATCCAACACCCGCGGCGCCACCTTGCCCACCGGCCACACCGCCACCTCCGCCACCTCCGCCACCTACTTCTGCTGCGTATATAGTTCTGCCATATCCAATTGAGTCTTGGCCATCCTGACCATATTTAAAAGTAGCATCTGATGGCTGGGTAGTATTGTCTCGTGTTGCGCCACCGCCGCCGCCGGCTGCCACTGCCACAATCTGATTGTTTATGCTTAGAATAGTAGCGCCACCACCTCCACCAGCAGTACCTTGATTTATAATACTAGTAGAATCATTTTGACCGCCTCTACCGCCTGAAAATGATGTGTAATTTCCGTAAATGTCAATGGTCACTGCAATAGCATTTGGATTGCCGTCGGTTGGAGGAACACCGTCAGCTTCAATCAATAATACATGATTGCCACTGGCAACATTAATAATTATTTGATTAATTGTGTCGTTGTTCAGCGGAGTATTACTCCGGCCGGCACCTTCTAATATTAAATTTCCGTCAAGGTATACCCGACCATTGGTGCTGGCAACCATTTGGAATATGCAATTAGTTGTACTTGGAAAATTTACTGTATAACTTCTGGAAAAAGTTTGAACATTTTGATTATCGCCCCAAACTCCATATTGACTAATAAACGAAGTAAAAGAACTTGAAATATTTTTTAATCCTTGACCGTACGGATAAACTGGACTTTGGCCTGATGGCGGATATCTAGTATTAAACAACAATCCAGAATATCCAGCACCGGGCAATCCGCTAGGAGTCCATTCGTTTAAATTTGGACCACCACGGCCGCCGCCCTGGCCAACTGCCACAGTAAGTGCCATTCCTAATCTTGCTTGAAATGATACTCGACTATAACTTCCGCCAGTACCAGCAGCACGTGAACTTCCACCGCCAGCGCCCCATAAATGTGCTACTACCGGAACACCGTAAAATCCTGAAACTGTAGCTTGTTGTATTGTGCCAGTGTACGGAATGCTAGTAACAGTTGTTGTAGTCATAGAGAAATCTGGTACCAAATATCGCCATCGTAACCGCCGGATGGGGCACTAGTACTCACATATCTATTGCCGTACCCATTGCTATTTGAAGCAATTGCAAATGTTCGATTGTTAGTTAGATCACCGCCACCAGTTAATCCAGCACCTGCTGTGATAGTTAAAGAGGTACCGACTGCACCAATGCCCGAACGTGCAGCAGATGCAGTGTTTCCGCCGGTTCCGCCACTTGCTACATCTAATGGAGATGACAAGCCAGAAATTGTGCCGCCAGTGATTGCAATAGCATTAGCATTTTGTGCAGCCACAGTACCAGTTACATTGTACAAAAACTGAGTTGTGGCAATTTGTGTAGTAGCTGTTCCGTTGGCAGCAGTGGGTGCAGTGGGTATCCCGGTAAATGCTGGACTGACTTTTTCACCTTGCACAAATGCGGTAGTAGCAATTTGTGTGCCATTGGTGCCATATGCAAATGTAGTGGATGTTGGTGTGCCAGAAAGAACAGGACTGATCAGTGGAGCATAAGTTGCTGTTACAATATCGTTGAAATTTGACACTGCGGTGTCAGAGTACAATGTAGTAGCAATCTGTGTGTTAGCAGCGCCAGCACCTGCAGTGGGGGCAGTAGGTACGCCAGTAAATGCAGGGCTGACTTTTTCGCCTTGCACAAATGCTGTGGTAGCAACAAATACTGAATTATCACCATAAGTTGGAGTTGGTGCTTTTACATCACCAGTAAATGTAGGCGCGGCTGTAGGAGCAGCACCTGTGATATCTGCTACTAATAGTGTAACTGCTCCAGTTTTGGTTGCAACTGATAATACCGGAGCAGATGATCTTACAAATGCAGTTGTGGCAATTTTTAAACTTACGTCACCGTCAGCGGGCGTGGGCGATGTAGGCACCCCTGAAAATACCGGACTAGCAAGTGGTGCTTTTAATGCTTGTAATGAATCTGTTGTGGCAGTAGTTGATGCTTGTAATGTAGTCACTGCACCAGTTGTAAATGCTGTGGTGGCCAACTGAGTTGTATTGGTTCCTGCACCGGCGGTTGGCGCCACAGGAACACCAGTAAATGTAGGACTAATTTTTTGTGCCTGGACAAATGCTGTTGTGGCAATTTGTGTGGTTGACGTCGCAGAAGTTGCAGTGGGTGCAGTAGGAGTACCAGTAAATGCAGGACTGAGTTTTTCACCTTGTATAAATGCTGTGGTAGCCAACTGAGTTGTATTAGTACCATAATCTGCTGTGGGTGCGTTAGGAACTCCGGTAAATGTAGGCGAAGCCTTTTGGGCCTGCACATACGTTTCACTGGCCAATGCACTCCACGCATTGGAGGTGTTATAAGACGATATAACGTCACTAGAGCTGTTGTACCAAAGTTGTCCTAGCACAGGTGCCAATGGTGCAGTTGAACTGGCAAAATTCTCCAGGAGAAACACGTAATTTTCATTTTCGGGCAAACCGTATGGAGTAACTCCTCGTCCTACCAAATTAACGGATGTAGCGGTGGTGTTTATTGTGCCATCAGGTACCACCGCTACAATGTTACCTCTGCTGTTATTAATTACATAACTCATCTATTGCTCCAGTTTGATGTATTTAGTAGCCAAACACAAGCTAACTTGGTTTGGTAAATACATCAACAGGATCAAAACCGTATGACACAGCAAATAATTGATGTAGGGACCGTGGCCAATGATGGGCAAGGAGATTCGCTGCGCACTGCCTTTATCAAAGCAAATGATAACTTTACCGAACTTTACAATCAAGTACAGGTTAATCCTCCAACAAGCAGCAGCGGGCAAGCAGGCGATGTTGCAGGCATGATTGCATATGACGAAGAATATTTCTACGTTTGTGTGGCTGATTATGATGATACTTCAGTAATTTGGCAAAGAATAGCATTTGATACTACACCTTGGTAATATAACATGACACAACCTGTATGGATCACCCCTGCCGGAAGCCTTGGTGTAATACCAGTTGGTGTGTTTTTTCAGAACACACTATTAGGTGAATTGCCTGGTGAGCCTGGAGCAGAACTTTACTATACTGTTATAGCTGGTAGATTACCTGATGGCATTCAATGCTCTGCCAACGGTGTAATTTCTGGAACTCCAGATGCTGTGGCCAGCCTCCAAGGTGTTCCACTTGAAGTGGCTCGAGATACTACCAGTAAATTTACAGTGAGAATATATCCTGAAGAAGATCCCACCAACATACGAGATCGTACCTTTAGTCTTACTGTTGCTGTGATACCCGAACCTACTTGGATTACTCCTGCTGGACAAATAGGATCATATTATGACAGTGATCCGGTAGATTTTCAATTTGAATTCAATGAGGTGTATACTCCAGACACCACTGTGATCACATTGATTGCCGGCGCATTGCCTGGAGGTCTTCATCTGAGCTTAGATGGATTACTTACAGGTTACATACAACCTGCACAAAATTTAGATGCTGTGGCTGGATATGATATCAGTGCGCAAGATGCTGATCCTTACGATTTCTTAAGTCAAAGCATCAGTAAAAATTATCAATTTACCCTACAAGTTAGTAACGGACAGGCCGCTAGCATAAGAACATTTGAAATCTTTGTGTACAGCCGCAGTCAAATGCAAGCCAGTGATAATGTGCTAATTGACAACAATACATTTATCACCACTGACCAAACTACATTGCAAGCACCATTCCTGACCAATGTTATTCCAAGTAATTTGGGAACCATTAGAAGCAGCAATTATTTTGCCTATCAATTTATAGGTGAAAACTATGTAAATCAACCTATCACTTATGCTATATCAGTAAATGAGGGTGCTGGATTTGCACCTGGCTTGGTACTGGATCCCACTTCGGGCTGGTACTATGGTTACGTTCCTGATCAAGGAACTACCGAAACTGAATACAGTTTTAACGTTGTTGTGTATCAAAATGAATACATTACTCCTGCAATATTAATAACACAAACTGTAGCAGCTACAGGATATATCACAGCCAATTACACCACCAATCAACTGCAACAGGGACAGCCTATTAGTTTGGTCAGCAACTTTGGTGGTTTAACTGCTGGAACTTTATATTATGTTGACAGCATTATCAGTGAGACTGCCAACTGGAACCCCACACTCGATCAAATAATTTCATACAATACAGTATTCACAGTAATACAAGCTGATAGCTCGGTACCAACTTTGACCAATGCTACCGGGGCTGTTGATACCACACTAGTTATTGAATGCACCGGCACAACCACAGGCAACAATCGCATATCATGCTCTAGCACTGAAAATCTAGGTGTAGGACAACCGTTGATATTTACTGGTACAGCATTTGGAGGAATTACTGCGGCAGCGCAAACTATTTATTATGTAATTGAAATTGTCAGCCCCAACGAATTTAAAGTAAGTGATCATCCGTATTCACCAACATCAGTCAATACATCAGTCACCCTAACCACCGCTGCTGGATCAATGATTGCCAATATGATTTTGGCTAGTGCTGCTTATCCATTCTCATTAACTATTACAGGTTCTGTGGATGCTGAAGTTACGTGGGACACTCCTGCGGATTTGGGTAGCATTACAAATGGTGCAGTTAGCATGCTCCAAGTACAGGCAACCAATCGTGGCGGTCGTACCATGAAGTACAGACTCAAGAGTGGCGCATTTAATTCATTACCACAAGGCCTGCAACTCATGCCATCTGGCGACATTGTGGGACGGGTGAGTTTTGACACATTTGCTCTGGATCTTGGTGCCACAACATTTGACCAAAGTTTTATTATAAACAGAAACTTGGCTAGTTTGGGCACAACATTTGACCTAACATTTGTGTTTACTGTCAATGCCTATGCAGAAGATACCAACCAAACCATTTACGAAGTTGCCAGCATTGAAGTTGCTAATGGTGGTACAGGATATAGTTCCATAAACAAGCCCACTATTGCTATCGATCCATCAATAGGTGCAAGTGCTGTCCCTGCTGTGGCAGGATTAGTCTCAGTGTCAGGAGGTGCTATTACACAAGTGCTTTTGTCTGAAAATGGCAATGGCTATACTTCTGTACCCACTGTGACAATTACACAAGGATTTGGCGGATCCGGAGCCAGTCTCACTGCTGTGATGGCAGCAACTGGAAGTCAAGATGTAATTAGTGTTTTTAAAACATTTAACGTAAAAGTAATTCGTGAATACAATAGACCTTATCAGAATCTCTATGTGCGTGCCATGCCACCACCTAATGATCGTGCGCTGATTCGCAGTTTGTTGGACAATGAAGAAATTTTTCCGCTAAACTACTTGTATCGTTCTGATGATGTTAATTTTGGCAAGAGTAGTCAGGTAACGTATGCTCATGCATATGGTCTAGCACCAGACACGCTAGAACGTTATGTGGCCAGTTTGTACGAAAATCACTATTGGAAAAATCTTATCTTAGGCGAAATTGCCACAGCACAGGCACTTGATCCAGACACTGGCGAAGTTGTGTATGAAATTGTTTACAGCAAAATTATTGACAATCTTGTGAACGCAGCAGGAGAAAGTGTAAACAAGATTGTAACTCTACCTTATGCCATTGTTGATCCTGCAGTTGGCAGCACTATAATCACTTCAGTATATCCCAACAGCTTGGTCAACATGCGTAACCAAGTGATTGACGTGGTGGGACAAATTTCAACTCAATTACCGTTGTGGATGACTTCAAAACAACCCAACGGACGAGTGTTGGGCTTTACTCCAGCTTGGGTTATAGCATATCTAAATCCAGGGCGAGCCAAACAAGTAGCATATTACATTCAAACATATTTTGCACAACAACTTAACTCAGTTAACTTTAAAGTTGATCGTTATATTCTAGATAGAGTGCTGAGTAAAAATTGGGATACAGATACACAACGGTGGATTCCGCGCCCACCAACACTAACCACATTTGATCGATTTGGTACAGACGACAAGATCTTTATCGGTACTGTGGATATTTGTACCAGTTTGGCCTGGTCAGATGTAAACAATAGGTCACTTGCTTATATTAATGATTTGGACGGGCTAGATGGTATTATAAACAATGTAGAAGGCAAAACTATAATTTTTGCCAAACAAGAAGGATATGATGGGCCTCCAGGTAGCAGTTACTCTACATCCGATGCTGGATGGCAAACTTGGCAAGCACCATTTGGTGGTGTTCCGGGGATACCCGATACATATTTTGACACATTAGGGTTAGATTTTTCCACCACAGTACCGGGCGATGATTCGAGCACGCTCAATGAGCGTATGGCCATCTATACCATAAATATCGATCCATTGTCGGGATGTTTAAATCTAACACTGACCACACAAACACAAATTGATGAATATGTGCAAGTTTTAGATGGCAGTTTTTATAGGACTGCATTCTTGTATTATCCTAGCACACCTGGTGAAGGACTTTCGGAAATCAGTTGGCTGTTCCTGCTCACAGTTGTAACTGCTGAAACTGTATTTGACGACACAAGTTTGAAATTTATAGCACCTGTGGATATGTACGATCCAACAGATACCTATGATAAATATCTAGTATTCCCCAAGAGCAATATCTTGGTCTAACAAGGACAAAAAATGGCAAGTAATATCAACCCAAACAACATTGACGGATCGTATCCAGTGGCTGGACAAGACAACAACAGTCAAGGTTTCCGTGACAATTTTACCAACATCAAGGTAAATTTTCAATATGCTGAAGAAGAAATTAATGACCTAGAAACTAACTCTATTCTCAAAGCAGCTCTGACAGGGTCCACACTTGACAACAACATGAGCAACAACACCATTTATGCTGTTAACCTAAATGATGTCAGCACCACACGAATTGCTGCTACAGGAACTTCAGGCACTGTTACACTAAACTATGCATCTGGACAATATCAAACAGTAGCACCCAGCACAGGTTCAATTACTCTTGCTTTTACTAATTTTCCTGCTAGTGGATACTTTGGCATTTTGCGTGTGCAAATTACTGTTAGCAATCTTGCCTATACTGTTACACTGCCCGGTGCAGTGTCACTGGGCACAACTGGCATTCAAGGTTACTCGGGTGGGGTAATTACATTTGCTGCCACTGGCACCTATGTGTTTGATTTTTCAACATCAGACGGCGGCACAACTATCACTGTAAATGATGTAACTCGTGCCAACAATGTGTTGACCAATCCGTTGTTCTTGACTGTGAGCGAAGATCTTGGTGCATCAGCAGCAGCCAGTTTGGTAAAGACTACCAGTTACTTTACCACATCGGCTGCAGAAACTGCTACACTAGCAGCAGGATCAGATGGACAGGTCAAAGTGTTTGCCATGGTAGCAGACGGTGGCGACATGGTTATTACTGTGACGAATGCCGGATGGAAATCATCTGGTACTGGTACCATTACATTTGACGCCATTGGCGATGCTTGCACATTGATGTACACCAGTGCCAAATGGTTCTGTATTGGCAACAATGGCGTGACATTTGCTTGATCAAAAGCATTGACCAGGTGCAAAAATCCTGCTACAATGCACTATGGAACATCCACTCATTGGCGATCTCAGCAACCTAACCATAGATGCGTTAGGCGAAAAGATTGCCGATCTCAATAAGAAACTTGGAATAGCCATGCGCACCGGAAACGGACACCTGTGCAATCAAATACGCATGGCCATTGAAAGCCACAATGTCAAGTATCAAGAAAAACTACAAGAATCATACAAGAAATCTGACGCAAACTTTGACGACAAAATCAACATACAATGAATGTAAGACTACAATACGATTTAGAATTCTTGGCAGGTATCTATTACGAAGATCAATTGCAACTTAACAGTTATTCAGTTAGTGTGAGTTTGCTGACTCAGTCTGAGGATACTGCCAGCAGTAACATTGCACTAGAAAGACTCAAATGCTTTGTGTACCACGACTTGGCCAATACTGTGTTTTTTGGTCCGGCAGATCATGACAAAGCAGAAATGTTTCAAATGATGGGCACCAATGTTACCACCCTGCCCGACGCACCAGTTGACCAGATTGTTGGCATGATGTTATACTGTAAACTCAATGCTATCATGGAAAGCCGAATGATCATAACCAGTTTGGATATCTCAAGTGCGTTAGGTGATTCTGTTTGGTATTCGCATGACGATGAAGACAATCTTGGACCGTTTGCGCACTGGCCTGTAGCAGATGATGCTTGGTGGTACAATCCGTCTGTTCAACATCATACCTTGGAAACAGAATCAACTCCGGCCAACGTGGTCAAAGTCACACCAAATGTTTGGCACGAATATGGTCTCATGTGGCCGGAAGATTGCATTGAACCCACTGGCAATACTGTAATCTATCCTAACTTTCGCAAGCATGAAGCAAAATAAACACGGTGAACTGATATTCAACGAAGCAGACTTGGTTGATCTAATCATGCGTGGATTTGATCCGTCGGGCTTTGATGGCATGATTGTGGATGCATCAGTTGACTTGGAAACAGCCGCACTCATGTTGGACAATGTTCCTAAACTAATTGCCTACAATGACCTGATGGAAGCCATGCCCACAGAGGAATATGATCGTAATTGCCAAAGTCGTTGGTACATGAGTGATCAATATCAACACCTTGACATAGCAGAACATGTGTTAGGCCTATGTGCCACTGATGCTGAATTACAACGGTGCGGCGAAGAACTGTTGTTGTTTCAAGAACGTGACTTGTTTAATCTACTGCGTTATCTCAAATATCTTGTGGACATAATGACACAAAACAATTTGATCTGGGGTGTGGGACGAGGATCTAGCACAGCCAGTTTTGTACTGTACAAATTAGGTGTACATCAAATTGACAGCATGTACTATGAATTAGATCCTGCGGAATTTTTACGTTAAATATTGTTTTAAGGAGATAGTCATGGCAGGAAATTTACACAAAACAGCCAATGGTAAAACATTGGACATGCGCAGTTTGGCATTGAAAAATGAACAGGTACGAGCGGTTGGCAACATGAAGGTCAACGCCCGCGGAGACGTTAT
>Ga0181355_1000704_pt1 | contig 14515 bp, 7 predicted proteins | sample Fa13VDMM15DN_FD_130099 | JGI IMG/M metagenome (GOLD analysis project Ga0181355, IMG submission 130099) | Freshwater viral communities from Lake Michigan, USA - Fa13.VD.MM15.D.N | ecosystem: Environmental > Aquatic > Freshwater > Lake | place: USA: Michigan | collected 2013-09-23 | reverse complement strand
TATTGGTGATAGTAATATTGACCCATTCATCGGAAACCCTAAATTTTTCTCAACACAATATAATACAGGTAACACTCACAGTTTAAGTAACCGTTTAAACATTGTATTTAGGTCAGACAGGTTACCAACATCTACAACAACACAAACCTCTGGCCCAAATAGTTTTTTATTACATCAAAATTCACAATTTGCAATTTTAAAAGTTAGTGAAGAAGGACAAGTATCTAATCCTATTATTGTTGATACTAGCCCCCAATCAAATAATGAGTCATCACAAATTATTACACCATCGATATATGCTAGTCTCCTTAATAGTGTTAGTGATTGTAGGGCGGCAGTACCATTATCATGTTATGCTGTAGATTCTAATGGTATACCATATATAATACCTAATTGTGCATCAGAATATATGGACCCACCTGATGATTACAAATATTTTTTACAAAATTTTGGATGTTATAATTTTGTATCAAGACCATTAAGAAATATTGACCAAGATGTTAGAAATCTAGTTGAGTGGATTACACGTGTAAATTTAAATTTAGCGTTGTGTTTTAATGTTGCTTCTCATAATTTTACAAATCAATATATTAACGGAACACTATACGCTTACCCTTTCCAAAACCAAAGAATTTTTGACCTTAATAATAAACCAACAAGTGTTTATTGTACTGATTTAATTTATTTACACAGTCCAACTAATAATTTTTATTACAGAAGTAGTCCATACTCGTTTGATATTAATAATATGGATGGTGGAGATTTTACTGGTAAAAAGAATTCAAAAGGAAATGCGACTAGTACAGGAAATAATAAATTTTTAGGAAGTCCAATAACAATTATGGATTTGGGGCCAAAAGTTTCATTTATTCAGGAAATAGTTTATAACGATGATTATGATGGGTATATTGTTTCTAAAATTAAATCTTCGTCTTTTCAAAATATTACAGATATTTTAAATCTGTTTGTTTTAAGTAGGTTGGTAAATACTACTTTTAACCAACAATTAATTCCCCCAACATCAAATCCTGATGAAGGAAACCCTAATCCGACAGTAAGTGCTCTATTTAAAAATACGAGATGGAATATTAACGGAGCGACACCAATACCTGGATATGTTGATGGTGACTATTCTCAAATGATTGCGATTAATTCACAGTTTGGTATACAAGAGTTTTCACCTGAATCTTATACAAATCAATCAGTTTATTTTGGTCCATCAAACACACTACCTGTTTTCGGGTTACTACTGACTGGATTTACTCAAGACAGAGATTATCTAACGCCTAGAAGAACAATTTGGAATCAAACTGCAACAGTACCACTCCCATCTAATCAACAAATTTTAGATTGTTGGTTTACAAATATTAAAACAAATTCACAAAAAGTTCCATTTTATCAATGGTCGTTAAATTCAACAAATACAATTGTTGGTAATCAATCAAACAATTATGATACCGATGATTCAGTTTTCTTTTCTCACAAATATCAAACATTGGATAGATTAAATCCAAGTTCAAACTATTTCCAAGATGGTCAAGGTAACTCAAGTTTAATTCCTGGAACACAGATAAACTTTGATGTTAATGGAAACCCAACAGTAAACCCACCACAAGGTCAGTTTAGTAAATTTTTAGTGGGAGCACCATTCTATTTTTATTTTGGGTTAATTAAAGGTTCAAGTGCTATGGATGTGTTCATAAAAAAATATGTAAATACTGATATTGATGTCTGATTTAGGTAATATAAAATATATTAAAGGTTCCTTGAGATTTAAGGGTGCAACTGATGAAAACATCAATTTGTCAATTCCCTTAGAAAGAACTGATAAAGAATTAGAAGAATACTCAAGAAATACGGATTTAAATCTTGCATTATTATTTAATAATGAAAGACAAAAATCAACTCTATTTATACCAACTTGTAAGTTTAATTTGATTTTTAAAAATTCATATGTTGGTACCGCTGGACTTTTGAATTCTAATGAAGTGTACCCTTACCCCCCATTTAATAATAACCTTTATTATTCAAATGCTTTAGTTGATAAACAATCACAAATAAATTTTAATTGTACACAACCGATTGCTTGGGAAGGATACCCCCAATACGATGAATTTAAGTTTATTAGAACTGATTATAACATTTCAGGATGGACTACAGGTGTAGATAAACATGTGGATTTTAAACCTGACCAAAATACTTTTTATAATTGGTATTTTCATTTAAGTTATGCTTTTAGTTCGACAACAGCTTCAACAATGCAATATCAAATTAATCAAAACCACTCTTTTTCTTGGGTTGCAGGTGATGGAATACCATTTATGATAAGTAAACTTGTAGATAATCAGGGTAAACCGGTTATTAGATTTACGTGTCCAATGTCACACGGATTAAATGTCGGCGACAATGTTGTATTAAATTTCCAAAATGGTTCGTCTTGTAATGGTATTACAACATTTGAAGTCTACAATTTGGGCAATGGTTATTTAGATTCTGAACTGAAAATTTTTAATGTATATGATGTTGGATATACATGTGGTGTTTTATTTGATGGTAATGAAGGTACATTTAAAAGAATTACAAATATTCTAAATACAGGTGAAACAACATCAAAATATTATGTAAGAATACATAAAATTTTAACACCATATAATCAGGCTGTTGTAACTAATTCAGGTTTTGAATTTAATGCGTTGAGGACAACAAGAAAATTTGAATCTAAGTCATTACAACCACCATATTATGGAAATGAGGGTAGAGTGTCGGTGAAAGAAGATAGTCAATCTTATAATGTTTCTTTCCAAGAATACTTAGATATCCAAGGAATGATTGATAATCAAAGAAGACCTATTACTGAAGTTTTTGTAACTGTTGTTAATCGAGGTTATTTTGGATGGTTTAACAAACCTAGCAAACCAAATCAACCGGCTTTAAAACAAGGATGGGAATTTAATTTGGGACCTGAGTTAAATAACTGGTGGTTATCCCAAGTTTCATTAACACAAATACCAACAAATTTTTGGACGAACGCAACCCCTTTTGTAAATTATGATGCTCAGGGTAGTGACCCATTAACATCCAATTTAAAATTTTTTTATAATAGGGATTTACAAGTCGGAGATACAATACTTGGTGATTTTTGTGAATGGAATGATTTTGACCAAACTGAAAGAGTAATATCTGATTATTACCACAAATTCCAGTTTAACTCTATTAATTTTTCCATAGGACCAAGAGCAAATCAATTAGGTTATTATTACAAACCACACCATAAGTTAACTATGAAGGCTTATTCTCCCTATGTTGAATTAAGTGACGAAGGAAACCCACAAAATTTTAGAATTGAGAATTTTCCAAATTATGCTTATTTCTCAAGTGTTAATCAAAATTTTAGGTGGAGAGACATATACCCATATGGTTTTAGTGACGAATTAAATATTGGTGTGGATTATCCATTTATGAATGGTAGACATTATTTATATGAAAATTTCTTTTTTAAAATAATTCCTGAAGGTACAAATTCATTAAGTATAAGTACCTCAGTAAACGACCCAATAATTGACGGATGTGAATAAATATAAAATATTAAATAATAATCAGGGTATAGTATTACAAGTACCAATTTCAACAACTTGGGATTTCCTCAATCGTGGAGATTTAATAGACCAATATGAAACTATTGTTGCAGAAGAAATGGTTGGTAAACCACAAAATTTTGAGATGGAAAGGTTCTCAAGAAAAAGAATCTCAACCCGTGATGGTTATATTACTTCTGTGACTCATAAATTTTTCTTTGCTGATTACGCTCAAAGTCCGTTAGTTCCATTGAATTTACCCGCAACTTGGGAAAATAGTTATATTTTAGGTAATCGATTTACCGCTGATGAGTTATATCGGAATGTGAAATCTGTTAAAAAATCTTTTTTTAAAATAGACTTATACGATACTACGGATGCTAAAAAACAAAAAAATTACTTAACTATTATTTTAAATACTACACAAGGATTACCCGAACAAATTGTTGTAACAGATACCTTAACGACATATGAGTGTAAAAAATATCGACTTCTAAGTAGGAATATAAAGGCAATTAGATATAAAAATTGTTGTGGTACTATCCAATCAATAGAATTTGGGCCAGGAAATATTGACCCAAATAGCGGATGGTTTTTGGCGACTTTTTGTCTGCAAAATGGGGAGGATATTTTAGTAACATTAAATACTAATGTGGTTTACGAAATAGACACTACCACTGGAACTAATTATTTTGAAGACACATTACTGGATTATACTTTAACTTATATTGACGATTGTGCTTGTCTTAATCCTGACGGTACAGTGTCTAATGTTAATACTACGGCAATTAGCACTGCAATTGAATCGGTAAGTCCAATTTTTATTTTAGACCATATAGGTTTAAAAGAATCATATTTTATTTATTGGTTTAAAGACTTTGATATTTTAAAATTGGATAAACTTTATATGAGAGTTAAATTCTTTAATGGTAAAACTGGTGAGTTTACAACTTTTACAACAATAAAACAAACACTAATTAACGCAAATAATCCATTCAGAGTTGATAACAATTATTTTTATCGTGAAGTAACTTTTGATTACGTAAATTATCTATATGATATTATAGGTTCAGGTGAAAGTTTACCAGTATTAGAATGGTATGAATACATAAACCCACCAAAGAATAATGGATAATGGACACTATTAGAATAAAAATATCGCCTGAGTTTTTAAATACTGACATTATTAGTGAAACTTATGATGGTAATACTTTTGGTGTATACTCAGGTCTTAGTCAAATGATAAGTGGTGGAACAAATGGTTCTTCATTATTTACAGGATTAACAATACCGATTGTATTAAATCAAGATTATCATGATATAGGTTACTACTCAGTCTTCGATGGTGATATTAGTCAACAAAATGTTAATGTTAATTTTCTTTTTAGTGCAACAACTGGCTCACCATGTACGTACTATGTTTATAATACAACAGAAAGTACAATTAATTATTTACAAGATTCAACATACCAAGTTGATTGGGGGGATGGTACACCTGTGCAATCTGTAACTAATTTTTCACCTGATTACATTAGTCATGTATACTCGCAATGCAACTCAAATAACCCTCAAAATTTTGTTATTACCTTAACTCAATTTAATAGTTTTGGTATACTAACAGTTCAAAAGACGGTAGAAGTTCCATTTACAAATGTTCAAATTTTAAATCCCTTAGGTACAGTTACTTTTGTTTCACAAGGTGGTAGTTGGAGTACCTCTCCGTCATCGTATAACTTTACTTGGACTGGTGACTCTAACCTTAACCTATATGAACAATCGACACCTGCCTATGTCTCAGTACCTTATGTCATTTCGGGGTCAACTCAATCAAGATTAAGAGAATTGGCGTTATATGGTTCAAACCCATATCAAATTGGTGTTAACATATCAATACCTGATTGTTCAGGATGTACGGGAACGGTTACAAATATACAAAATGGATATACTGCCTATACAATTAATAATATAGATTATTTAGATTTTTCAGGTGGAACTTCAGTGTTTGTAGCATATTCTTCAGGATTAACTGAATCAATGTTACACTATAGTGCGATAACTAAAAATGAAGTTTTAATGAATGTTATCGATGATTTTCAAATTGAAACGACTGTTTTGATTGAGAGAGGGGTTAATAGTGGGTTAGAAAATTTTAGGAGGATTGGTGAAGTTAATACTGCATCAGCGTTAGTTAGATATGGATATGGTTTTTTCAACGTTGTTAAGAGTTAAAAAAAATCATTATTACTATTTATAAAAATAAACATACATAAATAAAAATTTGTGGCAACAGGTAATTACGGAACAATAAGACTAGCGGATGTAAGTCCCGCAGATGTTGAAATAATAGTTCATTATACGGCATCGCGCGACCAGACTGAAAATTTCACTCTTTTCACGATACCAAACTCTAATCTTACACCATATTTTAATAATACGAATACGGGTGGTGACGCAAACCAAATATTAGGTGGTTTATATAATTTAAGTTTACCTGCCAATCAATTTAATAATTTAGGGATTTATACATTAATTTTAAGACCTGCTCAAATTAATACTGTAATTACTGATTGTGGGGTTTTAAGTTCATTACCTAATGTGAAAGGGATAGTGATTGATTTATCAAATGTACCATCAGGTCAACTAACAAACTTTGCAAATCAAGGATTAACTGGCTTTAGAGTTGAATACTACGACCCGACAGATAATACAAAAATCCCTAATTTTTACAGAATTATTACTTCTAATTTTTATTGTGAACCTGTTACTCAAAACTTAACAAACACACAAGACAAATCTATTAGATACATATATTCTCAAGGGTCATCTAATTTAGTATTTTGTACTTTATCACCTTCATCGGCACCGACAAATAGACCAAACGCAATACCTAATATAGGGCAACCAAATCAAAATATTGTAATTACAAATACATTCTTTAATCCAATATCTTTGGAAGTTGAGATTGTTGAACATGATATATCAACATTGGCGATTGCTCTTTATGGTAATCAAACTAAGTCTATTGATGATGGAATTTATACTATCTATGATACTTCTAATAACATATACAAACAATATAACTTATACGAAATTAGAGACCAATTAAACGACTTGTTATATGAAGTTAGACAAGACAGAGGGGATAATATCGATTTCACTAAAAACTTTGAAACTATTATTGTTTAATGGTAAAATATAAATGTCCACCACAAGGACCTACAGGGGCTAGTACATTTTCCGATAATATTGTCGGGTTACAACTTGTGCAAGGTGGTGGATTAACTAATGCAAATTTTGATTTTACTACAACGGTTGTTGAAAAAGTTAATCGAAGTTTTGATATTGGTACATTCTCAACTCCTATATCGTTAAATGACTTAGGTATTGATTTAGGAAAATCATTTCAAATTTTCCAAAACAATTTTAAAGTAACTCCAAATTTTGATAGTACGAAAATTACTAATTTTACTGCCTATGGTTCTTTAACAAAAAGATTTGAATCGTCAATAATTAATATTATTAATTATTTTCCGGCAGCTTTAGAAATAATTAATTTGAGAGAAGGTTATACCACAGGTAATACTGCTCAAAACATAACGTTTTATTCAAACGAAAATGTTACAGAGTTAGATTTAGATATAACTGCGATAAGAAATCCTTTTGGGATAAATTTTACTGTAAATGCGACTAGTGATATTAATAGTTTAGAATTTTCAATTTCACAATATAGAAATCTTAAAGAAACGTATCCGGCATATGTTTTAATAGTAAATGGAGGACAATATCCTTTATCTTATTTATTTCCATCACAAAGTTTAACTGCCGGTACATTAACAATACAGGTTGATGGAAATCCTTTTTCAGGTAACTCAACGTCAGTTGATACAATAGTTATTAGACCAAATGATGTTATTGTTAATGAAGTTTTTAATCTTAATTTAGATGAGGTTGATGAATTTCTTTTATATAGGTATGTCACTCCAATCTATACCGCTCAGTTTCAAATACCAACTGAGGCGGATAATGGTAATATTTTTACAAGATATCAAAATGTTACTTGGCCCTTAGACGGGTCTTGGAACTTAGATATTAGAACTGAAAATTTCTCATCTTATATTGAAAATTTAAATGAGATAGGTAATGAGTTTGATAGTCAACAAACTGATTTATTATCAAGATTTTATGTGACAGACGCTTTTCAGGAATTTGATACACCTGATAAAAAAGTCGAAAAAACTTTAAGAATATATGGAAGAAGTTTTGACGAAAGTAAAAAATACATAGACGCACTTTCATTCATGACTTCTGTGAATTATAATGTTGGTAATGATATACCATCTAAGTTGTTACCAAATTTGGCGGAAACTTTAGGATGGTCTACAAACATATCACCAATTACAAATGTTGATTATCTTACTTCCGTTTATGGGACAACTGAAAATGCTTTCCCTGGATATTCAACAAGTCAAACTATTGATGATTTAAACAGTCAATTTTATAGAAATTTAATTTTAAATTCCGCTTATTTGTATAAGTCAAAAGGTACAAGAAAGGCGATTGATTTTTTGATGAATTATATTGGAGCTCCCGAGGCGTTAATAGAGTTTAATGAAAATGTTTATGTTGCAGATAGTCCTATTAATATTGAAAGATTTGATGAATTATTCCAACAAATCTCAGGTGGGGTATTCATACCTGAAACACCGTCATTAGACCCTTTAAATATATATAGTTTCCAAGGTAATCCATTTACCGCTTATACCTCAACAACAACAATCGAAACTGTAACAACTACGATTGATGATTATCCTATTGATAGTGAAGGGTACCCAAGTCCAAGAGTAAATACGGAGAACATGTTTTTCCAAAAGGGAGAAGGATGGTTTGAACAAACACCTGAACATAGGTCTCCTGAAGAATTAATTATAACTACTAATTCATTTACTGGACAAAACTTAAATGTTCAAACACAATTAGAACCATTTACATATGGTCAAAAATATTTAGAAACATTTAGAGATTTTCCTTTCTTAAATTATGGATTTTCACTTAAAAAAGTTAATGATAATAAAAAGAGTTGGAGTGATTTACAACCACCATTAAGAAAAAATATTGATAATTTATTTGATGCTTATTATACAGTTAGTGATGATAGGTTAGTATTGAATGTTAAGAACGTTGATTTATTTTTAAATCCTGCTCAAGCGTTGGTTTATGATGTTTGGTATCTATCAAACACACAAAATTACCCAATACCATCTTCAGGGTTGTCTAATCCATATCCACAAGTTGGTGGGATAGATTGGACATTTATAAATCCACAACCACAATACGAAACCTTCTTTGAGTTTTATAAAACTTTTTGGAGTAACATGATTAATGTGAGAAACAGACAATTCTCCTCTGACGGTAAGACAAGTGGATATCCTACATTACAATCTTTATTTTGGAAATATCTTACTATGTACCAAGATGTTGGTATAGAAAATAATAATTTCAATTATCAAAATATGATTGAATATATTAATGGGTTGGGTGATTCATGGATAAGATTGGTTGAACAATTTATACCTGCTACGACTATTTGGAATACTGGAACTAAATTTGAAAATTCTATTTTTCATAGACAAAAGTTTGTTTATAGAAGACAAAGAATGTGTCAAATAGGTTCTGAGAATACTGTAGGTCCTATTAGTAATGGTACTATTGAGGGGACTGTAGGGGCGCCATCCATAACTTATCCAATTTTATTTGTTGACCAAGATGCTGTTATTGACGCTTATAATATTACATTACAAGATTGGATTACGGATAATGAATGTAATCCTAACTTAAGTACTGTTTCAGTTTATTTTGGTTTTTCATTTATCATAAATGGTGTTAATTTTGTTTATCAAGGAGACCCTCAAGTTAATTTTAACGGACCGACTTTAACAAATCAACAATGGTATGATATTGTAATTGAAGGATTTACTGACATACAAACTCAATTGTTTGATGAGGGTATTCTCGCTACTTATACTTTAGAAAATGATACACTTTATTACATATTAGAATCAAATAATGTAACCTTCTTTGAAAATGCGCCATTGTCTACTGACATAAACATTATAGTTAATTTAACAACAAGCTGTTTATAACATGTCATTTTTTTACAACATATCAGTAACTGGAGATTGTACTAATAGTAACTTAGGTAGTTTTAGTATTGATTTTACAAGCGGTAATACCCCTTATATTGTTAATTGGTTAACACCATTATATGCTTCAGCATCAACAACTGGATATTATTCGATTACAGGATTAAGTGCTGGAACCTATCAATTTTATGTGAACGACTCGTCAGTTCCGGTCAATCAATCATCAGGAGTTATACAAGTTTATATCACTTCCGCAAGTACCTTATTCATACAAGATGTTCAAAATACCTCGTGTGGATTATCAAATGGGTCATTAAGCGTTAATACATATACTAATTATGGTACTAATGAAATAACATTATTTAAAGATAATGTTGAATATACTACGGCAAACGTTACAAGTACTAATCAATATACATTTGTTAATTTACCTGAAGGTGTTTATTATGCAACTTGTACAAACTATGGGGGGTGTTATGGTGAGTCTGAGAATGTTGTACTTTACAATACAAGTTCTATGGATTTTGGATTTTATGTTGTGGATAATCCTGCGTGTTCACTTACAAATGGTAAGTTATTTGTTACGGGTGTAACAGGGATTCCACCTTATACTTATGTGTGGTCATCAAATATTAGTGGTTCCCCAACTACATCATCTGTTACAGGTTTAACTACTGGTAACTATTTTTGTACTGTTACTGACTCACAAGGATGTTCGATAACAAAAACAACTACAGTATTAAATGCCAGCCCAATAGGTTTGATAACTTACACGTTAATTCAACCTTCTTGTTCTGGGGCAACTGGTTCATTAACTTTTTATATATCAGGTGGAACCGGTCCGTATTTTTATCTTTTAAGTAATGGTGATTCTTTAGTGAGTTACGACCAATCTTTAACTTTTAGTGGTTTATCTGCTGGTAATTATACACTTGACGTTACAGATGTTGCACTTTGTACCGCATCGTTTAACGTTTCATTACAAGTACCCGGCACATTTTATGTTGTTTCACAAGAAATTATTGATTCTGGATGTAATAACACATCAGGAAGTTACACAATTCAATTACAGGGAGGAACAACTCCGTATTATTATAGTTTTACAAATAATAGTGGTTACACAATTGTTAACTCTGTTAATACACCAACTCAAACATTTGGTGGATTAGGTGTTGGTAACTATACGGTAACAATTAATGACGCATCTTCAGGATGTTCTTTTAGTCAAAACTTTTCTATTACATCTAGTCCATCATTCACTGTTGAGTTGACTGGGAGTACAACAACTTGTAATTTTAATGGTGGTAGTATATATGTTGAAGTAACACCAATTACAACTGGGTTGACATATACCTATTCACTATCTAACGGATTTACTTCAATACAAACCTCTTCAACATCATATACATTTAATAATTTGATTGCCGGTAATTACAATTTGATTGTTACTGACTCAAACTATTGTAGTCAACTTTATAGTGTAAATATTGAATATGACCAACCAATTAATTTATTACTTTATAGTACAAATTGTGGTAATGGTAGTGGAGGAACAATAAGTGCTATGGTTAATTATACAGATTTTCCTGTTGATTTAACATGGAGTAGTAATGTTAATGGACAGACAGGGGTATATCTTACAGGATTAACTGCTGGAACATATACATTATCTGTAAGTGCCGCCACAGGATGTGTGACGACTAAGAGTAAGACAATAACTTGTAATCCATTAATCAATTTCTCAAGAACTCAACCTGTTAAAGTTTCAACACCAACTTATATACCAACAAAAACTTTTGACTTTAAAAATATGTTATTTACAGGTTACGCTAATTTAGTTAGTGGTCATGAGGATTGTAAATTAAATTACGCTCAATTTAATTGTGACATTGAAATTACAGGTACAACATATTCGTCAGTATTTTATGTTTCACCTAATTTAAATTCAATACCATCAACTAATAATTTTATAACGGCTATTGAGTTGCTACTTACTTTAATACCTAACTTACAGAACACTGAAATTAATCCTGACACAAATACTATTATTATTGAATCTCAAGTTGTTGGAGGTGTTGAAGTATATAAAGACGAACTATTAACAATTAGTGTTAGAGTAGTTTATAATATTTCATGTAGGACTTAAAGTTTTGTTTGAAGTATTTATTTTAGATGAGTTTAATTACAATTGATAACATATCAGGTGTTCCACCATATCAAATATATGTTTGTGATGTTTTCCAATTTAACTGTGCATTTATTAACACTTATGTTGATTATATCCCACCGGCAGTTAGTTTTCCAATACCGAGTGGATATACAAGTGCTCCTAAATTATTAATTAAAATAGTTGATTCTACGGGATGTGTGTTTACACAAGAATACATGTGTGTAACACCGACACCAACTCCAAGTATTACCCCAAGTGTTACCCCAACTATATCTTTAACTCCGTCAAATACTCCGACACCTAGTATTACACCATCGTTTACACCGACACCAAGTATTACACCAAGTTTAACACCAACTCAAACAGTTACTCCAAGTATTACACCAACTAAGACGGTAACTCCAACTGTTACAACAACACCTACACCTACATTAACACCTGAACCTTTATTATATGGTTATTTATTTATTGAGCCTTATTCAGGTTCGTCAAGTATTGGCTCTTATATGAATTCACTTGGGTCAAATTTCTACGGATTTACAAACACAACACAACCAAGTAGTTCGGCAAGTACGTTTGACTCTGATATTAATAGGTATGTTAATTTTTCAGGATGGACGACAGGATTATTTCCGTCGATTATAAAACAGACGATACCAATCACGACAAGTGGGTTTGACTCATATGGTAATCCTGTAATTGCTTATAACTTTTTAACTACAAAAGTTACTGAAAATACTGTAGGTTCTAAGGCGTGGTACACATGGATAATACCTGTTGTATATACAAATTACAAATATCAAGTTGAGATTGATTTAGGAATTGTAAATCCAAATGTCTTTACAAGTGTGAAGATGGAACCGACAATCTATTCTAACACATTCACTTATACTGGTGGTACTATTGTTAAAACAACGTACAGAGTTTACACCACATACCCATCAAATACATTTGAATTGGATAATACTTATGACCTTTATTTTAGAGGAAGTAAGGTTGATATATAATTATAGTAAATGAGTTTCCCATATAAAAACCCAATATCGTCAATCCAAGTAAATGGAACACAGACTGTACCAAGAAACAATACTTATGGTACTACTTTTAGTGTTAACAATACTGGTGGTTATATGGAGGTTTTCAGTTTATCTGACCTCTATTATACTATACCATCAGGAACAACAGGAAGTATAGAATATTCGGGTAACACTATTCCTATTGAGTTTACAAAGGGAACGGGTAATGTTTGGTCTCCTAATGTAATTACATTAGCGTCAGATAACATTTCATCAGGTAGAAGACGACTTGGTATGTTGGTTTATGTTTATGAACAAGACCAAGTTTATCAATATTATATTAACAATTACAAGACGTTATTTTCTGCGGCTACTGCCAGTACGGGGTGTGTTATAATATCAGATTTTGGAACAACAATAAATAACAAGACTGCTGCCGGTCAATCGTTTATTAACGCTTGGACGGGTAATACAATTGAGGACGTAAGTGGTGCTACATATAGTACTGCGGTGTGGAGAAAGTTTTCATCAGGGGTAAGTTCAGGAGGAACGTCAGGAACAAGTTTATATATTGTTGGGACAGGTGTTAACTCAACTGTTAGATGTGGGGTAAATAATACTGCTAAGGGTAATTATGGGGCTTCTTTGGGAGGTTCGGGTAATACTGTTTCGGGTAATTATTCATTTGTTGGAGGTGGAGGTGGTAACACCGCAAGTGGGACATATTCAACTGTAGGAGGAGGCTCGGCTAACATTGTAAGTGGGAATACATCAAGTGTTGTCGGTGGATATTGTAATACCACAAGTGGGTCGTATTCATTTATTGGTGGGGGAGGTTTAAATATTGCATGTGGTGAATTCTCAACTGTAAGTGGCGGATATTTTAACAATTCATGTGGTGGTGGGTCAACTGTAAGTGGCGGATATTTTAATAATGCAAGTGGTATAACGTCATTCATTGGGGGTGGATATTGTAACACCACCACCTTTGGTAAAGCAATACCTAATCAAACTATAAGTGGAGGATATGGTAACACCACAAGTGGTAATGGCACAACCGTAGGTGGTGGTAATGGTAACACCGCAAGTGGTGATACATCAACAATTGCTGGAGGATGTAAAAATATCGCTGGTGGTAAGTTATCATTCATTGGGGGAGGTAGTGGTAACACCGCAAGTGGAACATATTCATTTATTGGAGGCGGATTTTGTAACACCGCTCCTACTGGTAAAGGAATATCTTATCAAACTATAAGTGGGGGATATGGTAACACCGCAAGTGGTGGTTTGTCAACCGTAGGCGGAGGAAGTTGTAACACCTCAAGTGGTAGTTACTCAACTGTTGGTGGAGGATTTGGTAATACCTCAAGTAGTAGTAGGTCAACCGTAGGTGGTGGATTATGTAACACCGCAAGTGGTGATAGGTCAACCGTAAGTGGAGGATTTGGCAACACCTCATGTGGTGAATTCTCAACTGTAAGTGGTGGATTATGTAACACCGCAAGTGGTAATACTTCAACAATTAGTGGTGGAGATTGTAATATCGCGGGAGGAGCATGTTCATTTATTGGGTCGGGTCAGTTTAATTCTTCTTGTTCAGTATTTTCATTCGTG
>Ga0181355_1000703_pt1 | contig 14545 bp, 11 predicted proteins | sample Fa13VDMM15DN_FD_130099 | JGI IMG/M metagenome (GOLD analysis project Ga0181355, IMG submission 130099) | Freshwater viral communities from Lake Michigan, USA - Fa13.VD.MM15.D.N | ecosystem: Environmental > Aquatic > Freshwater > Lake | place: USA: Michigan | collected 2013-09-23 | reverse complement strand
TCAATTTTTTATTAATTTTGTTCAAGGTGCTAAATGTGAAATAGTAGGTGATGTTCAAAAATCATATATTGTTAAATTTATTGATACTAAGTTTGACAAAGTAATTCATGAAAGTGAATTAACTAATAATATGTGGACTAAAACAGCTATTCAATATTTTATGTGGTGGCGTGTAGAAGTTTATGATAAAGAAACAGATGAATTAGTATTTGAACATAATTTTGATTTAAAAAATAAACGAGTATACATTCATTTAGATTCATCTGCTATTGGAGATACACTAGCATGGTTCCCTTATATAGATGAATTTAGAAAAAAACATAATTGTCAAGTAGTATGTTCTACTTTTCACAATAAGTGGTTTAAAGATGAATACCCTGAATTAGAATTTGTAGAACCAAGTACAGAAGTATTTGATTTATATGCTATGTATACTATTGGGTGGTATTATGATGAAGATAAAAAAGTAGTTGATACAAAAATTCCCATTGAATTTAAACAACATCCTTTAGGTGAAACATCAACATCAATTTTAGGTTTATCATACACAGAGATTAAACCAAGAATAGTATTACCTAAAAAATTAAAACAAATTGAAGGAAAATATGTTGTAATAGCTCCTCATGCCTCTGCTCATGCTAAGTACTGGAATCATAAAGGCGGATGGCAAGCAGTTATTGACTACCTAAATAATAATGGTTATAAAGTAGTAATGATTACAAGTGAAAAATTAGGAGATACTTGGCATGATTCAAAACTTGGAGGAACATTAAAAGGAGTAATTAATAAAACAGGTAATTATCCAATTGAGGATAGAATGATTGACATGAAATATGCTGATGCCTTTATTGGAGTTGGTAGTGGATTGTCTTGGTTAGCATGGTCAATAGGAACACCAGTAATAATGATTTCAGGATTTAGTGAACCTTATACTGAATTTTTAGATTGCGAACGTGTATTTAATTATGACCCTAATGTATGTACAGGATGTTTTAATACCCATTGGCTAAATCCTGGTGATTGGGAATGGTGCCCTGAGCATAAAGACACACCAAGACATTTTGAATGTACAAAAACTATTAAACCTGAGCAAGTAATTGTGTCAATTCATAAAACCCTTAATATTTATTAATAAATAAAATATGGCAACTTTAAACCCATCAAACGTAATAAATGGTAATACAATACAAGCATCTGATGTTTTACAACTATTTGAAGCTTTTGGCACAGGATCACAAAATATTACTGGATTAAGTCTAACAGGTAGTATAACTAATGCTAATGCTGCTACCTTAGCAGCATCTGCTTCTAAAATAACAACTGCTATTACGGGTGGAAGTACTCATTATTTAACTTTTGTTGAAGGATCAGGTACTTATATGCCTAAAATAGCATCTCTTTTAGAATATAATGCTACTAATAATAATCTAACAGTTACTGCTTCTTTTGCTACTACTGCTTCCCATGCCTTAACATCAACTGCAACACAAGTTAATAATCAGTCTTATGACAATGGAACAAATGTTGTTAATGGTAATTTTAAATTTATAGCAGGTAAAGTAACTATGACTAATGGAGCTGCTACAAGTAGTATATTTACTGTTTTATTAGGTAAAGCATTAGGTGATAATGTATGGATTAATGCCGCATACCCTACAACATTTACTCCATTTACATCATCAGTAACCGTAGACACTACTCCCGGACCACCATACACAACAAATCTTTCAATACTTAAAGTTAACGTATCTTCTAGTGGCCAGGTATTAATTACAGGAGGTCCAAATGATACAGGAACAGTTATATTTACAGGAACATATATTTAATTTTTATATTTTTTAACATATTTATTATTGTAAAGGTTTTTAATTAATTGTTTTTATTATTAAACTTTTGAATATTTTTTACATATTTATAAACAAATAAAACAAATTAGAAAATGGCAGAAACACTTTTATCTCCTGGCGTATTAGCACGAGAAAACGATAGCTCACAGATCACCAATGTTCCTGCACCTGCTGGTGCTGCGCTTCTTGGTCCAACTGTAAAAGGTCAACCCGATTATCCAAGATTAATTACCAGTTTTAATCAGTATTTAACATATTTTGGTGGAGCTTTTATTAGTGGTTCTTCTCAATATACTTATTTTACTTCAACTGCAGCTTTTAATTACTTCCAAAATGGAGGAACTAGTTTATGGGTAACAAGGGTAGCATCAGGATCGTCTACTTTTAGACCGGCAACTTCATCATTAATGCTTACAGGTTCAGCTGGAGGTCCAGCAACAGCAACCTCTCCATTTATTCTTCAAACATTGAGTTATGGTTCTAACCAAAATAGTTCAAGTTCATTAGATGCAAGTGGTTCATTAGCATCAGGTTCAACACTTAATGTGAGATGGCAAATAACAAACGCTAATACTTCTTCAGGAACCTTTACTTTATTAATTCGTCAAGGTAATGATACTACAAGTAATCCGAAATATTTAGAAACTTGGACTAACTTATCATTAGATCCTACAGCTCCTAACTATATTGAAAAAACACTTGGTAGTACAACCTTTGGTTTAGGTGACAGTACAGCTACTTATATTACTTCATCAGGTAATTATCCTAATAGAAGTAATTATGTTACTGTAGCATCTGTACCTTTAAAAACTCCAAATTATTTTAATAATGTAGGTCAACCTCAAGACATTTATACTGGTTCTATTCCAGCAAACCAAAGTGGTTCATTTGGAGCGGCAGTGGGTGAATTATTTTATGGAGGAGGAGCTAAATATTATAATGATATTACCGATACTAACATTCAAGGTCTTCCAGCAACAGCATATTCTACTTCAATTAGTTTAATGTCTAATGCTGATGAATATAATTATAACGTTATTATTGCTCCTGGTTTGACTTATGGTAATGCAAATGGTAAAACTCAATTAGTTAATTTAATTAATAATACTCAAAACAGAGGTGATAATATTGCTGTAGTTGATATGTCATTATATGGAAATAGTGTTAGTACTACTACAGGTGTTGCAAATACCTTAGATACTTCATACGCTGCTACTTATTGGCCTTGGATTCAAACAGTAGATCCTCTTACAGGTGATTTTGCTTGGGTTCCAGCTTCAACAATGATTCCTTCAGTTTATATCCAGAATGATAATTTATCAGCTCCTTGGTTTGCTCCTGCTGGTTTAACTAGAGGTGGAATTTTAAATGCTGTTAGAACAGAAAAGAAATTAACTCAAACAGATAGAAATAACTTATATCAAAATAAAGTTAACCCAATCGCTACTTTCCCAGGTACTGGAGTTGTAGTATATGGTCAAAAGACATTACAAACTACAGCATCTGCACTTGATAGAGTAAATGTTCGTCGTTTGTTGATTGCTCTTAAAACTAAAATTAGTGAAATTGCTAATACGTTAGTGTTTGAACAAAATACAATTGCTACTCGTACTAGTTTTACTTCTCAAGTTAACCCATACTTAGCATCAGTTCAACAACAACAAGGTTTGTATGCTTTTAAAGTAATTATGGATGATTCAAATAATAGTGCAGAAACAATTGATAGGAACCAGTTAATCGGACAGATTTACTTACAACCTACCAAAACTGCTGAATTCATTTATTTAGATTTCAACATTTTACCTACAGGAGCTACTTTCCCTGCATAATTTTTTAAAAACGGAATATTTATAACAAAACAAAATAAATAAAATGGCAATTTTAAATCCTAACGAAATATTTTTCACAGCTTTCGAACCAAAGCAACCTAACCGCTTCATTATGTATGTAGATGGTTTTCCATCGTATATTATTAAAGCAATCTCAGCCGTGACGTTCGAACAAGGTGAAGTGGTTCTTAACCATATAAACGTTTACTCAAAAGTAAAAGGTAAAACTAAATGGAGTGATTTAACTATGACTTTATTTGATCCTATTACTCCTTCAGGTGCTCAAGCAACAATGGAATGGCTACGTTTGCACCACGAATCAGTAACTGGCCGTGATGGTTATTCTGATATGTATAAAAAAGATTTAACTATTAACATATTAGGTCCTGTAGGTGATATCGTTTCTGAGTGGGTGATTAAAGGTGCGTTTATTAAAGGTGGTAACTTCGGTGAATATAACTGGGATACTGAAAACGCAGCTGTTAACTTATCAATAACAATTGGTATGGATTACTGCGTATTGAATTTCTAATTAAAACTAAAAATAAATTAAAGAAAGCTTGCATTTTTTGCGAGCTTCTTTTTTTCTTATATATTTATATGGGACAATAAAGTTATTAAAAATAGATTATGATAGAAAATAAAATAAAATTTCCTACCGAAATGGTAGATTTACCCTCAAAAGGGTTATTGTATCCTGAAGGTCATCCTCTTTCCACAGGCAAAATTGAGTTAAAATATATGACCGCAAGGGAAGAAGATATTTTAACAAATCAAAATTATCTTAAACAAGGAGTTGTAATTGATAAATTATTACAATCATTAATTGTTACTAAATTTGATTTTGATGATTTATTAATTGGTGATAAAAACGCAATTATGGTTGCCGCTCGTGTATTAGGTTATGGTCAAGATTATACTTTTACTTATGAAGGTGAAGAAGTTACAGTAGATTTATCTAATCTTTCTTCTATAGAATTAGATGAAGATAAAATGGAAAAAGGAGTAAATTCATTTGAATATACATTACCCCATTCAGGAACAAAAATTACCTTTAAGTTATTAACTGGTAAAGATGAAAAAGCTATTGATGCTGAAATAAAAGGTCTTAAAAAAATAAATAAAACAGGTTCACCCGATTTATCTACTCGTTTAAAACATCAAATCTTATCAGTAGAAGGTGATGAAGATAAAAAATCTATACGTGATTTTGTTGATAATTATTTCTTAGCACGCGATTCATCATCATTTAGAACTTATTTAAAATCCATCAATCCAGACATTAAAATGGTATTTAACCACCTTACGGATAATGGAGAAGAGGAGGTTTCCATACCTTTACAGGTTCAATTTTTTTGGCCTGACGCTTGAGTATAGAATGTATTTGTTTAAACAGATACATGAAATTGTATTTTATGGAAGAGGAGGTTATGATTATGAAACTATTTATAACATGCCTGTTTGGTTAAGAAACACTACATATAATTTTATAGCTAATTCTATTGAAAAGGAAAATAAAGCTCAAGAAGAATCAAACCAATCATCAACATCAAGTAAAATAGATTTTTCAAACCCAAATCAAGCAAAAGTAATATTACCATCTCATTATGTAGGGGCATCAAAAAAATGATGCCCTTTAATATTTATACCCGTAATACCTTTTTATGGCAGATATAGAAGAAATAAGGAAAAAAAATCTTGAAGAATCTAACGAAGCGTTAGCTGAATCTCTTAGCTTAACTGCTAAGTTAACGGATCAAATGCAGTTTTTGTATAAAAATTCAAAAGAAAAATATACCCAAGATAAATTATCCGTAGATTTAACTAAACAAGCCGTTGCTTTAACTAAAAATCTTTCAGCAGAGTATACATCACTAGGTGGTGTTCAAAAAGACATAGCAAAAAATTCAAAATTACAAAATGATATTTTAATTCAACAAAAAACACTTGAAAGTAGTATTGGAGATAAAGGAATGCAACGCCTCCAATTTATTAAAAACCAAGAAAAAGGTTTAAGTAATTCTAACGAACTATTAAAAGGGTTAAGAGAAAAAGAAGCTGCAGGTGTTAAAGGTGCTAAAGAACAAGCCGATACTTTAGCCCGACAAATTATATCCCGCAGACAATCTCTTGCAACCCAAATTGAAAATCTTACAGCCGAAGAAAGACAATACCAGATTACAGAGGAAACAGCTGAAGCATTAGAAAAAAATCTTGAGTATTTAAGAGAACAAGAACAACAACAGAAGAATTTAGCAAAATCCCAAAGTCTATTTACTTCAATTATTGGAGGAACATCTAATGCTTTAAATAAATTAGGTTTTGGAAATTTATCTCAAAAATTAGGATTAGATGCTGCTAAAAAGAAAGCAGAAGAAATGACTTATGCCTTAACTGATGGTGGAAAGAAAACATTAGGAGTATTTGGTAAAATGAGAGTAGCAGCAGCTTCATTTGGAGCCGCTTTAAAGTCTGCTTTAGGTCCTTTAGCTTTACTTGGTATGGCAGTGTCTTTAGTAAAAAAAGGTATTGAGAAATTTAAAGAAAATGCTGAAGCAGGTTTAAGAGCTATGACTAGACTTAGTGAGGAGTCAACTGGATTAGCTAGAACATTAGGCATATCTCAAGGTAAAGCCGAAGGAGTAGCAGCAGCAGCAAGATCCATGGGTAGTGCTATGGGTATGACAACTGGTATGGCTACAAAGTCCGCAGAAGCTATTTATGGGGCTATGAGTGGTGTTGAAAAACAAAGTGACAATACCTTAAAAACATTTATGAAATTAAATGTGTTTGCTGGTATGTCAGCTGAAAGTTTAGAGCAAATGAGGCAAATGGCTAAATTAACAGGCCAAGATGCTGGAGTAGTAGCTACTAAAATGGCTGATACTGCTAGATCTTCTATTATAGCTAATAAAGTAAATATTAGTATGAAAGAAGTTATGGTAGGAGTTTCTAAACAATCAAATGAAATGAAACTTAATTTTGGTGGTTCAGCTGAAGGTTTAACTAAAGCTTTTGTTAAAGCAAAATCATTAGGATTTGAATTAGAAAAAGTAAAAGGTATATCTCAAAGTTTATTAAATATTGAAGATTCAATAGCGGCTGAAATGGAAGCTGAATTACTTACTGGTAAAGATTTAAATCTTGAAAAAGCAAGAGAAGCAGCATTAAATCATGATGTTAGTGGTTTAATGGATGAAATAGCTAAAAACTATGGTTCAGTTGCTGACTTCCAGAAAATGAACGTAATTCAACAAGAAGCAGCAGCAAAAGCTATAGGTATGAGCAGTGAAGAATTAGCAAATACTTTAGCAGGTAGTAAAGCCAACAAATCAGAAAATCAACAATTATTAGAGGTTCAAAAGAAAAGCTTAGATGCCATGACTTCTCAAGCTTCAATGCAGGAAAAAATTCAAGCACGTGAAGAAGCAAAGGATGCTATATATATGAAATCAGCCGAAACTTTAGAAAAAATGAATAAGTTTATGGCTAGAATGGCAGAAAAATTTGGACCTATTCTAGAAGAAGTATTTAAGGGAATATCAGACATATTTTTTGATATTGTAGATAGTTTTGAAAAAGGAACAGATAAATTAGGAAATATGAATAGCATTACAGACAAAATCCATAACGTTTTTACAGAAATAAGACCTATAATTAAACAAATAGTTGGGGCTTTAATGGATTTTGCAACAGGTGCTGGTCCTATTATTTGGAGTGTTTTTAAAGGTATACTTAAAACTGTTACTTTTATTACAAGTTCAATTGGACAATTTTTTAAATTATTTACTAAAGGAAATAAAGATCTAAATGTAACAAAAGCTTTATTAGGTGGTATTGCAACTGCTATATTACTATTAATAGGTTATTATAAAATAAAAAATAATTTAGCAAATGGTTTAAATAAAGCAACTATAAAAGAATTAGGGGGACAAAAGAAATTAAAAGATATGAATGTTCTTCAAATAGCACAAGCTCGTATAAAACAAGCTTTAGGAATAAGTCAAGTTGCAGTTAAAAAGAAAGAAGGTCAAGAAATTGATAAAAATACCGTAAAAGAAAATAAAGGACTTGGAGCTAAATTAAGAGGACTTTTAACTACAGTATATGATTATGCTGCTAACGCTGCTAAAGCAGTTGCTGGTATTCCTTTTGTTGGACCTGTTTTAGCTGTTGCTGCTTTAGGTGCAGCAGTAGCTGGAGGTATGATGTTGTATAATAAAGTAAAAGGAAATGATGTTATGTCTGGTCCAAACCAACGAACATTATTTGCTGGTAAAGACCAAATATCATTAAATGCTGATGATACAGTAATAGCAGGCACTGATTTATTTGGAAAGAAAAAATCTAACAGATCAGAAGGATCCGATAATTCGGCTTTAGTATCAGAAATGCAAGCTATAAAATCTATATTACAATCTATTCTTTCTAAAGAAGGAGGAGTATTTATTGATGGTAATAAAGTAGGTTCAACTTTAGCATTAACAAGTTACAAAACTCAATAACATAATATTTATAACAAAACATAACTATGGCACTATTAGACTTATTAACTAAAAAAGGATCTACATTTACTAATTTAGATGGTAAAAATCCAAAAACAACTTACAAAGATACTCAAACCTCTAAATTAACTGGTTTATTATCTAAATCCACATTAGATTTGGATGGCAAAACTCCTAAATCAGCCTACAAAAACAACGCTCCAGAAAATCAAGGTGGTAGAATCTAATAAATGGGTTTACTTACACAACAGACCGATCTCAAATCGTTAAAATACGGTAAGGATAGATTCGATGGAGGGTCTAGTGTTCAACCATTTATTAAATTTCCAACACCTAACGGACCATCTCTACCAGAAGCAAAATTCGGTAGAGAAAGTTTAATTGGACAAACAGGTGGTGTTGATCAATTAACTAGAGGAGGTTCTTTATTAGGTGAAAGTATTGCTAATGACTTAAGTCGAATAGGTAGATTTTTACTTACCCCACAAGGTTTACAATTCATTGCTAAACAGCAAGGATTGATAATGGGTCAAAACAAACAATTGTATGGTGATGATCCTGCTTTATGGCCTATAGAGTATAATCCATTATCTATTTTAACAAACGTTGCTGGTGTTGGTGTAGGTAACCATTTCCCTAATGTAACTTTTAAATTTGGAAAACGTAGTGATACTACTAATATTCCTAGAGAATCGTTATATAGAGAAGGTAATACTTATCAATTAAATAGTGTAAGAAAAACAGCAACACCTTCTGCTTTAATAGATAATATTACTTATCAACCTTTATATATTGCTAATCAACCAAATAACCCAACAGCAGCAAATTTAAAAGATACTGTAAATTTTTATATTTCTAAAATTAATAATGACGGATCTGGAAATAATACTTATATTCATTTTAGATCTTACATAAGTGGTTTAAGCGATAATTTTAAAGCAGATTGGGGTTCTCACAAATATATGGGTAGAGGAGAAAATTTTTATTATTATAATGGATTTTCAAGAGATATTAATTTCAAATTTCAAATCCCAGTAATGTCTAAATATGAACAAAGTTCTGTTTATAGTAAATTAAATTACCTTGCCTCTTTAATGGCTCCTGATTATGTTTCCACTGGTGGAATTAATCAAGGATTTATGAGAGGTAATTTAGTTAGATTAACTTTAGGAGATTATTTAGTAGATGTTCCTGGTATAATACAAGGTATATCATACACACAAAATGATGATGCAGGTTGGGATATAGCAAAAAATGCTTTAGGAAATCCTACAACTATTAAGGATGCGGATACTGGAGGATGGGTAATGCCTAAATTAATAGAAGTTTCTGGATTTAGTTTTACCCCAATTCACGATTTTATTCCTAAAACAGTTAGTGAAAAATTTGTTAGGAGTGGAAATGGAACAGATAATGATGCTCCGTTTATTAGTTTTGGTAAAAGCTATAAACAACCTGCTACTAAAGGAGGATATGGATATAGTTTAGGAAAATATCAAGTCCCAAATATGCCTCCAATTAAAGTAGCAGATCCCGTAATATCAGCAACAACTCCCCCATTAACAACACCCCCTTTACCAACTGGAACCCCACTTTTTCCCTAAATGGCTAATAGATATTCAAATACAAGCATTTACAATATAGCTACTAAATTAGGAAGGTTATCATTTCCTTTTTATGGAACAACTAAATATCCCGAGGTTCCATTATCTACAAGTGACATATATGCTATCACAACAGATGGTGATAGGTTAGATTTATTAGCACAACAATTTTATGGTGATTCAACATTGTATTGGATTATATCTATAGCCAATCCTGATAAAATTAATATGAGTTCTTTATTTATACTAGAAGGAACAGAAATTAGAATACCACAAAATATATCATCAATAGTTAATCAGTTTTACTTATTAAATAATACATAATATGGGTAATATTACAGGAACACCATTCCTTCCAGAGGTTACAGATCAAATAAATAAAAGGCAAGAATTTTTAGGAGAAAATCCTAAACAAGACAAACACATTATTTGGCAAAATAATAAATCTGCTTTTTTAAGATTAGCATCTTCCGTAAATATAGAAGATGAATTACCTCGTAATGTTTTTGGACCTCTTACACAAACTGGATCATTAACTAAAGATATTCCTTTAATCAACGCAGAACAAATTTTAACTGATAGAGGTTTACCCCCATCTTTAAAAGGAGATTTATTAGCAAAATCCTCAATTTTATTTGCTGGTGTTTCTAATATAAAAGATAAATGGAACCCACCTATAACTATAGGAAGTGGATTAAATGCCACACCTTACTTTCCTCAAGGTGTAGGAGACCCATTTAATCAAACTAATATATTTACATCAGCCTATGGGTGGGGAGGATTACAACAAGGCTATAGACCTATGCCAGGTATTGAAGGTGCTGATGTAACTTATTATAACCGAGGTGCCTTACAAAAAGCAACAATAAATTGCAAAGTATTTTCAGTAGAACAACTTCAAGTGTTTGATTTATTATACTTTAGAATTGGTTATACAATGTTACTTGAATGGGGACATAATATTTACATAGATAATAAAGGAGATTTAAAAAATAGAGCAGAATATTTTACAGATCCTATTAATTTATTTTTTGGATATACTAAAACACAATCCCAAGAAAAAAATTCAAACCAAAATGAAATTTTAACTGCTATAAAATCCGAAAGATCTAAATCCGCATTTAATTACGATGCTATGTTAGGTAAAATTACTAACTTTAGCTGGAAATTTAACAGTGATGGTTCTTATGATATTACCTTAACTTTAATTGGAATGGGTGATGTTATTGAATCTATGAAAATTAACCAATCCATTAATATTGAAGGAGCTCCAAAATCACCATCACAAGTTCTTACAGACAAAGGAAACAAAATCGCAGCTCAACAAAAAGCATCTGAAAATAGTTTTATAGCTAAACAAAATGAATTAGATAGTGCATCTACTGGAGCTAGTAGTGATTTAGAAAAACAATCAAAAGAAAGTGCTAAAAACCAAGAAGACTATCAAAAAATATATGATAGTATTCCTGATTATAATAAATTATCCTTTTTTGCTACTCAACCAACAACCGAAGAAGAATATCAGATATTAAACACAAAGTGGGTTAAATATAAAGACAGAGCTTCTCAAAAAGAAGTATCACAAAGTGACTTAGATTCTGAAAATGGAAAATTTAAATTAAATGGAAAAGATTATGAAATTTTTAGTGAAGTTCCTACTAGTGGTCCATATCCATCACAATACATTGAATCAGATGCCTTTGGTATTTTTACAAATCCCGAATACAAAAATTATGTTACGAAATATCTAAATATTGGAGAAAAGGGGTATGATGGAGGTAAAGTTAGTGTTTTTCAAGCACAACCTAACCAACGTATTTCCATCACAATATATGGTTTACTTGAATCTAGTGGAATTAAATACAATGCATTGCTTGAATTAGCAGGACATTATAAAGACCAAGTAAAAAAACAAGGAGATACCCAAAAATTAATTGATGATAAAACTAAATCTAGAGAAGCCTTAGATAAACAAAAAGAAGCAGCCGACAGAGCATTTAGAGATGCTACTCGTGTTGTAGAAGCTGGAAAGGAAAGAGAAGAAATAGCTCCCCAAGCAGCTAAAGAAAGTGCTAGTAAAACTAAATTAAATGCTATTTTGTGGGGTTGGATTGATGCTCTAAATAAAGACAAAAATTTTAATGGTATTGATAGTAAGGATGAAAATACTAAGAATTTTTGCACTTTACAATATAAAGCTAAATCTATGAACTCTGGAGAAACAGGTGTTTCTGAACATGGTTTTACTCAATATTATGTTAGATTAGGACATTTGTTAGATTGGATTACTGGTAATCTATTATTTTATGATATAACCCCTATTCAACAAACAACAACCTCAGGAGCCCCATCAGTAGGCTCTCAGGACTTTGCTAACTTAAATAAAACTCAACAAGAAAATATAGTAAAAGCTAAAGCTGAAGCCGAAAAATTAAAAAATACAAAATCTAATAATCCTAATCCAAAAACCACCCAAAAACAACCAACTCCTACCCAAAAACAAACTAAAAACTTTTTAGATAATTTACCCCCCCTCCCTCCAAATGCTTCTCCAATGTTTACTATCGATACAGGTGTTAATAATCGTTGCTTAAATTTTCCTACCCAAATATCTTCAGATCCTTTTGTATGTTTAATTCCTATGAAGTGTTTAGACGAAAAAGGAAATGGATGGAATTTTTTTATTAATGATAGCCCTGGTCCTAATTTAAGTGATTATTTTGTAAAGGGAAATTCTTTTCAAGGTAATGTAATGAATATTAGAGTAAACATTGATTTTTGTGCCAAAGTATTAGCTAATAATGTTGATACAAATGGTAAAGTAAATTTATTAAAGTATTTAAATGATTTATGTAATAACATTAATGATACTTTAGGTAATGTTAATAAATTACAAGCTATATATTCTGCTGAAGAAAATACAGTACAAATTATAGACGATAATATTTTAAAACGTGGAAATATTGAAGAACCAAACGTTGCGGTATTTAAATCTTTTGGAGTTAATATAGGAACTGGAGGAACAGGAGAAGGTAGTTTTTTACGAAATGTTGATTTCCAAGTTCAATTACCTCCAAATATGGCAGCTATGGCTACTATTAGTGCTCAAGCATCTGGAAACATTGTTGGAGAAAACTTTACAGGATTATCTAAACTTAATTCCGGATTAAATGATAGAATTATTAGGTATAAATTAGACCCTGCTACATTATCAGCAAAAGTTAAAGGCCAATCTGATTCTCCTGAAGTTATATTTCAACAATCTATGCTAAAAATGTATAGTATTCTTAAAGAAACATATAAAGATTTATCATATCAAAAAGATAATATTGATACATTAAGATCAATAAACAGAGACATTTCATTGTATGTAGTAGGAGACTCAGCCGAAAAAGAAATACAACCATCTCCATTCTTTATACCTTTTGATCTTTCATTGGAAATGGATGGGCTTTCAGGAATGGTGAATTATCAACGTTTTGCTGTAGAAGAAAAAATATTTCCTTATAGTTATAGACCAACAATTGAAGCCGCAGGATTAAGAACAGATGGTAAAGTTGATTTTTTAATTAAAGGTATATCTCATTCTATAAAAAATAATGTTTGGACTACAAAATTAAATAGTTTAACTGTATCTTCTAAAGGTCATAGAACTCAAGAAAATGTAAATTCACCACTTAATTTAGATTTATCATTTTTAGGAAACAAAGCCCAACAAATCAAACCTAAAAAATAATGCCATATTATCCTAAAAATAGAATAATTACAGATTTATACACCTCCGGTGGTGAGTATATTATTAAAAATACTGGTTTACCGTATATTGGGTATTATTATAGTTTATATAACGGAACTTATTTTACTGGTAGAAACCAAAACGATGGTGTTTCCCAAGAATTAATTAAATATGAATTAAAAACTGATGTAAGTCAAGATTCACTTGTAGTTACTATTACTAATGAGGATGATTTACAAGCTGATGATTATTTAAGAATTGTTGGTGGTAGTCCAAATGATAAAAAATTACCAACTCCCTATTACCCAAATCCTTCATCCCAAGATTATGAATTAGGCGAATTTCAAAGGTATTTTGCTAAACAAATTAATGATCTAATTTTTATAGAAATTAATAAAAACACTTATGATAAGTTACTTCAAAACAATACTGAATATTATTGGGAATTGTATTATGTTGTTTCTATTCCTTGGGAACTACGAGGTGAAAAATCAAAAGTAGAACAAATTAATAGGAACATAGTGGCTTTAGCTGAATTGGATTATAGTTTACCTGGTTTTAGTTATTATATACAAGTGTCAGGAGGATTTCTTCAATTTTATAGATACACAGAAGTATCTAATTTATATACAGCTGGTGGAGAATTTAAAACCGCTAATGGACAAAACTATATAGGAGATTATCACATCCATGATAGTATAGGACCTATGATAGGTAAAACTCACACTAAAGAACCTCATGGAAATTTATTTCCAATAAACGATAATATTATTCCTAGAATCCAAACTTCAATGTCTATTCCTATCTCCGGTAGCAATATAACACCAACACAACTCACTTATACCCCTAGTAATATTAACATAGGTGGTGGAGGAGGAGGTTATTAAACTTGGAATTACAATCTTGGCTTCGTATATTAACGGAGTAAATCAAGGTTATGTTTTGGATAATAGAAACGGAAGAAGCACTGGAGTATTTAACTCACAAAACGATAGCGGAAGCATTCGTAGAGATAATTCCATGC